>Ga0207062_1206_pt1 | contig 13789 bp, 12 predicted proteins | sample Alteio_BWMinCont_28_FD_153266 | JGI IMG/M metagenome (GOLD analysis project Ga0207062, IMG submission 153266) | Enriched cells from forest soil in Barre Woods Harvard Forest LTER site, Petersham, Massachusetts, United States -... | ecosystem: Environmental > Terrestrial > Soil > Temperate forest >... | reverse complement strand
GGCGGCTCCTGTTTATTTCATCAGGGTTTCCCTGATGGAATCAGCGTGAAGAAAGACGGGAGGGAGGCGGGTTGCGGCCGGAAGGGGACTCTAATTGACGGTGCTGGACGGCCTGCTGAACAAGCTGGGCGGCACTCTCAACCTTCAATTTTTCCTTGATGTGGGCACGGTAGGATTCCACTGTTTTCACGCTCACGCAGATCTTTTCCGCAATTTGCCGCGTTCCCCACCCGTCACCGATCATCTCAAAGACTTCCAGCTCGCGATCGCTCAGTGTCTCGATCAATGAAACAGGGGAAGGACCGGAGACACCCGACAATTTCTCCAACATCTTGAGTTTTAACGATTCGCTCGCGTACAAAGCCCCCGTGAGCACCTGACGAACAGCCTTTAAAAGGTTGCTGCTGGCCTCCTCCTTCATAATGTAACCGCGGGCTCCCGCCCGGAGGGAACGCTCCCCGTAGAGAGATTCATCGTGCATGGATAAAACCAGAACAGCGACCGCGGGAAAACGCTCCGCGACGGTCTTGATGAGATCAAGCCCGCTGGCTCCCTGAAGAGAAAGATCCACAATGGCAAGGTCGGGCTTGAGGCGGGCGATCGTTTTTAAAGCTTCGGAAGGATTATCGCCTTCTCCGCAAACCTCCATGTCCCGCTCGTGATTAATCAAGAGCGCCAACCCCTGACGGACGATCGGATGATCGTCAATAATTAAAATGCGCCATTTTCCTCGGGCGTTTGTCATTGGTCCCCCACAACGCAAGTGATCAGCGTGCCGCGGCCCGGCCCGGTTTCAATATCCAGAGAAGCCCCCATCTCCCGGGCGCGGGATCTCATAATGGACAAACCCATCCCCGGAGTTCTGGAGTCCGACGAGAATCCGATTCCGTCGTCCCGGACACGGAGCGTGGTTTTTCCATCCGCGCTCCCGACGTCCAGGAAAACTTCCTTGGCTTTCCCGTGCTGAACCGCGTTGCGAATAGCTTCCTGAGCGATGCGGTAAAAATGAATGGCCCGGGCAAAATCTGGCCCGGGAGGAGCGCCGGCGCATCTCAAAACGCAGAGGATCCCAAATTGCCTCTCGGCGCCGGAAGCCAGGTCTTGAAGCGCGGCCTCGAAACCCCGGGATTCCAGTTCCAGCGGGCAAAGTCCCCGAGCCAAATCGCGCGTCAGCGCGATGGCTTGATTCACCAGGTCCTCGACCTGTCCGATCTGGGCCGCCTCCTCGGGAACCCGCTCGGACAGTTTTTCCCTCAGAACACGACTCATAAAAGCGATTCCGGTCAGATGCTGGCCCAGACCGTCGTGCAGGTCCCGCCCGATGCGGCGGCGTTCATGGTCCCTCACTTCCTCCGCCTCTTTTTCCAAGCGGCGGCGTTCCGTGAGGTCTTTGACAACCTTGGCATAGCCGTACAGGTGGCCCGTCCGGTCCCTGAGACTCGCAACGATCGCGTTGGCCCAAAACCGGGAGCCGTCCTTGCGCAAACGCCACCCTTCCTCCTCGCCACGCCCATCTCTCTCGGCCCGCCGCAAGAGTTTATCCGGCTTGCCTTCGCGAACGTCCTCGGGAACATAAAAACAGGAAAAGTGCCAGCCCAGAACCTCTTCCGCCCGGTACCCTTTAATGTGTTCCGCTCCCAGATTCCAACTCATCACCCGGCCGCCCGCGTCCAGCATGTAAATCGCGTAGTCCTTGACCCCCTCGACCAACAGACGAAAGCGCTCTTGATTCTTGTGGAGCACGTCTTCCACCTGCTTGCGCCGGAAAACTTCCCGATCAAGAGCCTCAATGGCTTTGGAGAGATCGGTGGCACTTCGCGTCAGCGCCGTCTCGAGGCTGGCGCTCAGCCGGACCAACGCTTGCGCCGCCCGCCGATTCTCGGCCAAGACAGCGGAAACACTCACACTCATCAGCGCGGCGACGCCTCCAAAAATCTGAAGCGAAACGAGGGCTTCATTGGCGGCCCGGGCTCCGAAAGGTCCGAAACCGTGCAAAGTGTCCCAGAGCGCCAAAAGAGAAAGGAGAAAAACGGACGTGATCGTTTCGCGCTGACCAAACCGGAAAGCAATCCAGATCAACAAGGGGAAACAAAGAAAAGGAAGATCGAAACTCATGGCCTGGCCGGAGGCCCCGGAACCAAAGACCGCTTCCCCTATCAGAAACAAGGACAAAAACAGGAACAACGCTTCCGTCGCCTTGCGGCGGTTCCACCGGGGACGCGGAAAAACACTCCACAAAATCAAGAGTGGCGCAACGATCCACATCCCTCCCGCATCCCCCAGCCACCACGTCCGCCACACCATACCGTACATCGGCCACGGGGAAAAACCAGCCAGAGACAGGCTCGTAACACCCAAGGTTGGACTGATGAGAGTCGCGAGAAGCCCGGCCAAGACCGCGAATTTGAACACGTCCTGCGCCCGGTCGAAAGCGTGACGGCCGTGGGCGAAACGGGTAACCAGGGCGGCCCCCGTCAAAGCCTCCAGAGTATTGCCCGTGGCGATACCCAGCGAGGTGGCGACGGTTCCGGACGTGACCAAGTTAACGAAGAACGCCCCCGCAAAAATACCGGGCCAGACCCGGTATCCCAAGATCAGACAGGCTGCCAAAGCGATCCCCGCCGGAGGCCAAAAGGCTGTCGCGTTGGATTGGACAAAGGCCAGCGTGAGACTCAAACGGGCGGCCGCAAAGTAAAAAACGCCCACGAGGGACATCGCGATAAGATCTTTCGGGAAGAGGGCCCCGAAGCCAGACGAGAATTTCAGGCGGAGGACACGGCTTTTTGATCCGAGATTTTTAACCAAATAAATCTCCTTGGAAAAGCGTGACTTAAAGGAAGATCAATCCGAGGAATACTTGCAACATTATATTCTACTCCCCCTCCGTGGATCAAGCCCCAGAAAAGCCCCCCGGTGATTGTACGAAAGGGGCTTTTCTGTGAAGAATCCGCTATTGGCCGTAGGGGCCTTGATGGGAGGAAGGTGTCGTCGCGTTGGAAGGAACGGCGTTTTGACCGGACGGCGATGGCGGTGGGATGCCGTCTTGTGAATTCTGCGGGTTTTGGGTGCCGGGCCCGGGCGGCGTCCCCTGAACCGATGAGGGGTTTGAATTCATGGTGCTGTTTCCCGGCACCGTACTGGACGGATTGGAACCGGAAGAAGATGATGAATGATTCTCATCGTCGCCGGGAGACCTCCCCATAGCCCCGGCCGGCAGGACACAAGCAGCGATCAATAGGGCTCCGGCGATCAACAGATTTGTTTTCATTGTTAGGTCCTCCTTCAATAAACGTCATTTTCGCGGCTCCGGCTTCCACTCTCGGATGAAATTCCCAACAGACTCCCGCTCCTATTAAGGAGTTTTAACCGTTACGGAATCACCGACTTTAAGATCCGACAATTCGACGGACTTTCCGCTCCGCTTAATCTCAGTGTCCGGTTGAACCTTTAAAAGCGTCAGGCTTCCTGAATCTTCTTTCACTTGCAGGCTCCCGCCGACCGGATCCACCAATTGAACGGTCCCTTGGATTTTTGACTTCGCGACAACGGAACCGGTGGCGGGCGACAAGGGACTTCCTAGGGATCCTCCAGGTTCATTTTGTGCCATCGCGGCAGCGGCCAGCATCAGCACCGAGACCGAAAGAATGACAAGCGAATTTTCTCTTTTCCCTTTCATAACACTCCTCCTATTTCTACCGGTTTCTACCGGCATGCATCGGACCTCCACTGACTATGACGCCAAGACCGGGCCGGGAAGTTTAGGAACTCCTCCCTAAACCCTTTATTTTCATCAAGCATCAAGAAGGCAGGAAGTTGAGATCCACATCAAAATCAACAGGGAGAAGCATCCTCTTTATGAAAACAACAAACCCAACGCACCTCACCGTCAATGAGAGGAAACAGATAATGGCCCATGGAATCCATCCCGAGGAAGTCCTCCGGCAACTCATGCTTTTTCAGAACCCTCCTCAAACCATCATTCTGGATCGCCCCTGCGTGCCGGGAGACGGTATCCAGGTCTTGTCGAAGGATGACGCCGAACACCTTATCCAAATCGCCGACGAAGCACGCTTGTCCGGCCGGCTGACGGCTTTCATCCCCGCCTCCGGCGCGTCGAGCCGAATGTTCAAGTCCCTGCTCCACTTTTTTACCGAATCGTCAGCAATGAACCGCGCAAGGCTCCAGGAACGGGCGCGCCGGGGAGATTCGGACGCCCGGGAAACCTTGCTCTTCCTCGAGGGTTTACAACGGTTCCCTTTTTTCGAGGATCTCAAAGCGGCGACCGCCAAAGACCACCACAACATCGAAGAATGGATCGACCAAGGGAAGATCGGGCCGTTACTCGCCTATCTCCTGACGCCTCAGGGCCTGGATTACGCCTCGCTGCCTAAAGCGTTGATTCCTTTTCATCGTTATGCGGAGGGAAACCGTACCGCCCTCGAAGAGCATCTGGCGGCCGGTGACGAATTTCTTCGTGACCGGGAGGGAATCTGCCGATTCCACATCACCGTCTCTCCCGAGCAGCAACCGCTTTTTGAAGCGTTCCTGCAGCAGGCGGCGCCCCGTCTGGAAAAGCTCCTCCAGTGCCGGTATGAGGTCACGCTCTCCACGCAAAGAAAATCCAGCGACACACTCGCCGCCGATCTGGACAACCGGCCTTTCCGGCTTGAGAACGGCCGTCTTCTCTTCCGTCCCGGCGGCCATGGAGCCCTCCTTGAGAATCTCGAAGGGTCGGGAGATATTGTTTTCCTCAACAACATCGACAACGTCGTCCGGGACGGAACGGCTAAGTCCACCGGCTATTGGCGAAAAGTCCTGGCCGGATGCCTGGTCGAACTCCAAACAGAAGCGTTCCAACACCTGTCGAATCTGACGAACCAGGAACCGGGATCGCGCGCCCTGGAACGGGCGCTTGGCTTTGTGACCCTGCGGCTCTCCGTTCCGCCGCCGCGCGGCCTCACGGGATGGACCGAAAGAAAACTTCAGGGCTGGATGATCGACCGGTTGAATCGCCCCTTAAGGGTGTGCGGCGTTGTCCAAAATACCGGCGAGGCCGGCGGAGGCCCTTTCTGGGTATGGGATACTTCGAAAGAACTCTCCCTCCAAATCGTGGAAAAAGCCCAAGTCGCTCCGTCCCTGGATCAAGAAGTGATCTTCTCCTGGTCAACTCACTTTAACCCGGTCAGTATCGTCTGCGGCCTCCGGGATTGGAAAGGGCAACCGTTCAATTTGGCCAAGTTCGCCGACCCCGGAGCCGTCTTCATTGCCCGGAAATCCCACCTGGGACAGGAGTTGAAAACCTTGGAGTGGCCGGGACTTTGGAACGGCGGCATGGCGCGCTGGAACACCGTATTTGTCGAGATGCCGCTCTCCGTATTCAATCCCGTCAAAACCATCAACGATTTATTGAAGTCGGGCCATCAACCGTCAAACAAGGAGGTCTTATGACACGGAGCAGCAGCGAGTTGTCCGGCGTATTGCGGGAAGGAATGGACATGGCGCGGGAACGCCTTGAAGAAACGCAGGAACGTCTGAACCAGGCCGCTGAAACGGTCCGGGAAAAAGGAGAGGAGGCCTGGCAGGACTTTGCCGGCTACGTCCGGAAAAATCCCGGAAAGACCGTCGCCTTTTCCGTAGGCCTGGGAATGTTGATCGGCATTCTCTTCGGCCGTTCTTCCCGGGATTAATCCCCCGGCGAAAAGTATGCTGAGTAACGGACGATTTATCGCAAACCTGGTGCTCACTCTCCTCGAGGATCACGGGAAGATGGCGGCCCTGGAATGGCGCTACGAGAAAACACGCCTGCTCAAACGGGCTGGCTTCGTGCTCGCAGCGTGTCTTCTGCTCGCGGCGGCCTGCGCGCTGGTCCAGGCCGCCCTGTTCTGGGAGGGGCTGAAATTCTGGCGATCCGCGATCGGGGTATCCCTGACGCTTGCTGGAATCAACTTCGGAGCGGCCCTGCTTCTCCTCTGGGTCTCCTCGAAGAGAGACCCGCGCGCCGGCCGGCCGTTCCAAGCCACACAAGAAGAGTGGGACAGCACGCGACAATGGATACGCGAACTCTTCTCTTAGAACGGGCAAAGATCCGGCAAGCGTTAGCAGAAAAACGCTCCCGGGCGAAAAGAGAGTGGACCGCGATCCATTCTCCCCGCAACGGAACCTTTCATTCGATGGGGGCGCCGAACTGGCTGTGGAAAGCGTTGGTCTCCTTTCCGGCAGGTTTTCTCCTCAAAAACCTCAGCAAAAAGGTCTCCCATCTTCTGGGCTAACATCATGCGATTCCGTTTAGGAATATTGCCGTTGTGGTTGGGATTATTTTCCCTGCTGTTAGCCTCCTGCCAATACGCTCCCACCACCAAGCATAGCGACAGCTATTTTGAGCGCGTGGACGAACTCTATGCGCTCTGGAATTTCTACAAGTACACCTACATCCAGGACGGCCGTGTGGTAAGCCTGGACGAAGGCGGCGTGAGCACGTCGGAAGGGCAGGGGTATGCGATGCTCCGCGCGGTCTGGGCGGACGACCCCGCCACGTTCGAGCGCACCTGGCGATGGACGCGGGAAAACCTGCAGAAACGGGACGATAAACTCTTCGCCTGGAAATGGAAGGATGGCATCCTGGACAGCCACTCGGCCACCGATGCGGACACCGATATCGCGCTGGCACTCATCCTGGCATCGCGTCGCTTCTCCCGACCCACCTATCAACAAGAAGCACTGTCCATCCTGGATTCCCTCTGGAAACACGAGGTGCTCCATATCGGGACCCGGTGTTTTATCGTCTCCGGAGACTGGAGCCTGGCGGAAGAATATCCCACGATCCACGTCGCTTATCTCGCGCCCTACGCCTACCAAGTCTTTGCGTCGGAAGATAAGGGGCATCCCTGGGACCTTCTCACAGAAAGTTCCTACGACATTTTGCATTGGATCTATTTCCAGCAAAAGTGGTCTCTCCCTCCCGAGATCCTTTTTATCGATAAGAGAATCGGCCAGCTGTATTCGGTCAACCCGCAGACCGGACAGTCTTCCTCCTTCAGCTACGACGCGTTCCCGATTTTCTGGCGGGTGGCGATCGACGCCGACTGGTTTCCTGTCCGGGAAGGGCGACTCCACCACCAATGGACGAAATTTCTATACCCGGACGAGCGGGCCGCGTTCGGTCCCGAAGACCTCTGGAGCAAGGAAGCCAAACTCCGGCGTCAGATGCTGTCCTTCTTTAAGACAGAATGGAAAGAGAAAGGGAAATTCCTCGACCATTATGACACCACGGGAAAACCCTTATCGGACCAGGAAGGTCTGGCTCTCTACGCCACGGTCCACTCCCTGGCCCTTGCCGAAGATCCCTCCCTGGCCCGTGATCTCTGGGAGAAGAAAGTCTCTCCTCTGTGGAGAGATGCCCTGACCACCAAGCAGCAAACAACCTACTACCTCCACAATTGGCTATGGTTTGACCGGGCCTTCGAACTCCGGCAAGCCCGGCGCCTCGATGAATTTCTCTCTTTCCTGAGACCGTTCGACTTCGTCGGGTTTCAGGCCAATTTTCCCTGGCGCGCCTTCCTGGCCATGGTGGGCCTCTTCCTCCTGACTTCTTACGGACGATTGTTTAGACTCGCGTTTCTCGTGACGGCCATTGCCCTCTGCCTGCGATACTTGACGTGGCGCTTCCTCTACACGCTGAACTTCATCGAGCCGGCGGGGCCTTTTATCAGCGTCTCCCTGTGGTTGACGGAATGTTACTGCTTCGCGACCGTGCTGCTGGTTTTTGTTCAGGTGGGTCTGGGGCGCAAGGAAAAACGAGTCGCGCCGCGTCCGACCAACTTTTTCCCTTCCGTGGACATCTTGATCCCCATTTATTCCGAACCTCTGGAGATTCTTGAGAAAACCCTGATCGCGGCTTCCGCCATCGTCTACCCGCACAAAAAAATCTACGTCTGCGATGACAGCCACAATCCCCAAGTCACGGAACTGGCCGGCCGTTATGGGGCCGGCTATATCAAAGGCCCCAAAAAACACGCCAAGGCCGGAAACCTCAATAACGCCATGGGGCAAACTTCCGGAGAACTGGTGGTTGTCTTTGACACCGACCATATCCCCGCCACGTCTTTTCTCGAAGAGACCGTTCCGTACTTCGTCGATCCGAAGATTGGTTTCATCCAGACTCCCCATCACTTCTACAACGAAGACATCTTCCAACGGGCCTTCCGGTTGGGGCCCGAGGTCCCGAATGAACAGGACATGTTCCACCATGCGATTCAGGGAGCCCGGGACTCCTGGGGCGGATCCTTCTTCGTGGGGAGCGGCGCAGTGTTCCGACGCCGGGCCCTGGAATCGGTGGGCGGCTTTAAACTGATGAGCATCACGGAAGACATCCACACGAGTCAATACCTTCATGCCGCGGGCTGGCAATGCGTGTTCGTCAACAAGGACCTGGCCGTAGGCTTGAATGCCGAGAACCTTTCGTCCTATCTCACCCAGCGCCGGCGCTGGATGCTGGGCGCCCTGCAGATTTTCTTCAAGGACAACCCCCTTTTCCGGCGCGGCCTGGGATTGAGGCATCGCCTCGGCTACGTCGCCGCGATCTGGTACTTCTTTTTTCCCGTGGCGCGGATCATGATCTGGCTCTCGCCAATGTATTACCTGCTGTTCCACTGGCACCCGATCTTCACGGAAGTCTCGATTCTGGTCGCCTATCTTCTTCCCTACATGGTGGCTCTCCCCCTGATGAGCGCGGTACTCCTGCCCGGCTGGCCCCGGCTCCTGTGGGGAGAACTCTACGAAGCCGTTGTGGCCGTTCCGCTCCTGCGCTCGATGCTGGATTTGTTCCTCCCCAAAAATCTGGGGTTCAAAGTGACCCCAAAAGGGATCGTATCGAACCAACGCCGCTTCGACTGGGGATCCGCCTGGATGACCGTTGTGGTGACCGGGATCACGGCCGCCGCCATCCTGAAAGGCTTTGCGGAATTTTTCTATTTCGGGATCGAGAAGGATGCCTACTTCTTCAACCTGGGATGGGCGATCGGCATCCTGCTGGTTCTCCTCGCAGCGCTGCTCATCGCCTGGGAAAGACCCCAGCGACGCGCGAACGACCGCCTCCGAGTTTCCATCCCCTTTCGAATCAAAGCCGGCTCCGTCGTCCTGGAAGGCCGGACCCGGGATCTGAGCCTGACGGGTTTTTCCTTTATCGCCCATGAACGAACGGAATTCTCTTCCCGCGGAATATTGGAACTGAAAACAGAGAGACCGGTAACGTGCTCCGTTCAACTCGTGTACCACGAAGAGGTCGCGCCGCGCCGTTTTCGTTGCGGCCTAGCCTTCTCTTCCCTGGCCCCCGAGGCTTACCGGGAACTGGTCACGCAGATTTTCGCCTCCGCTAAAACGTGGGAACACGCTCATGAGTCCCGGCTCCGCAACAACGGGAGCATGGTTCTTGCCCTGCTGAAAGGAATGATGAACTACTTCAGACCGCTGAAAAACCGAAGGCGCCGGATGTTCCGGCGTCCGCTGGGTCAATGGGCGCACCTGCGGGTTGACGGGCAACGACGGTCTATTTTTGTCCGGAACCGGTCGGCGGAGGGATTGGGAATTTACTATATCGGCCGGCAACCTGCCGTGAACGATTCCGGGATCCTCACAAACCTTCAGAGGGTTTCCTCCAAAGTGCGGGTCGTCCATGTTCGGCGGATCGCCCCGGGAGTGGGTCTGGCGGGGCTGACCGTCGTATCTGACCGGCTGGCCCTGGACCGCCTGGAAAAACCGGCCGTCAAATGGGAGATCCCCGATGAAGCGGGCCGTCTTGTCTCGGAATAGAAACAGAGGAACGGTTTTCCTTTTCTGGATTGCTGCGGCGTCTTGGGTATTCGCCGAACCGCTTCCCCCTTCATGGTATGTTCAGCGGGGGCGCGAAAATATGGGGATTGGAAACTATAAAGCGGCGGTGGAAGCCTATGAAAAAGTGCTGGTGGCCGATCCGTACAACCGCGAAGCTCTCTTGTCGCTGGCGGAAGCCTATAAAAAAGAAGGGTTCTGGGATCAGTCCATCGCCCAGTACGACCGTTATCTTGAAAAATACCGCACCGACGCCCACATCGCCGATCTCCAGGCGGAACTGCTGCGTTCCCGGGGGCTTTCCTACCGGCGCGACGATATCCTCCGATATTACGAAATCAGTCTGGCGAACCACGACAACCCCGAGATACGCCTCCGTTACGCAGACTATCTGGCTGAAAAACAGGACACCCTGACCCGCGCGATCGCGGAATACGAAAAGATCTTAAAAACCGACCCTCAAAATGCCAAAGCCAAAACCGGGTTGATCCGCATGCGCCTGTGGGAGGCCGGAATCTTGAGCGGAAACAAAGAAACCGTCCCTCAGGCGATCAATCAATATGAACTTATCCTCCAGCTAGACCCTCGCAACGGGGAAGCCTCCTCGGATCTATTGAAAATGCGCTTGTGGCACACGGAAATCCTCGGGGAGAATAAAGACACCATGCCCCAGGCGATTCTGGAGCTCGAAGCACTCCTGAAAGAACAACCCGGAAACGCCGAAGTTTCCCGCCGCGCCATCGGTATGCATGTGCGTCACACGGAACTCTTGGCGGCGGAGACGACCAGCATGCCCCAGGCCGTTGACGAACTTCGGAAGCTTCATCAACAAAACCCTCTCAACCCCGAGGTCCGTGACCGTTGGATCCGTATGCGCATACGATACGCGGAAGCCTTGGGCCAAGATCCGCAGACCATGCCCCAGGGGATCGCCGAGTATCAATCGCTGCGGGAGCAAGAACCCGACCGTCCGGACATCCACGAAGGGTATCTTCACCTCCGGATGCGATACGCCGACAGCTTTGCGGAAAAAATGGACACCCTCCCGCAAGCTCTCCAGCAATACCAGCGTCTTGTGAACGAAGAGCCGGGGAGTACCGAGGTTCGCCACGCCTATCTGGCCCTGCGGATGAGGTACGCCGAACAATTCACGGGCCAGGAAGCGACCATGCCCCAAGCGATTCAACAATACGAGTCGCTCCTCAAGGAACAACCGGACGACTCTGCGGTGCGTGCGGGGCTTCTGCGCACGCGCGTGTGGTACGCCGGGATGCTGAGCGGGAAAAAGGAAACGGTTCCCCAGGCGATCGACGAGTACGAACAGGTCCTCCGAGAGGACCCCCAAAACGACAAGGCCCTTTCCGAACTTCCCAATCTGCGTCTCTGGTATGTGGACATCCTGGGAGAAAAACCGGACACGATGCCGCTGGCGATACGCCAGATTGAAAATCTCTGGCTGCAGGCACCCGGGGATGCCAAGATTCGTCAGCGTCTCCTCCAAATGCGTTTGTGGTATGCGGGATTCCTCGGGGCTTCCCGGAAAAGCGTCCCCCAAGCGATTGAACAGTACAACCTGGTCCTGCAAGTGGAGCCCTGTAACGCGCAAGCCCATTACGGCCTGGCCCGGGCCTACTCATGGATGGGCGACGCGGACAAAGCGTTCCAACAAGTATGCCTGGCGCGCAAATACAGAACCGAGGAGGCGTTGGCAAAAAAATGAATCCCTCGAAATTAGTTTTTTTGATCGCGTTGTTGGGGTGCGCAACAGCGGGAACCCTCCAGGCCGACGAACAGCAACAAGAAGGGCTGGAAAACCTTGATGCCTTTTATGAACAACTGGCCAAAGGACGGGAGCCCGACCTGAACGTGCAGTCGCAGCTCTTTGACCAAGAAGGGACAAACTTTATGCTGCGAGGCCTCACCAACTCGGCAAGCCTTAAGTTTGACCCCGCGTCCTTCATGACCTTGTCCGCTCAAGGCGGCGAAGGGACGTACTGGAATCAGAATAACCTTGCGCAAGACGGCTTCGTTTCCGTCGGGGGCCAGATCCGGATCCAGAGCGTCAACTGGTTCCAGGGCCAGGTCGGATACCATTCCCTCGGCACGGGAGCGACGCTCTTCCAAGCGCAATACGGCTACCGTTGGAAGGATAGCCCCTTCTGGGCCACGATCGGAGCAAGACGAGACCTCGTGCAAGACTCCTTTCTTTCCCTGGTCGGGCAGGACATTGGAGGCCAGTCGCTCGGGGCGGCGCGTTCCGACAAGATGTTCGCCGAGGTGGGTTCCAATTTGGGCTTTCTGGAAATTAGCCTGGCCCCGTATGCTGGCTGGGTCCAGTCGCAATCTCTTCCAGAAAACCACGACGTGGGAGCGGAAGCGATCGTGAGCCTTCCCGTCGTTCGGGCGAGTTCAGCCACACTGTCCCTCCAATACGACCTCCAGGTTCAGCACTACGAACAGGATCAGTCGGGTTTCAGCCCCAGTTCCGTCGAACCTCTTCCGGGCGGTTATTTCAGCCCGCAACTCTTCATCAGCCAGACACCCGAGCTGGCGTTCAAAGAAACCGGTGAACACAGTGAACTCAAGTGTTCGGCAGGACCTTCCTTCCAATATGTGAAAACGGACGACTCGCCGGTGACCCACGAGCTCGGGGCCGAGGCCGAGATCTCTTGGCTCTGGCGGATTACCCGGGGCCTATCCCTTCAACTGGACTCCCAGTACCTGAAAATCGCCGAGGTGTACGACCGGCTTGGACTCAACGGAGCTCTCAGCTATGCGTTTTAACGGACTCGCACTTTTGTTTCTTTCTTGCGCGATCACAGCTCCCGCCGCAGCGGCCTCTCCCCATGAGCTGTCAACTCTTTGGGAGGTCTACAAAAGCACCTACATCCAGGGCGGCCGTGTGGTGAGCTTGGATGAGGGCGGCCTCACCACGTCCGAGGGACAGGGATACGCAATGCTCCGAGCGGTCTGGTCGAACGACCGGGACACGTTCGACAGGGTCTGGACCTGGACGCACGAAAACCTTCAGGTCCGCCGGGACAATCTTTTCGCCTGGAAGTGGAAGGACCAGGTTCTGGATCTCCACTCGGCGACAGATGCCGACACGGATATCGCACTCGCCCTCATTCTGGCCGGCCGGCGTTTCTCGGAACCGTCTTACACCGAGGAGGCCCGGAACATTCTGGCGTCCCTGTGGAATGCCGAAGTTCTTCCTATCGGAGGCCGCAATTTCATCGTCTCCGGGGACTGGAGTATCGCCGAAGAATACCCCACGATCCACGTCGCCTACCTCGCGCCTTACGCCTACGCTGTTTTTGCCAAAGAGGATCCCGGCCATCAATGGTCCTCCCTGATCGAGAGTTCCTATGCGGTGCTGCATTGGATCTACTTTGATCAGAATCTCACACTACCTCCGGAAACGATTTTTATCGGCAAAAAGGACGGGCAGCTTTTCGTGAAACACCCCCAGACAGGACAAACGTCTTCCTTCGGCTACGATGCGGTTCCGATCTTCTGGCGGGTGGCGCTGGATCAGCAATGGCATGGAAGACGCGACAGCGCTGAGCTCCGCCGCCGGATGATGGTATTCTTCGAAAAAGAATGGGCCGAGAAAGGCCGATTCCTGGATCGCTACGGTCCGGATGGAAGCCCCCAGTCAAACCAAGAAGGGCTCGCCCTCTACGCCACGGTTCACTCCTTGGCTTTGGTAGAAAACAAGTCATTGGCCAAAGATATCTGGACAAGGAATCTTAACGGCCTTCAGACACAGGCCCTCACCGCCCCGGCGGGAATAACGTATTACCTGCAAAACTGGCTATGGTTCGATCGGGCGTTTGAAAACCGGCAGATCCGTCTTTACGACGGGTTCTTCCGTTTCTGGCGATGACCCCCCTCAACCTTCACGACCGCTCGGCTGTCTAGTGGACATGGTTCTCTTCACGGCCTTGGTCCTGGCGGTGAC
>Ga0207062_1204_pt1 | contig 13836 bp, 8 predicted proteins | sample Alteio_BWMinCont_28_FD_153266 | JGI IMG/M metagenome (GOLD analysis project Ga0207062, IMG submission 153266) | Enriched cells from forest soil in Barre Woods Harvard Forest LTER site, Petersham, Massachusetts, United States -... | ecosystem: Environmental > Terrestrial > Soil > Temperate forest >... | reverse complement strand
GCGAACTGCCCCAGTGAATAAGCATGCGAGGCGTTTACCCCTCTTGAATCGAGGCCGTCAAGGTATGCTTTCCCAATCGCCAAAATGTTACACGAGCGCCTGCGTTTCGTTGCCACAATGCAACATTCGCCGTGCTAGCACGGCGAATGTTACAGCGTGGTAACCGATTCGCTGCAAACAGGTGAAATTTCGACGGGAGTGGCACGCCTCCCTTGACCTCGGAAAATCCCCGGGCCGAAACTGGGTCTGCCTTTATGCGACTTCTTTACGGTGTATCCGCTTTTCTGATATCCCTGGTGCTTGCTACCTCTGGCTGGGCCGCGGACCAGCCCGCGCCAGCCAGGGCTGACGCACCTGTCGCCGACAAGGCTGGCGCACTTGTCGCCGCCGGCGCCTTGTCCTTGAAACTGGCGGCCCCCAGCGAACCGGCCGCGCCGAAGTTTAGCGATGCCCAGCTCGCGCGCGTGAGCGGCTGGATGCGGGACCTGGCGCCGTCGTGCCCGCCTGCCGCCCTCGCGTCGGCCGCTCAGCATTTTCTCGAGGAATTGCAGTGGCGGCAGCCGGACAGCCTGGAGCGCCTGCTGACGGATAACATTTCGGCCAAGGATTTCTCGTCGATGCTGCTGCGTCATCTGGCGGCGCAGCTCACGGCCGCGCCACAGTCGGCCTTGCGTGAGGATCTCGCGCGCCAGCGTGTGCAGGTGCTGCTTGCGCAGGGGGACAGCGCGCCGGCGGCTACGCCGCAGGCCGCCACGGCGGTGATCGAAAAATTGAAAGGAACATCCCAAGTCTATTATCGCCGGTTGCTCGAAGGCCGCATCGAAGATGAAGACCTGATCCCGTTGCTCGCGGATGCGCGCCAGGCCGGCACGGCTCCGGCGCCGCTCGCACCGGCCAAGCCGAAAGAGTTGACGGCGGCCGATATCGTGGCCGAGTTTTCACGTCGCAATCAAAAGGATCAGGCGCTGGACCATCTGCGCGCTTATACGATTGACGGCACGCTTACGGATGCCGGAGGCCATGAGTCGCGTTTGTTGTTGTTCAAGTTGCGGCCCGACCGTTTCCGGTTGCAGGTGCTGGTCGGGGACAGCACGCGGTACATTCTCTCCGCCGACGGCACACAATTCTGGCAGCAAGTTCCCGGCGGCAAGCCGCAGTTCGTTTCCCGGGAGTCGCTCGGCCCCCGGGTTTATCTCGCGGAGTTCGTCAACCCGCTGTTTGGCGAACTGGAGAATTACACCTTTAATCGGATCGAGGACGGGACATTGGACAGCCGCAAAATTTACCGGATCTCGGTGTTGCGCGCTGACGGCTCGCACTACGTGGCCTGTATCGATACCGAAAATTTCCAGGAGGTGGGCGAAGAATATCCCGGGAGCATCCGCGTTTGCTATTCGGATTTTCGCGAAGTCGCGGGCCTGTCCGTGGCCTTTCGCGAGGAGACGAGCGATGCCAAGGGGCACAAAGACGTTTTTGTCATCACGCGGTTTACGGCGAATCCGGGCCTGGTCCAGGAGTTTTTTGAAACCACGCCTCACGACCTGAACTATTTTGCTTTCGAGCACCTTGCTGCCGGCACCTCGGTGGCGTCGAGTGCGCCAGCCTCGTCGGCGGCAAGTCCGACAACTCCGGCGCAGATCAAACCATAAGTACCGATGAATACGAAAACCACTTTCACTGGTCAGCCCGCACTGAAAACCTATCTCTTCGGCAGCCTTTCCCTGTTTCGCAATGAGCAGAAGCACACCTACTCGCTGCGCGTCAACGGGCCTCGGCTGGCGCTGGTGGCGGGAGTCGCCTGCCTGGCTTGCTATGCGCTGGTAGTTTCCGCGGGCTATCTCTGGCTGCGGGAAGGGCGCAAGATCGACCAAGTGAGTTTTTTTGAAGTGGCGTTTCTTCGCGTGGACAAAATACGCCACGAGATGGCTGCGCAGCAATTTGCCAAGGCACAGGCGGCGCTGGCCGCCAAGGATTTCCCGATGGCCTTTGTCGATATGAGTTCCGGCCTGCACAACGACCCGGACAATATCGCCGGACGGGTCGGACTCGCCCAATTCCTGCAATCGGCCGGTGCGACCGATCGGGCCATCAACCTTCTGGAGGAAGGACTGGTACGCACGCCTGACAACCAGGTTTTGATTGAAGCCACGCTCAATCTTCTCACCACGACGGGCCGCGATGGCCAGGCCCTCAAATTGCTGCGCGGGCAGCTTGCGCCGCAATTCTCCGGTCCGAACGGGACGCTGCTAAGGACATATGAAGTTCAGACGTCGTTGAATGCCGAGGGGCCGGCGGCGGCCCGCCGACTGCTCGACAGCTATCCTGATTTGAAGACAACCACCCGGTCATTGCCGATGGTGGCCAAAGTGCTCTGGGCCGCGCAGGACCGGGCGGGGGCGATCGCAGCGCTTTCCGCTTTCGTCAAGGCCCAGCCGGACAACTTTGTCGGTTATGCTGATCTCGCCAGCTATCAACAGACGGCTGGCTTGGTTGCTGAGGCACGACATACGGCCGATCTCGCCTGTGCCCAGTTCCCCAAACAATTCGCCCCGCGTGTCATGAGGATCGTCACGCTGACGCCCACCAAGCCCGCCGAGATTGTCCCGTGGGAGAAGGAAATTGCGTCGTACACGAAGGATTTCGGCGACAAGCCGGAGGCCGTCGCCATGCTCGCCGAAATATCCGGACGAAAAGGATGGGTGGATCTGGCCCGGCTGCTCTACGAAACTGGGGCCAGCCGCCAGCAGGATGTACGAGCGCTGGCGATGTACTATAGCGATGCCTTGATGTTTCAGGGGAAATTCCCTGAAGCGCAGCGCATCCTGGCCGAGATCGACCGGCAGACGCCGGACTCCGGCAACTTTTCGGTTTTGCTCTGGCAGCGCGAGATCGTGGCGGCGGCGGCGTGCGGCGACCGCGATGATGCCCGCGAGAATGCCCGGCGCGTGGCTTCCGCCTTGCGCCGCGATCCCGACGGCCTCGAGGTCATCCGTCAGCGCTTCATCAAGCTTAAAATCCCGGATGCGGTGGCCGAGCTGACCCTGACGACCCCGTCCGCGAAGAGCGCAACCGTCCCGGCATTGAAGCCTGTTACTCAGGACAAAAGCTAAACGCTATGTTTTTTGAATTCAAAAAACATTCCGTCACCACCCTGTCACACACCGCCGACACCGAGCGTTTACAGAAGAGTCACACAATCGACGGCCTTTTGCGACAATCATGGGGTATTTTCCTCCTTGGAGCGGGGAATTGTTTGCCTGGCCGGTCATTTGACCGCTCACGCCGCACTCCGTTTCAAACGATACTAACCTCATAATAACACGGTAGAAAAATGAAGACACTCAAACTAGTTACGGCGGGCTTGCTTTCAATGCTTGCCATCAACGTCGCTTCCGCGAGCACGGAGATCCGGTTGACCGGCTCCACGGCCTTCCGGAAAGCGACTGTCAACTCGATTCAAAACGTCCTTAATGCGGACTATGTCTGGGGCTCCACCGGCGGCAGCGGCCTTGGCGCCAACCAGCAGGTTTTCGTCGGCACGACAAAAACCAGCGGCGTTCAGGTTATCATCAAATGCTCATGGTCTGGTTCCGCAGGCGGTATTCAATCGCTCGCTCAGAACATTGCGGCCGGCCAGCCCTTCATCATCGACCCGACCGGCGTGTCCTTTGGACCGGCTGCCGGAACCGTGGGCGGCATCACCCTGACTCACGCGGGAGCCAATATTCCCACCGGGGCTGATATCAGCGAGAGCCATACGGCCGATGTGGCCTTGTCAGATGCATTTCCAAGCACCACCCCCTTCACGGGCGCTGGATTTACCGCGCTGACGGATACGGTGGTCGGCGTTGTTCCGTTTGCCTGGATCAAGGGCGCCTACACTCCGGATAGCGGCGTGACGAATATCCCCGGCGGCTATCCCGGCGTGACCAACGTATCGGGCGTCCAGGGTCAGGAGCTGATCGGTGGCGGTCTCTCCCTCAACCAGTTCACCAGCAATCCTTCCGATCAAGCCGTTTTCGTGCAGATGGTGGGTCGCGATCACGATTCCGGCACCCGCATCGGATATATCTACGACACGCAGTACGGCAATTACTCCTCGGCCGTGCTTCAGTATATTCCCAATGGTGCGACCGTGGGCGCGACTCAATTCGCCTCCCAAAGCGCGGGTACAGGTGTGATTTCGACCCTGAGCCCCTGGCCGGTTGAAACGGTTCTCGGCGAGAACCGGGCCGCTGGCAATGAAGGCTTCTTCAGTGGTGGCACGGTCGCGTCGGTATTAAACCGCGACTGCGACACTTCGGCGGGCAATTACATCATTTCCTGGCTTGGATTTGGCGATTCTCCCAGCGTGAATCCCGGCACCGGATACTCCTACACCGATGGTGCAGGCAATGTCGCCACGATCACGCCCAGCCAGAATGCCCTCACCTTTGATGGCTCTTATCCCGGCACGCCGACGCATCCGTTTGGCCCTCCTTATGTCAATATCGAGCAGGGCGTCTACACCGGCTGGGGCTATGAGCATTTCCTGTATGCCACCACATTTAGCGGCACGCCGAAAACGGTGGCCGACCAAATCGCCACCCAGCTCACGTCTGAAGCGGACTTCGGCGGCGTCGGTGATCTGCTCAGCCGCATGAATGCCAGCCGCGCGTCTGACGGTGTCAATGTCACCTCACCATAATAACCAGTCGTTATAAATCTATATAGTTTTTGTAGCTAAACTAGACAACAAACATGAAAACGAAATATATCATCTCAGCCCTGCTTGCCGCAGGGCTTGCCACAGCCGCGCACGCCGGCGGTGTTGTCGGAGACCTTATTGTTGGTTTTGCCCAGTCGGGAACCACCACCAATTACGAACTCGATCTCGGTAGTGTTGGGAGCTATCAAGGCCTTGGAGTGGACAGTGTGGTTAATCTATCCTCAAACCTCTCCGCGCTGGATCTGTCCAGCACCTTCGGTTCGACTTGGGCTTCGGCCGGAACCGTGACCCTGGGCTCTGTCGCCACCAATGGCTCTACCACCCTCCCCGGAATTACCGGTCCAGCCAAGTCCGATTGGGTGTCGCAGTCCGATGGGACCGTGACGGCACAACCTTGGATGTCCGAAACGCCGGAAGCCTCTACGTATAAGGATCCAAATGGTACGGCAAATGCCAACAGTCGTGAGCTCGCGATTCAGAATGTTGAAAACGGCCTGAACTCGGTAAATGGGTTCACGCAATCGTCCAACGTCAGCTCCACGGCTGGTTTCATCTCCACGACCGCTGCGGACAGCTGGTCACATTATCTGGGCATTGCTAACGGGTTCACTGTACCAGCGATTGATTCTGGCACTAACCTGAGCCTCTCGAGTGGAATGTTTCAGGTTCTCGATATATACCAATATATCCAAGCCTCGAACACTACCACCCCAGGCACCTATCTCGGCTCGCTCGAGCTGGGTTCGGATGGTTCGCTGTTCTTCACGAACTTCGATCCCATCGCGATCCCGGAACCGTCGGTCTATGCCGCGATTCTCGGCGCCGCCACCTTGGCCTTCGTTGCGATCCGCCGCCGCAAGCAGCAGATCCTCGCCTGAGTTAGCAGTCAGTAGATTGTTCTTTGCTCTAAAACCTTAACTGCCGGTGGCCGCACAGTGCGGTCACCGGCATTCTTTTTGGGCGGCGGGCGATGATGCGCCCGCCTGCATCCAGAAAGCCGTTACAACTTTTCTGGCGTTTAGCCCTGCCAGAAAAGTCGCCACATGATTTTCACCTGGACGTCATCAGATTGTGACGTAGCGGACGCAAACTGCGGGTATGATTATTGCAGAAATCTCCCAGGCGAAACGGGTGTTGGGTGAACCCGCGCAGACACGGCTCAAGGTGCTGGCCACACACCGTCCGCTGGTTTTCGAAGATTAATTCATCTGGATCGATTCCACCGACCTCATTCTTGGCCAGGTCGCCCAGTTAAGCCGCGAACTTACCTCACAGGACACGAGTGTTTTCATTTCAAAAAATCTATCATCCAAACTGTCTGCCACATTCGATTGTAGGTCGGGGTTTATCCCTGACATTTCCTGTCACAGGTGGACAGGTGTCGGGCGTAAAGCCCGACCTACAAATTCGGCAATCTAACGTACAGCGGAAAAAACCGATCCTTGCAGTGATAATGTTATCATTAGCCGCCTGGCTGGGCGCGCCTTGTGGGCGGGGTGCCATCACCCCGCTAGACTCGGCGCCGGGTGCGGCGCCGACAGATCCAAGCGGGGTGGGGTCACCCCGCCCACAGGATGCACCGGAAAGCGGGCCTCTGGCACCCCGCCCAAAAAATGCAGATGAAGAAGGCCCTCCGTCGACACCGGCCACCGGAACTCAAACCCCGGGGCGTATCTTCATCCAGGAATACCGGGTCAAGGGTGCGCATCACTTGTCCCAGACGGAAATCGAAGATGCGGTTTATCCCTTTCTCGGCCCGGGTCGAACGGGCGCGGACGTCGAGCAGGCGCGGAGCGCGCTCGAGAAAGCTTATCACGACAAAGGTTACCAGACCGTCGCCGTGGAAATTCCCCAGCAGCAGGCTAAGGGCGGCATCGTCTATTTGCAGGTGGTCGAAGCCATGGTGGGGCGGTTGCGGGTTCGGGGCGCGCGCTATTTTTCGCCCGACCAGATCAAGGCCCAGGCGCCTTCGCTGGCCGAGGGCAAGGTGGTCAATTTCAACGAAGTTCCGCACGACATTGTCGCCTTGAATCAGTCGTCCGATCTCCGGGTCACGCCCACGCTGAGCCAGGGAAAACTACCGGGCACGGTCGATGTCGATTTGACTGTGAAAGACACGCTGCCGGTGCATGGAAACCTGGAATTAAACAATCGGTACAGCGCCAACACCGAGCCGTTGCGTTTGAACGGTTCGGTCAGCGACGACAATCTCTGGCAATTGGGGCATACGGCCGGCTTTAGCTTCCAAGTCGCGCCGCAACGCCTGAAGGACGCGGAAGTTTTTTCCGCTTACTATCTCGCGCCAGTTCCCAGCGTCGAAGGAATGAGCTTGATGGTGCAGGGGACGAAGCAGGACAGCAATGTCTCGACGCTCGGCGGCGCCACGGTGACCGGTCGCGGCAATATCCTCAGCCTGCAGGCCAACTTCAACCTTCCGCCGGGCCAGGATTTTTATCACTCCGCCAGCCTGGGCATCGACTACAAGGATTTCGACCAGGACATCATCATCGACGGCAACGATACGGCCTCGCCCGTCACTTATTATCCCTTGAGTGCAATCTACAGTGCGACCTGGGCGCCCAAGGGCTCCGTGACGGAGTTCAATGCCGGCGTCACCTTCCATCTGCGCGGCTTGGGCAGTACCTCGGCCGCCTTCGATAACAGCCGCTTCGGCTCGGGCGCCAGTTTTATCTATTTTCATGGCGACCTGTCGCACACGCACGATCTGCCGGGTGGCTTGCAGATTTTTGGCAAGATCCAGGGCCAACTGGCCGACCAGCCGCTGCTCAGTGCCGAACAATTCAGCGCGGGCGGCCTGGATAGCGTGCGCGGCTACCTCGAGGGTGAAGTGCCCGGCGACGACGCATTTTGCAGCTCGCTGGAGTTTCGCAGCCCCTCGGTCATCAGCTGGCTCGGACAAAAAACCGGCGAGTGGCGGTTTTACGTTTTTGGCGATACTGCCTGGCTGACCAAGATCAGTTCGCTCCCGAATGAGGACTCACGTTTCAGCCTTGAGAGTCTTGGGGCGGGCAGCCGGATCCAGGTGCTGGATCATTTCAGCGGCTCGATCGATGCGGCGGAGCCGCTGACCAGCCAGTCGACGACCAAAGCCCATGATATCCGTGTCACATTCCGCGCGGGAGTGAACTATTAGGCGCGGAGCGCCAAGGCTGAAGACTGAACGACCAACTACCAAAAATAACGCTGAACGTCGAACGCTGAACGCCGAATGACCAAATAACAGAAGTAACAAGTTTCAGGTAACAAGTAACAAGATCCTGATACATGGTACCTGATACTTCAATCCGAACACCTGACACCTGGCGCCTGATCCCTGACACCTTTTTCCTACCAACTACTAAACACCAATTTCTAAAATCATGCGCAGCTTTCTCTCATCGATAAAATCTAACTTTATACTGAATCTCTCAGATCGGATTTCCGTTCCGAGGTGGAGAGGCTTGTCCTCAAGACGCTTTGAGCGCGTTGGGGGCAACGCGCTCCACCTTCAGAATTCCATTCTGCGCGGTTTGCTAAAATACATTCTCCTTGGCTGTCTCGTCACGCTGACCTTGGCCAGCCCGGCCCAGGCGTGGTGGAATGGCGACTGGACGCTGCGCAAGAAGATCACCGTGGATACCACTGCCGCGGGCATGGCCATCGCCGATCCGATCGGCACGGCGGCGGTGTTGATCCGGCTGCACGACGGAAATTTCCAGTTCGCCAATGCCAACGAAAACGGGGACGACCTTCGCTTTGTCGCCGCTGACGACAAGACCCTGCTTCCGTATCACATCGAAAAATACGATTCGGTGCTCAATGAAGCGTTTGTCTGGGTAAAAATTCCGGATTTGAAACCGGGGACCAGCACCAGCATCTGGCTTTATTACAGCAACCGGGACAACAAGGCGCCGAAGGGCGATGACCCGAAGGGCACCTACGATGCCGATACTGCGCTGGTTTACCATTTTGCCGGACACAACGTGGCACCCAGTGACTACACGGCCAATGGCAACAATGCGCAGAACGCGGGCGTGTCGGTCGATGGTTCGATGATCGGCGGCGGGCTGCGGCTCGACGGCCACAGCGCAGTGATCATTGCCGCTTCGCCCTCACTGGCGTGGAGCGACGGCGGAGAGATGACCTGGTCCGCCTGGATCAAACCGGTCGCGCTGCAGTCGGACGCCGTGATTTATAGCCGCCGAGATGGCGCCACGGCTCTTCTCATCGGGCTGGACAATGGAATTCCCTTTGTCGAGGTGACGAGTGCGAAAGGAACCCAGCGCAATTCGGCTGGCGCGCCGGTCGCGGCTGGCAGCTGGCACCATTTGGCAGTGGCGACCACGGGGCCCAACATTACACTGTATCTCGACGGCGAGTCTTATGCCACCTTGAACAACCCTTTGCCCGTGCTGAACAGCCCCGCGTTGATTGGCGGGGATGCCTCGGCGGGCGATGTCGGTTTCAACGGCGAGATGGACGAGCTGGAAATTTCCAGGGTCGCGCGGCCCGCCGGCTTCATCAAGCTGGCGGCGATCGGGCAGGGTGGGGACGATCGGGCCGCGAAATTATTGGTGCTGGGCGCGGACGAGCAGCAGACGAACTGGCTGAGTTTTCTGAGCACCGGTTACTTCGGGATCATTTTCAAATCGCTCAGCGTGGACGGCTGGGTGGTCATCGGCCTGCTGGGAGTCATGGCGTGCCTCAGTTGGTTTGTGATGGTCAACAAAATTTCGTACCTGAACGGAATTAGCAAAGGCAATGCGGTGTTCATGAAGGAGTGGCGCCATGTCGCCGCCGATCTCACCGTGCTCGACAGTGGCGATGCCGAATCCGCCCGGAGTTTGGGCGGCCGGGTGGACAAGACTGGCCAGCAGGCAATGCGCAGTTCCTCCGTTTACCGGATTTATCACATCGGCGTTGAAGAGATCAGGCATCGTCTGGCTGCGGACACAAGCGTGGGTTCGGCCGACCGCAGAAAAGGCCTGTCCGGCCGGTCGATCCAGGCCATTCGCGCCAGTCTCGACGGCGGCTTGGTGCGAGAGACCCAGAAGATCAACAAGCTCATCGTGCTCCTTACCATCTGCATTTCCGGCGGCCCGTTTCTCGGCCTGCTCGGCACCGTGGTCGGCGTCATGATCACCTTCGCCGCGGTCGCCGCGGCGGGCGATGTCAATGTCAACGCCATCGCGCCCGGCATCGCGGCCGCCTTGTTGGCCACGGTGGCCGGCCTGGCCGTCGCGATCCCTTCGCTCTTCGGCTACAATTATATTATTACCCGCGTCAAGGACGCGACCGCCGACATGCACGTCTTCATCGACGAATTCGTGACCAAAATGGCGGAGTTCTATCGGGAGTAGCGCGGCGGCGGCTGCCGCCGCCGCGAACGTCCAACGTCCAACATTCAACATCCAACGCCCAAGTACAGACCATCACGACTAATGACAAAGGACCGAGGACTAATGACTAATGACTAATGACCCAACCGTGAACTGTGAATCGTAAACCGTGAACTAAAAATGCAAATCCAGGAAGACAAGCCATACGATGACATCAACATCACCCCGATGCTTGACCTGGCCTATGTGCTGCTCGTCATCTTCATCCTGATGTGCACCGCATCGGTGCAGGGTGTAAAGGTCAACCTGCCGAAGGCGAGTGTTGCTCCCAGCCTGGCCAAGCCGAAAACCAAGGCGATCACAGTCAACAACGAGGGAAAATTTTTTCTCGATACGGTTCCCGTCACCTTGCCGGAGCTGGAGCAGCGTCTCGCGCAAATTAAGGCGCAGACGCCGGACTTCCCGGTGGTGGTCAAGGGCGACAGCCTCACGCCGTACCAAGGTATCATGGACGTGCTCGACGTGCTCGGGCGCCTGGACATTACCCAGGTGGGCTTGGCGACCAAGCCAAGGAAGTAGCGGCGACTGCGAACATCCAAAATTTCCGAAATGACGAATGACGAATGACGAATGACGAATCGCTAAATACTAACTACCAATTTCCAACTACCAACTACGAGCTACTCATCAACCCTGAACTTTGAACCTGGAACCTTGAACTTCGCCCTGTGAATAGTGAACCGCCAACCGTAAAAACTGACCGGCGAACCTTGCCTGCCAGCCGTAGCTCGAAGAGCGAAGGAGGGAACCTTGAACCTGGAACCTTGAACCTCACCGTGAACTTTGACGACGACATCGACGAGCGGAGTTTTCTCCGCAAGTACGGCATTATGATCGGCGTGCTCGCCGTTATCATCACGGTTGTTGTCGTTGTGGCCCGGCAACTGGCTTCCAGCCACAGTCCGCCGCCGCGGCATGAACAAGAGATCACGATGGTCAAGCTGCTGCCGCCTCCAGTTCTGCCGCCACCGCCACCTCCACCCCCGGAAATTCAGGAGCAGAAGATGATCGAGCAAACGCCGGTGGACCCAAACGAGCAAAAACCGGATGACAAACCCGCCCCGCCAACACCGTCCTTGGGCACGGGCATCAAAGGCGACGGACAGGCCGATGGATTTGGCCTCAATGGTTCCGGTGGCAACGGTTATCTCGGAGGCAGCAGCGGCCATGTCGGCAGCCGCTGGGGCTGGTATGCCAACGAGGTGACGGCGACGATCCAAGAGGCCCTGAGCAAAAACAACCTGACGCGCAACGCCGGTTTTCGCGACGAGATTCGCGTCTGGCTCGACAGTACGGGCCGCATCACGCGGGCCCAGTTGGTATCTTCGACCGGCGACCCCGCTGTCGATCAAGCGATCAAGGACAATGTTCTGAATGGCCTGCAATTGCCGGATCCACCGCCGACCGGCATGCCCATGCCGATTGTCATGCGCATCACCGCCCTGCGGCCAAATTGATTTTTATCGAGCACTACACAATGAATTTTCTTATGCTAATTACAGTTCGAATTCAGGCTTTTTCGGTAGGGCGCGACTGCCGGGCGCGCCGTGCTTTTACCAAAAACATTTTTCACAGAAGGTCGCAAAGGAAACGAAGCGACTGGTGTCCGCGTATACAAAATTTCCAAGCGAACGCCGTTTTTGCCCTTTATGGAGGATACCGAGCGACGCTTCGCGATCTTCTGTTCAAAACAAATAAGGAGAATCAGTACCCGGCATGACCAACGCTGAACTCCGAACTACTCACTACTCGCTACTCACTACTCGCTACCATCGACCATGTCCCAAGCAAAACACGGTTTCCGCCGACCGCTCATTCAACTGCTCGCCCGGATGCACGGCGCTTTTTCCAGAGCTAATGCATCCGCTTGCGCCGATTTGCTCGGCGCAAGGCGACTTCGTCGCAGCCGCCCCGACAAAGTCGGCCCGATAGGGCGCATTGCTCTCACGAGGCAGTATGAGCGATGCGGGCTCGCCTTTCTCATGTGCACGATCTTGGTCGTGCCAATGGCTGCCGCCGATCCGGTGCCTATCTCTGAAAATGTGACGGTTAATCTGATTAATCGCCTGGTCGAACGCGGTGTCATCACCAAACAGGACGCCGACGAGTTGCTCAACCAGGCCGAGGAAGATGCGGCCAAGGCTCAAGCGCAAGCCGTCGAGCAGGACGCCGACCAACAGGTGGCCGCCGCGAAGGAAGCCGCTGCGATCCAGATTGCCGCGGCGGAAGAGGCTGCGGCCAAAAAGGTGGCCGCGGCCAAGGAAGTCGCCGCAATCCAGATTGCCACCGCCAAGGAAGTCGCCGCAATCCAAGCTGCGGCTAAGCCGGCGACGCCCGTGGTCGCGTCCGACAACGCCGCCCAACCGTCTTCTGCTGCTACGGAAACTATCGCTGCTGGGCAGTCCACTCTTGCGCCCACCGCGCCGGCTGACGACACCGTGCGCGTGACCTATGTCCCGGAAATCGTGAAGGCGCAGTTGCGTAGTGAAATCAAACAGGAGGTCTTGGCCCAGGCCCGCCAGGAGCACTGGGCGGCCCCGAACGCGCTTCCATCCTGGATTTCACGTTTCACGCCTTTTGGCGACATCCGCATTCGCTATGAGGGCGATCGTTATCCCACGGGCAACGCCAACACCGGAGATTTCCCGAATTTCAACGCCATCAATACGGGTGCGCCTTTTGACACCGGAGATTTCAACAATAATTTTCCACCGGAGCTGAATGTTGACCAGAACCGCACGCGGGTGCGGCTGCGGGCCCGGCTTGGCACGGCGATTGATCTGGGCGAGGGCTTCACTTCGGGCTTTCGCATTGCTACCGGCGAGAACGATTCCCCGGTCACGGAGAACCAGAGCCTCGGCGCGGCAAACTCGGCCCAAGGGGGCAATTTCAGCAAGTATGCCATCTGGCTCGACCGCGCCTTCATCAAATACGAGGTGGGCGGCCTGCCCGATCAGGATCTGGCCGTTTCTATCGGCCGGTTCGACAATCCATTTTTTTCCACCAGCATGATCTGGGTTGATGACTTGGGCTTTGACGGCGCAGCTCTGCAGGCAAAATACCCGGTCAATGAGGATATCACGCCTTTTCTCACCATCGGCGGCTTCCCCGTTTACAACACCGACCTCAACTTCGCCTCCAATCAGCCGGCCAAATTCAAAAGCGAAGACAAATGGCTTTATGCCGCCCAACTCGGCACCGATTGGGAAGTCACCCAGGACTTCAACTTCAAGGTCGGTGGATCCTATTATTATTACCAGAACATTGAAGGCAAACTTTCCGATCCTTTTATCCCGCTCAGTTCCGCGGATGTAGGAAACACCGACGACAGCCGGCCTTCCTTTGCCCAGAATGGCAATACCTACATGCCATTGCGCAATATCGTGGCCAACTCGCTCAACAACGACGGCCATAGCAACCAGTTTCAATATTTCGGACTCGCCACGCCCTTTCACGAGCTTGCCGGCACCGCGCGGCTGGACTATAATCATTTTGAACCCTTTCAGGTCTCGCTCTCGGGCGAATACGTAAGGAATCTTGCCTTCAATCGAAAGGCCATTGCCGCCGATGCGGTGAACAATCGGGGCCCCACCAATTCGTCAACGGTTCCCGGTAACTTTGTTGGCGGCAACACCGCGTGGATTGTGGGCTTGAAAGTGGGCAAAGTGACCCTGGCCAAACGGTGGGATTGGAATATCGGCGTGAACTACCGGCGGGTCGAATCCGACT
>Ga0207062_1203_pt1 | contig 13942 bp, 12 predicted proteins | sample Alteio_BWMinCont_28_FD_153266 | JGI IMG/M metagenome (GOLD analysis project Ga0207062, IMG submission 153266) | Enriched cells from forest soil in Barre Woods Harvard Forest LTER site, Petersham, Massachusetts, United States -... | ecosystem: Environmental > Terrestrial > Soil > Temperate forest >... | reverse complement strand
TATATACCAAGCTTTTTGTTTATTTTAATGAGTTATAACATTAAAGATAAAAGAGCTATTGAATCATTTCGCCTCGTTGTATATTCCATAAGTTTGCATAAATACTTCTTTTTTCAAGGAGCGCATCATGAGATCCGGATTCAATAATATTTCCTTTTTCTAGCACAAAAATAATGTCAGCATTACGCACCGTTGATAGGCGATGTGCAATAATAATCATCGTGTGATTATGCGCCAGATGAGCCATAGATTTTCCAATAGCTGCTTCCGTTTCATTATCAACTGCGGCGGTGGCTTCATCAAAAATCAAAATGGGCGATTTTTTGACGATTGCTCGAGCGATTGCGATACGTTGCCGTTGGCCGCCAGAAAGATTTTTGCCATACTCGCATACTTTTGTATCATATCTGTCAGGAAGTTCTAGAATAAAGTTATGTATTTGCGCCATTTTGGCGGCTTCTATTATAGTTTCACGTGAAGCATTGAAGGTACCATAAGCAATATTTTGGGCAATAGTGCCATCCACCATATAAATATCTTGGCTCACGAGCCCAATACCAGCGCGTAAATCATTAAGTTTCAAACTGGTAATAGGATGATTATCAAGAATAATGGTGCCGGCAGTTGTATCATAAAATCGCAATAATAATTTTACGATGGTGCTTTTTCCTGATCCCGTTGTGCCCACAAATGCAACCGTTTTGCCTGTAGGAATTTCAAATGATAGTTTGCTAAAAATTGGGGAATTACCGTAAGAGAATGAGACATTATCAAATCGGATGTTCCCTTTTATTGCAGATAAAGCAAGATGATGATCGCTGCCGTCAGTAATTGCCCAATTGCTTTTTAGCACCGTATTGATGCGTTTGGCGCAGGCTAATGAGCGTTCATATAAATCAGTAATAGTGGTGATGGTGGTAAAAGGCCACAAAAAGCGCTGCGTCAAAAAAACTAAAGCGGCATACCAATTAATGGGGAGAAAACCTTGAAGCGCATAGATGCCACCTACAATTAATGACATGACAAAACCCATCAATATGCCCATGCGAACTATGGGAATATAGGCAGCATTTACCCGGCTTGCTTCATGGTGTGCCTTTTGATACGCAGTACTTTCAGTGTCCAAGCGATTGAGTTCGTAACTTTGTGTATTAAAACTTTTGATGGTGGTGATGCCTTGGAGTCTGTAGGAAATATGGCTGGTTAAATTCTCAGCTTTTTCACGCACAATGCCATAGAGTGTTGCCAAGCGATGTTGAAAATAATAGGCAATGCCGATAACAAAAGGAATGGGGAGAATGGTAAGAATCGCTAATGTTGGCGACACATAAAAAAAGAGAGAGCCTAAAACAATAACGTTTACGGCGAGTTGAATAATTTCATTAGGCCCTTGGCTTAAAAATTGCTCAAGTTGATTGATATCATCTTGGATAATACTGAGCAGGCCCCCGGTGGTTTTGTTTTCAAAATAGGCAAGATCAAGGCTTTGGATGTGTGCGTATGTTTTTAAGCGCAAAGTATGTTGGATCTCTTGTGCTAAGCTGCGCCATGCAATGGCATATAAATATTCAAAGACTGATTCTAGAATCCACAATAAAGCAGTGAGAGCACCAACTAAATAGAGTTGATGATAAGGGTTTGGTATTCCTAATTTTGCGACTATTGAATGTTGCTGATTAACGATTATATCAATCGAGATACCAATGAGAATTTCTGGCACAATATCGCAGAGTTTATTGAGCACTGAGCAGAGCGATGCAAAAAATATTTTACTTGGGGGTGGAGCGGTATATTTTAAAAGTTGGATTAAAGCGTTACCTTGCGTTTTCATAGTATTAACCTTTAAATAATATTATTTTCTTTAAGCTTTTGAATAACTTCTTCAAGCGAACCAGTAATATGATAGTTCATTAATTCATGTGTTTTTTTTATATCTCTTTTAAGTACAGCTTCAGCTAATTTCTTATGTTCATCATGGTTTCCTGACAAAGCATCTTTGGTAATATGATAGGCCATGCGGCAGTAGCGATCGAATTTGAGATAGAGATTGCGGCGAATCTCAAGCAATGTGGGCGACATGCAACCAGAAATGAGTGCTACATGGAAATTATAATTGCGCTCAGTCCACAGCGCATAAGGCACCGGCTCTTGTTTAAGTTCTATAATTGCAAGTTGATGCAGTGCTGCAACAATGGATGCCTCCCAGGCGTCATCACCTTGTTCTATTGCAAGGGTAAGTGCAAGATTTTCAATGCGATTAAAGGTAAGATAAATATCCCGAATATCATGCTCTGATAATGTCGATACCCGAAAACCTTTATTATCTTCAGTATGCACTAATCCTGATGCTACTAAGCGTGATAATGCTTCGCGAATGGGACTTTGCCCTATTGTTAATCTTTGTTTGATTGGTTCTATTTTTAGTTTTTCTCCCGGCTTTAAAGTGCCGGTAATAATATCATTTTGCAGTTGTTCATAACATTGTTGCGCTAAGGTACTTATTTTGGGGATTGTTTTTTGTTTCATGAGAAATTCCTTTTTTGAAAGATCTAGTCAAAGACTACGATCTTTCAGTTCTGATCTGTGTGCGCTGTTGCGCACATGATTGTTTTTAAGTTAATTTCATTCTCATGTTACCGACATAATTATACTTTGTCGACAAAAATTTTTATAATCGATAAAAAATGTGTGATATTACGGAAAAAAATACGGATAGAAGTGATGCTATGATATTTCTAATCTCAATATTGACAAATAGAATATAATTTTGAAATACTGAGAAGTGAATATGGCAGTCTGGCTACTGCTACTTATGTATGGTTGTACAGATTTTACGTAAAGCTTGAAAATATTGGGGAGAAATGGGCTATGAAATCAGTATGGAAAATTATTATTTTTTTATTGTTACCTTCACCGACATTGCGGGCCAATGCAATGCAATTTACCTTTGACGCATTGTTTCCTTCAACGCCATTTAAACAAGTGATGATGACGTGTGCTCAGATTCGATCATCCGTTTCTACCTTGGAATCATATCGAGACAATGATCAAGATTATGAAACGCTCGGTGATCTTTTGGTTGGTAGGCTCACTCATTTAACTATTCGTGTTAACGATATGCTCAAAGATAGAAGAGTCATGCATAATGATGATATTGAATATTTGATTGCCATTCTTGAGTATATGGCGGATGAAATGAAAGTTGCTTTTCAGGGCAATCTTGCAGAACGAGGGCAAAGTGCGTCAGCCTTAATTGAGGGAATGAAAAGTAAGTTAATGCTGGTGATAGAGGGATGAGGCATTTTCAAAAAAAAAGGCTTGAGATTATCCCAAGCCTTTGATTATTTTCATCGAAATTTTTTGGATTATTGTTTTTTTTCTTCGCCTTTATTCGATTGTTTTTTATATTCGCCTTTATTCAATTTGTACGTTGCCGTAGAGCCATCTTTAAACAAGAGATTCATATTCCCTGTCGGATCTTGCTCGACGTTTTTCAAGTTCTCAATGGTGTTATAAATTTCAAAATCAAAGACATTCTCTCCCTCCTCGCCTCCGGCAATTTTTTCAGGAGCATTATCAGCGTCAGTTGTCTTTTTAGATTGTTGCTGCTGCTGAGTAGATAGATTCTTTTCGCTTGAAGCCAATGCAATATTTTGTATGCACATGATACCTAATGCTACAAGTAGCATTTCTAAAAATCGTTTCATAAAATTCTCCTTAATATTAATAATAGGGTTAAAAAAATTATTTCCTACTTCTTATTAATTATCATAGTCAATTTTATGAGAAAAAGTCAATATCTCCGCGATTTTTTTGGGTTTACAGGGTGAAGTGCTTCAAATATCAATAGGCATATAATCCCCAATAACTAAAGAAAGACTTTAAAAATTTGGGCAATTAGGTATGATGGAAAGGTATTTTAATTAATCTGTTTTATACCCCTTTCGACCATTTAGGAGCTTTTAAATGAAAAACACATTAAAACTTTTATCCATATCTTTTATTTTTACAGCGGTGGTATTAGTAGCTGAAGGTGAAATACCTTTGAAAGCTGGAGCAGGATTAGCAGTATGGACGATGCCTCAAATAGTTGCAAAAGCTGAAGTGGTTGCAAAAGTTGAAGATTGGAAATTAAGTAAAACGCTTCCAGAACATAAGAGCATAATAAGAATTTGTTATAGTCCTGACGGCAAAAAGATGATTACATCTAATCGCTGGAACCCAGAAATTATCATACGTAATGCAAATACGCTTGAAAAGCTAGCGGAAATTAGTATTCCACTTTGGTTGCAAGAAACAGGTAAGCCGAATATTGAGCGGGTAGAATTCAATAAAGATGGAACAAAAATTGTTGGTTTTGCTGATCATGGTTTAATGTTGGTTTGGGATGCAGTGTCGTTTCAATTAATAGCAATGACCAAGGCAGATACCGGTTTGTTTTGGACGCCAAGCTTTAACCCAGACAAAACCAAGCTGATCACTGGGAGTCATTTTGATAGTAAAGAGTGTCTTATTAGAGATGGCGAATCATTTAAACATTTGGGAATAATATCTTCTAATTCTAAGAACAGTTTCATTTGCCGAGCAGAATTTAGTGCTGATGGAAGTCTAATCGCTACTATAAAAGATCTAGGCAACGAAATAGAAATATGGAGTACGAATAGTTATGAGAAAATAGGATCAATACAATCAGATTCTGCGGTAAACAAAGCTGCAAAATTTAGTCCAGATGGCAGCAAAATTATTGTATTGAATTCTCAAACATTAAGTGTTTGGGATGCTCAAACATTTCAACAATTAGCTGCTTTTCCTACTTTAGATAAAGTTAATGGGTTCTATGAGGTTTTGTTTAGTCCTGACGGCGCAAAATTGATTGCTTCAGATTCTGGAAAAGTTCGAATATGGGATACCAAAAGTTTGGAACAAATAAAGGAACTTAATCATGCTTATCACTTTTCGATTAGCCAAGATAGTAAGAAACTAGTTACTGCCAATTATCAGGGAGATAATGTAAGTATTTGGGATACCACAACTTTCAACAAAATAGCGCAGTTTGATGCAGCTAATAAGACAAATAAAGATGAGCATGTTACTTCAGTTCATTTTAGTCAAGATAGCAAAAAAGTTTTCATTGCAAGTTATTGGAATGCCCCATTGCAAATATGGGAGCCACAAGCTAATCAGTCTGATATTCCATTGCGTGTAAAATAGCTTGTAAAAATATTCGTATTCAACTTTTTCGCATACCTCTTTCGACCTTTAGGAGCTTGTAAATGAAAAATACATTAAAACTTTTATCCATATCTTTTATTTTTACAGCGGCGGCATTAGTAGCTGAAGGTGTAATACCTTTGAAAGCTGGAGCAGGATTAGCAGTAAAAGTGTTGCCTGCAAAGGTAGAAACGGCAAATGATCAAAGGGCAATGATGCAGCATTGGGTAGAGAAGAAAGTTTTTAATAAATCTAATAATCCTTTGACATGGCATTCAGGTATAGTTCATTCAGCAGCGATAAGTCCTAATGGTAGATACATAGTTACAGCCGATATCTATGGTGCACGAGTTTGGGATTTGATATCGGGGGAGCTTTTAACGAAATTTGCAGTTAATAATGTCTTTACATCTGGAGTATTATTTAGTCGAGATGGTAAGCACATATTAACTTTAAAGATACCTGGAACAGTATGTATTTTTGATGCAAATTCAGGTGAATTAACTTTAGAATTTAAGGCACATAAAGAAACACTTTCATCAGCAATATTTAGTTCTGATAGCAAACATATACTAACGGTAGGTTATGAGGATAGTGTGGCACAAATTTGGGATGCTAGTACAGGTAAGTTGTGTTTAACGCTTACAGAACCGCGCGCATGTGGTAATTCAACAGCTAAGGTTGATTTTGCAGCATTTAGTGCTGATGGCAAGAATATACTCACAACACATAATTCAACTGTGCGATTATGGGATGCTGCAACCGGTACTCAGCTTGGAGAAATCGTAAATTTTCTTGATACTATTGCTTCAGCAATATATAGTCCAGATGGACAATATATTGCTATAATAAATTTTAAAATGTTTGGGGATTCAACTGTGGGAATTTGGCATATAGCAACTCAACAAGTTGTAGCACTTGAAGGCTATAGAGGAAGTATTCGATCAATAGCATATAGTCCCGATGGCAAATATATAGTATTGACATGCGGTGATGATGAAACTGCGCGAGTGTTGGATGTATCCACAGGTAAGCAAATTGCGGAATTAAAATGCCCATTTATGGTAATGAAGGCAGTATATAGCCCTGATGGCAAAAATATAATTACAGCAGATTGGTGTAATGCAATTGTGTGGAAGCTTGCAGATGAAAAAATATCAAAGCAAGATCATTAATCAAAAATTATCTCTTTAAAAGTTCAATCACGCCCTACTGCAATGCCAGTAAAAAATAAGGGCCATAAAACAAATGTTTTGAGGCTTCTTTTGTAAATCGGATGCGATAGCGTTAATCGACTCATTAGGGGTACGCTTTTGGACGTTGGTTTTTTTTCATTTTCTCTCTGACAATCTGTATTTTTATGGCACATCTTTGGGCTACCCCTGAGAATAATATTTCTATTAGAATTAATCTTTTCCAGATATTAAGGGGCCATCAAAATATAAAAATACATCTGTATTTCTACTTGACATTAAATTGTTAAATTGTATACTGTTCTGTATGTCAATAAAATCGTTTAATTTTTCAATATGGAGATTATTATGTATTCAAAAAATAAAATCATTACCGGTATTCTAGCCCTATGCACGTTCTCATGCGCATTGAGTATGGATAAAAAAAACACTCAGGAAAACATTCAAAATTTTTTTAAAGACAATAAAGAATCTTGGCTTAAGGGATATTTGACAGTGCTTGCAACTTCAATCGGACATGAATTAGGGCATGCAAGCCTGCCGTACATATACAAAGACAAATTCAAAATTATGGTGACACCATGGTGTACTGGCTATGTTGGTTTAGTTTCACATAAATTACCTAAAAAACTACTTCCTATTGTAATTGGACTAGGTCCTATAGCAGGAATCGCAACAAGCTTTGGAGTATTAAAAGCTTCGAATATATATCATGAATATAAACGGGAAAAAGATTTAAAAAAAGGCATTTATCAAGGATTAAAAAAACGAATCATGAATGAAGATCAAAATTTTGGATTAAGGCTTGGCGCTTTCATGGCATGTGGGTATAATGCTTTACAATATTCTGGATTTAAAGGATCAGATGGGCAGATGATTTGTAAACATTTTAATCTTTCATCCGCAAAATCTTTCTGCGCTCAAAGCGCTATGACACTTGGAGCATTAGGATTAGTTCAAGCCGGATTTGCCGAAAAATCTAAAAAAAGTTCTGGCGATTAATTATATTATTTAATGCAATAATCCCGGGCTTTAATTAAACTAACCCTCCTAAATTTCATAATGATATTTAGGGGGGTTTTCTTTTTTCAGTACCCAAAAATCATAAAAAATTTCACCTCATTGTTCAAGCAAAAGTTGCTTAAATATCTCCTTCATATTAATATTAAGCAGTTTTTTTTAAGCAAAAATGTATTTCACTATTATTCAACTATAAGGATGTCTTCAATGAATATGCGCATGACTTTTTCTCTTATATTGTTATCAACAGTTGATTCCTCACTTATCGCAAGCTCTTCTCAAAAGTCAGAAGCCGATATGAACGAATGGGTAGAGGTAAGCGATACGGCGCAGCTTGCTGCTTACAAATGGCGCGCACTTACCTATCAAGGATTAGCTCTACAAAGGAAACACTCTCTTGATAATGCAACTCAACAGATTATAAAATTAGGAGAAAATCTTAATAAGGAAAAAGAAGAACAGTTGGCCCATAAAGAGGCTGCATCCCAGGCAAAACAACAATTATCGGTATTGACCAATGAAAAGCAGAAACTATCTGATGAGATTCAAGACTTAACTACCCAAAGCAAAATTAAAGCTTTGGAAAATCAAGCGCTTACCACTGAGCAACAAATGATGCAATGCCAACTTGAGCAATCAGACAGTGAGCGTAAGAAAACTATTGAGCAATTGCAGCAAGAGCAATCAGCACATCAAAATTTGCAGCTAACTCATAATAATGTAAGATCCGCACTTGTTTCTTACAAATGGCGTGCAGTTGCGAGCCAAGGATTAGCTCAAAGGCGACAAGACTCTCTTGAAAGCGCAATGAAACAGAACTTGGCATTAGAAGGTAACCTTCGTAAAGTAAAAGATGCTCAGTTGGATCATCAGGAGGCTATGGCGCAAGCAAAACAACTATTAACCGTATTGGCAACTGAAAAGCAAAAACTATCGGATAAAATTCAAGATATAACTGCTAAAAACCAAAATAAAACTTTCGAACATCAGGAACTTACTACTGAGGGTCAAGTGCAAAGCCCAATTGAGCAATCAGGCAGTAAAGATAAGAAAAAACGTAAAAAAACTGTTGAGCAATTGCAGCAAGAACAATCAGCAGAACTTCGTTCAAAGCTATTGCATGATGAGTTAAAACCGATAATGGAGAAAGTATGTCGTGAAATAAATCTTTTTTGCATGTCTCCTGCCGTGTATTGTTTTGGGGATATAGTGGAGGCATTCTTGAAGATTGGCACCAAGCAATAAAGAAATATACGCAAGCATTAGACAAAAATTCAAAAGCCCGATTATCCATGCGGTAGTAAAATGTATGTCATTACCTCGTATGTATGATCGGGTATATTAATTAATATTTGAGCCATTAATTAGACACAATAAAAGGATTCTCTTCATGAAACACACATTTAAATTTCTAGTCATTGCGTATGTATTTATGTTTGGCACAGCAAGTTATGGGATGTTGCGGAGCTTATCGCAACGAGCGAGCCTTGCAGTGCCAAGCACTCTTGTATCTCACATTTCTAAAACATTTTCCTCCCAACTTGGCTCTTTAGGATTGAATTGTACAAAGTTACATTTACCCTCTATTTCACAAGTTGCTTGTTTAAATAATACAGCGATGCAATCAAAGATAAGTGCGCATTTTAGCTCTTTAACAAAGCAAAATTTGATTGCGCCACAATCAAAAGGGTCTACAAATTTATTTGCGGGATTGCGTTACCAAGCATTAGCTGGTCTAGCAACAATGAGAAATTTTTCATCGATGGCAAAATCTGAAAAAGCTGATCAAGAAATGAAGCCAGCGCCAGTCTCAAAAGAAATAAAAGCTCAAACTTGGGTGCCGGGAGTAAAGTTGGAGTTTCATACTGATTCGCGCACTACACCAGGATTTCATCCAGATGGCAATACAGCAGCATTTAGTCCAGATGGCAATAAGATAGTTACAACAACTCGGGCTTTTACCGCACGAGTATGGAATGCGCGTACTGGCAAGCAAATTGCACAACTTGAAGGTCCTAACGTTCATTCAGCAGCCTTTAGTCCTGACGGTAAAAGAATAGTTACTACAACTTATGATAAAACTGCGCGAATATGGAATGCAAACAATGGCAAGCAGATTGCAAGTCTTGAATGCGGTACAAATGTTTCGTCAGCAAAATTTAGTCCCGATGGTAAACAAATAGTTGTAACAGATTATAGATCAGCGCGAATATGGAATGCTCAAACTGGTAAGCTGATTGCAGAACTTCAAGAGCGTCCATATTTAGTTTGTTCATCAGCATTTAGCCCTGATGGCAAAAAAATAGTTACCGCACGTTGGGATGACACCGCACGTTGGGCTAACACCGCACATGTATGGGATGTGCAAACTGGCAAACAACTTGCAGTATTTAATTTTGATGGATATTGGGCTGAGTCAATAGCATTTAGCCATGATAGCAATAAGATAGTTATCACAACCAGTTTGGATCATGGCGCAAGAATATGGAATGCGCATACTGGCAAGCAAATTGCACACCTTGACGATCACGCAAGTGGGGTTCGATCAGCAGCATTCAGTCCCGATGACATTCTGATGGTTACCTGTTCAGAAAACAGAGCACGAGTATGGAATGTGTTCACTGGCAAGCAAATTGCACACCTTGACGGTCACACAAGTGGGGTTCGATCAGCAGCATTCAGTCCTGATGGTAAGCAAATAGTTACCGCAAGTAATGATGACACTGCTCAAGTATGGAATGTGAACACGGGCAAGCAGATTGCAAAGCTTGAAGGTCATAAATGGGCCGTTAATACAGCAGCATTTAGTCCTGATGGCAAAAGAATAGTTACCGCAAGTGATGATTACACTGCTCAAGTATGGAAGCTTGTACATAAACAATAAAAGCGTTTAATTAAAGGAATTTCTTGATGAAGAACATATTTAAATTTCTAGTCATTGCGTATGTATTTATGTTTGGCACAGCAAGTTATGGGATGTTGCGGAGCTTATCGCAACGAGCAAGACTTGCAATGCCAAGCACTTCAATATCTCATATTCCCACATCACTTTCCTCCCAGCTTGTCTCATTGAGTAATGCAACGATGCAATCAAAGATAGGTTCGCATTTTAGCTCTTTAACGAAGCAAAATTTGATCGCATCACAATCAAAAGGGTCTACAAATTTATTTGCTGGATTGCGTTATCAAGCATTAGCTGGACTAACAACAATGAGAAATTTTTCATCGATGGCAAAATCTGAAAAAGCTGATCAAGAAGTGAAGTCAGCGCCAGACTCAAAAGAAATAAAAGCTCAAACTTGGGTGCCAGAAATAAAGTTGGAAGGTCATACAGATTGGGTTGACTCAGCAGCATTTAGTCCTGATGGCAAAAAAATAGTAACCGCAAGTTGGGATAAAACAGCACGTGTATGGAATGCGTATACAGGCGAGCAGATTGCAAGTCTTCAAGGTCATACAAATTTGATTTGTTCCGCAGCCTTTAGTCGCGACGGAAAACATATTTTTACAGCAAGTTGTGATAAAAGTGTTCGAGTGTACGATGAGCATACCGCCGTTCTGCATACAGATTTCGATGGCCATATAGATTTTGTTACTTCAGCAGCATTTAGTCCCGATGGCACAAAGATAGTACCCGCAAGATGGGACGAAAAAATACGAGTATGGAATGCGTATACTGGCAAACATATTGCAAACCTTAAAGTTCATACAAATTTGCCTTGTTCAACAGCATTTGGGTTTGATGGCGATATCCTGATTACTGCAAGAGAGGATAAAACGGTAGAAGCACGGAGTCTGAACACTGGCCAGAAGATTGCACAGCTTGGAGGCCATACAGATTTGCCTTTTTCAGCAACATTTAGTCCTGCGGGCATAATCGCTAAGTGGGATGAAACAGTACGAATTTGGAATGCGGATACTAGCAAGCTGGTAGTAAAGCTTCAAGGTCATACAGAGTGGGTCAATTCAGCGGCATTTAGCCCTGATGGTAAAAAAAATAGTGACCGCAAGCAAGGATAGAACAGCACGAATATGGGATTCGCATACTGGTAAGCAGATTGCAAGCCTTAAAGGGCATACTGATTGGGTTAGATCAGCAGCATTTAGTCCTGATGGCAATAAGATAGTTACAACTAGTGCCGCTACTCTAAATTGAAAGATCATGTTATTAATGGTAGAATCTGCTCTTTGAAATAGCAATACTAAAAAAAGGAATTGAAGAGTGTTAAAGAAGCCAAGAGCGAGAGTGGTAGAACTTAAATTAACTGAAAAACTAAAAGCTGTACTTGTAGGCATTTCATCAATGAAAACAGGAGAGCTTCGATATCATCAAAGGTCATCAATAATTTTACGCGCAGCAAATGGGGAACCTAATTTATACATTTCAAAAAATATGAAAATTGTGCGCGGTGCAGTAAAAATGTGGATAGCAAGATGGCGCGAATCTCAAAAAGAATTAGACAATCTGGAAGAAGAAAGTAATCCGAAAAAATATTTGGATGGTGTACTAAAAATTTTATCTGATAAAGATCGTCCAGGCGCTCCTGCAAAATTTACCGCAGAAGAGGTTTGTGGCATCATAGCACTTGCATGCGAAAAGCCTGACGAGTCAAAAAATTATGTAAGCCATTGGAGTTGTCAATTATTAGCAGAAGAGGCCACGAAACGTGGAATCGTAAAAAGTATATCAAGGTCCCAAGTGGATCGTTTTTTAAAATATAGCCGATCTTAAACCGCATAAAGTTGCGGGCTGGATACATACCCCTATAGAAGATGAAGAGGCATTTAAGGCAGAGGTTGCAAAAATATGTGCTCTTTATGCAAATGCGTCAGACTTACATAAAGCAGGAGTGAAGGTAATAAGTTGCGATGAAAAAACTGGAATTCAGGCTCTTGAGCGCAAAACAACATCAATGAAACCTGGGCAAATAGAACGTCAAGACCCAACCTATATACGTCATGGGACTCAGTGCTTAATTGCTAATTTTGAAGTTGCAACAGGGAAAATGATCACTCCAACTATTGGCAATACTCGAACAGAAGAAGATTTTAGAAATCACATTTATAATTCGATACAAACTGCGCCACAGGCAAAATGGATTTTTATTGTAGATCAATTGAATACGCACCAATCAGAAAGTTTAGTACGTCTTGTGGCAAAAGAATGTGAACTGAAAAATGATTTGGGAATCAAGGGTGAAGAGGGCATTTTAGAATCAATGGAAACACGGGCAATCTTTTTGTCAGATCCTTCTCATCGCATACAATTTGTCTATACACCCAAGCATGCCTCCTGGCTAAATCAAATTGAAATATGGTTTAGCATTTTATCAAATCGACTATTGAAAAGACTTTCAACAACATCAACTGATGAGTTAAAACAAAAAATAACAAATTTCATCGAATTTTTTAATGACAGAATGGCACGGGTTTTTAAGTGGACTTATAAGGGAAAGGTATTACATGCATAAAATGATTCAAGATTTGAGAGTAGCGGCACTAGTTGGGATAAAACAGCGCGTGTATGGGACGCGCATACTGGCAAGCAGATAGCAAAACTTGAAGGCCACACAAAGACTCTTGATTCAGCGGTATTTAGTCCCGATGGTAAAAGAATAGTTACCGCAAGTGAGGATAACACTGCTCAAGTATGGAAGCTGATAGATTCACAATAAGAACTTTTAATAAAGGAATTTCTTGATGAAGAACACATCTAAACTTTTAGTCATTGCGTATGTATTTACGATTGGCGCACAAAGTTATGGTATGTTGCGGAGCTTATCGCAACGAGCGAGGCTTGCAATGCCAAGCACTATAATATCTCAAATCCCCACATCATTTTCCTCTCAACTTGGCTCTTTAGGATTGAATTGTACCAAGTTACCTTTACCGTCTATTTCGCAGGTAGCTTGTTTAAATACTTCAGCGATGCAATCAAAGATAAGTGCGCATTATAGTTCATTAACGAAGCAAAATTTGATAACAACACAATCAAAAAGAAATATACATTTCTTTGCAAGGTTTTGTAACCAAGCATTCAATGCTCTTGTAAGAATTAATAATTTTACATCGCAGGAAATGAAGCCAGCGCCAGCCTCAAAAGAAATAAAAGCTCAAACTTGGGATCTAAGCATACAGCTTGTAGGTCATGAAATGTTGGAGGGGGTAGAAGAATTGTGCAACGAAAGATGGTCTAGAGGATCAGTTACTTCGGCAGCATTTAGTCCTGATGGCAAAAAAATAGTAACCGCAAGTTGCGACGGAACAGCCAGAATATGGGATGCATACACGGGCAAGCAGCTTGCAAAACTTCGAGGTCATGCAGGGGGTCTTGCTTCGGCAGCATTTAGTCCTGATGGCAAATATATTGTTACTGTAAGTGCTGATAGAACAGCTCGCGTATGGAATGAATACACGTGCAAACAAATTGCAATTCTTGAAGGGCATACAGAATCGGTTTTTTCAGCAGTATATAGTCCTGATGGTAATACGATAGTGACTGCAAGTAGGGATAAAAC
>Ga0207062_1202_pt1 | contig 13964 bp, 14 predicted proteins | sample Alteio_BWMinCont_28_FD_153266 | JGI IMG/M metagenome (GOLD analysis project Ga0207062, IMG submission 153266) | Enriched cells from forest soil in Barre Woods Harvard Forest LTER site, Petersham, Massachusetts, United States -... | ecosystem: Environmental > Terrestrial > Soil > Temperate forest >... | reverse complement strand
ATTGTCTCGGTTTTTTTATTTTTCCATACGCAGTAGTACTAGCAATTGCTTTTGCTTTTTTTAAATCTTTTGGCTGTGCTGCGCAAATCGTTAAATTTAATAAAAGCACGTTTATTAAGCATATAATGAAATAATTCATACAATTTTATTCTCTTCTTTTAATGAGTGTGTTCACATTCTATAAACAATTCCGATAAAAAAATATTACCAAATGATATTCTATCGGCATAGATTTTAATTATTAAGAAAAAAATCATCAACATTAAAACTTGCATTATTTGAATGATTACTATTTTGAGGTACATCAGTTTGTACGGAAAGCTGATTATTCAAGTTCAGTCCAGCCTGAATCTGTAATGGTGCAGATGATGGAACGGTTGTAGACAAGAATTCTCTCAATACACAATGAAAATAGATCATATAAAGCAAGGACATGGAACGACGCGTGAGGATTTCATTGCATACTGTAATTCAACATTACCTATTTCAGAGATTTCACATGAGCCAAAATGTTTTGGCTGTAAAAAAGAGTATGCAAGCGAAGAAGAGCGCCAAAAACATCTGAAAGAACATGATAATCCTTATGTATGTCCTGATTGTTATTGGACATTTTTGCCCAAAAATAGAGGCAATTTTTTTCGGCACATAAAAAACTGGCATGGATTTGATCTGTCGGCGGCTGAAAAAAGCAATATTAATATACAATTAAACGTGGATAAAAAAACTAACAATGAAAATCATCAGCAAGTTGAGGCACAAGAAAAAACGAATAATGAAAATGCTCAAAAAGTAAATGAAACAAGCAGAGAATCAAATCAAAAAACACCACCTATAAATGTAAGCTCAATGCAAAATATAGTTGATGATCAGTGTTCTTTTTCATTTGATTTAAATTCCATAAAAATTATACCTGACGAGGGGTTAAATCAAAAATCAAATAGTCCACTAAAATCTAATGCTCAAGAGTTTTTATTGCATTAAAGATTTTCAAATACAATCTGGCTCCAAGTTTCCATTCTTGAAACATATTCTAAGCATTCTTCTCTAGTAACGAGCAGGCCACTTTTGAGTTCAGATTTAACACTAATCTCTGCTGAATCGCCATGCAATATAAACACAAATCCGATATGCACTTTGCCAACTTCATTAGAATCATCATTTAAAATGCCCAAGGGCTCAATTTCTAAGCTGCCTTTAAATTCCACCTCTTCATGGAATTCTCGGCGAGCCCAGTCAAAAATTGAGGTATCTTCTTGCAGATCTTCTTGTCTGATGTGTCCGCCAATGCCCAGAGAAAATTTACTTTGTAATCTTTGCTCGGAGGCTTTTGCTTGGCGCTGCATAATAAAATACTTATTATCATGCTCAAAAACTAAGTAAGGAATTATTTGCTTAAAAGTTGGATCTTGTTCCATGAGGGAACGAGGCAAAAATTCTTTATGCGAATTAATAATCTTTAGATAAGATTCAAAATCAATTTTTTTGAGTCCTTGCCATGCATCATCAGGAAATAAGTGTGTGCGCTTGACGACTAAAATGTGTTCATCGAGTGGGGTAGAATGAGGTTGAACTGTAGGGTTTATTTGCGCCATGATAGTAATACTTTCTTTCATAATCAAAACTATGTTACTACAAAAAATATTAGCGAATGTTTTTTTTAATTCAAGGAGATCTTCGATGAATGGAACTTCAACTGCACCAGTAAAAAATAATAACGTGGATCGCGTATGGTGGATGCTTAAATTAACCTATGGCATTGTACCTATCCTTGCAGGGCTAGATAAGCTTGGTTTTGATAAAATTACCAATTGGGCGCAATATCTAAATCCATTGGCTGCAACTATGGTACCACTTTCGATTGTGCATATTTTGGTGGCCGTTGGAATCGTAGAAATTGTTGCAGGTCTTTTAGTGCTTACCAAATGGACACGATTGGGGGCTTATTTAGTGGCGGCATGGTTAATCCTTATCGCAATAAATTTAGTTTCTATGGGCAGATTTTATGATATTGCAATTCGTGATGTGGTCATGGCAGTTGGTGCGCTTGCTTTAGCAATGCTCACTGAAATACGCGAGCGCCATTAATATTTATTTTGGAGTTTCTCGTACAACATCTTTTGCTTTTTTATCAGTGCGCAAGCCTAAATATCGGGGTTGGCGTAATTTATTGTATTGCGTCCATTCTGCAAATCCAATTTGGCCCACAAGCTGAGGGGTCACCCAATGTACTTTTGATTTTGGCAAGCTTTCATCAGGGGCAAATGGGCATTTTGAACGCTTAAGTTTTGAGAGTTTTTTATATAAAACTTGAAGGGTTTCTTCATCAAATCCAGTTCCGACTTTGCCCGCATACTTGAGATTGCCATTTTCATAATATCCAACTAATAATGCACCAAACCCAAGGCGAGATCCTTGAGGATCGGTATATCCGCCGATTACTAATTCTTGCTCATTAATACATTTAAATTTAAGCCAATCGCGTGAGCGTTTATGCTGATAAGTGCTCTCGGCTCGCTTGGCCATAATTCCTTCCCAGCCTTTTTTGCACGCTGACTTGAAATAAGTCTCGCCTTTTTCGACTTTATGCGGCGTAAAATGTAAAGGATCTTTGAAGTTTAATGCGTCATGGAGTAATTTTTTGCGCTCAAGCAAGGGCAATTGAGTAACATCATAGCCATCTAAATACATCACATCAAAAATATAATAATAAATGGTAACTTTGCTCGCTTGGGCTTTTTCTAAATCTATAGCCATCAATCTTTTTTGCAGTTGCTCAAAGCTACTTACTCCTTTACGAAAAGCTACAATTTCTCCATCGAGAATGCAGTGTAATTTTTGTTTTTGCAGCGCATCGGCTATTTCAGGATACGTATCATTTTGAGATTTTTTATTGCGGGAGAGCAGCGTAACTTTTGATTTGTTGCAAAATGCAATGGCCCGAATGCCATCGAGTTTTGGTTCAAAAATCCACTGGGGATCAGAAAAATAATCTTTAGTCAGCGTAGCAAGCATGGGGGGTACCCAGTTGGGCATAGCCATTTTTTTTACCTGTTTTTTTAGGGAGGGGGGTAATTTTTCAACTAATCTTTTCATTAAATTCATCCTTTTTTTGACGATACGGCGTAAAATTAATACATTTATAGTGTTAGCAAATATACCAGCGGTATTAAAGGATATTTTCATGAGTTATGATTTTCGGAGTATCGAACGTAAGTGGCAAGCACATTGGGAGCAAAGTCCTTCTGCAAAAACCAAACCTATGGGTTCAGGGAAAAAGTATTATTGTTTAGATATGTTTCCTTATCCGTCAGGTTCAGGGTTACATGTTGGCCATTGGCGGGGGTATGTATTATCCGATATCTATGCACGAATCAAATGGCTGCAGGGCTATAATGTGCTTCATCCCATGGGGTGGGATGCATTTGGGTTGCCTGCAGAAAATGATGCAATTAAAAAGGGAATTCATCCTAAAATAAGTACCCAAGCAAATATTGCTAACTTTAAAAAACAGTTAAAACAAATTGCCGCTATTTATGATTGGGATAAAGAGCTTGATACCACTGATCCCCATTATTATAAATGGACCCAATGGATCTTCTTGCAAATGTATAAAGCGGGCCTTGCGTATGAATCAGATATGCCTATTAATTGGTGCCCATCCTGCTTGACCGGGCTTGCAAATGAAGAAGTAATTGACGGTGCTTGTGAGCGATGCGGCACTCAAGTAATACAAAAAAATATTAGACAATGGGTGCTTAAAATCACCCAGTATGCCGAAAAATTGCTTGATGGCTTGAATAAATTGCAATGGCCAGAAAAAGTAAAATCAATGCAGCGCAATTGGATTGGCAAAAGTGAAGGCCTCATATTTAGTGCACCGGTTAAAGATTCGCCCTTAATTATTCAAACATTTTCTGCACATTTTGAATCGTTTGCAGCTGATACTTTTGTCGTGATTGCGCCTGATCATTCTTTATTATTAGAGTTGCTTGAAGGCACTGATCGCAAAGAAATAGTGCTTGAATTTTGTAAAAAAATTATTGAAGATCGCACTCGCGGCCATGAAGAAAAAGAGTCCCAAGGCATTTTTACCGGTCGATACATTGTGGATCCTGTGGGCAATGGCGATTTACCGATTTGGGTGGCAAGCTTTGCAATTAAAGATTATGGCACTGGCATCGTAAAATGTTCTGCGCATGATGAGCGCGATTTTGCGTTTGCAAAAAAATATAATATTAAACTTAAAGCAGTACTTTTCCCTGAAGATCCCAAATTAGCAGAAGAAGTGGCCAATTTCAAGATTTGTTACACTGATATGGTCAACGGAGTTCTAAAAGAACCACTTTTATTTAATGGCAGAAAAGCGGGCGATGTTCGCCAAGAAATTATTAAATATTGTGTTGAAAAAGATCTCGCAGTTCCTAAGGTTTCATATAAATTGCGTGATTGGATATTTTCGCGCCAGCGTTATTGGGGTGAACCGATTCCTCTTTTACATTGCGCGACTTGTGGCGTGGTGCCAGTTCCTGAGGAACAGTTGCCGGTAGAATTGCCTGAAGTAGAAAAATATCAGCCAACGGGCACCGGAGAATCTCCTCTTGCTGCCATTGAATGGTGGGTAAATACCACGTGCCCAAATTGCGGCGGCCAAGCAAAACGAGAAACGAATACTATGCCTCAATGGGCAGGATCGTGTTGGTATTTCTTACGATATCCTAATCCTCAATTGCAAAATGCAGCATTTGATAAAGCAGCGATGGAATATTGGTTGCCGGTTGACCTCTATGTTGGGGGTGTTGAACACGCTATTTTGCATTTGCTTTATGCTCGCTTTTATGTGAAAGTGCTCAATGATCTTGGCCATTTACCCTTTGATGAGCCGTTTAGCAATTTATTTAATCAAGGTATGGTGCTCAAATTCTCAGAAAAAACGGGTCATGTTGAAAAAATGTCCAAATCAAAAGGGAATGTAGTAAATCCTGATGATATGGTCAATGAATATGGCTCCGATGTTTTGCGCATGTATATGCTGTTTATGGGGCCGCCTGAACTTGATTGCGAATGGCAAGATGCCGGGCTTGAAGGTATTAAAAGATTCTTAAATCGACTGTATGAATATATAACCAAACCAGAAAATATTTTGCCTGAAGGTCAACCTGAAGATCCTGCGACAACGCGAAGAGTGCATCGATTTTTAAAAGATTTTCAAACAAGACTTGATCAATTTAAGCCAAACACCGCAATTTCCGCTTTCATGGAATGGATTAATGATGTGCAAGCTGGTTCTATGAAATTGAGTAAAGATTCCGTGGAAAAAATTATTGTTTCTCTTTCAGTGCTTGCGCCGCATATGGCGAGTGAATTAATTGAATCTCTCTGGGGAAAACAATTGGCTGAATGTCCATGGCCGACCTATGATCCAGAATTAGCAATTGAAAATCAGTTGGTCTTAGCAATTCAGGTCAATGGAAAATTGCGCGGCGATTTAACTGCTCAGCGTGGTGCTGCACAAGAAGAGGTGCAGGCAAAAGCTGAGTGGGTTATTAAAAAATATTTAGAAGATAAAGAAATTGTTAAAATTATTTTTGTAAAAGATCGATTGATTAACTTTGTAGTCAAATAATTTTTGTAGTATAATTATCAAAGATTTTAACATTACTTTTTTACTCTGAAGGAATATTTCATGATCAAAAATATACAAAAATTATTTTTTGGTGCAGTACTTATTAGTTCTCTTTCAATCGTTGCAACTTCTATGGATGACGCAAAAGCTAAAGCTGCAGATTTAGCCGGAAAAGCGGGCAATTCAGTTTTATCTACGGGAGCATATCTTAAATGTATGGCATGTTGTTTAACCGACAAAAATAGAAACGAATGCGAACAAACTTGCAAGATTGCTGCTTTAAAAGAAGAATTAAAAGCAAAGAATGAAGAAATTGCTAAAAAGGATGAAGAAATCACAAAATTAAAAGCAAGTCAAAGTAAATAAATTGAATAGTTTTTGTAAAGGGCGCGGTTATGAAGAAACTTTTTTTTACGTGTGCATTGTTAGCTTCATCGGTAATGAATGCCAAAATTGATCTCAGCATTAATTTGAATATTAATGGGCAAACAATGGTAAGAAATATTGAAAATTCTTCTGATTCCCTGAATCAGACTTGTGAAGAAGGTAATCTAAGAGTTAAAGTTTGCGCTACTCTCAAAGAAAATGAAAAAATTACAATGGACTTTTCGATCTACACCAGAAGATTTGGGACTCATTTTGAATTGATTTCAGAACCACATTTGGAGACTGATATTGGTAAACCAGCTAAAATTGAGTTAACAGAAAAAGCACCCAAGGTGCGTGGGGCTGTAATGCAGTTTATTTGTAATGTGTTTGGCATCAAGCAAAGTATGGAAACCAAATCGGCATTAACATTGAATGTGACCGCAAATAAATAAAACATTTTTGTGAATAAAAAAAGTCCCGGAGTTGTTTTTAAATAAACTCCGGGACTTTTTTTATAGAATTAACGTGAGTTCAATCTAAGACCTATGTAAAATTTACATTTTAAAAAAAATAAATTGTTCCCTCCCGCTCATCCTGAGCAAATGCTGAGTGAGAGCTCTTAAAGCTCGAATCGAAGCATGCGTCGAAGGATTTTCCGAATAAAAAACTTCGTAGGTACAAAAATTTTAGCAGTAAACTTCAAAATCGGATTGATCCTTCGATGCATTTCTCGATGCGCTGCTGCGCAGCTTACTCGAAATTTACTCAGGACGAGCGGAAGAAGAAGCATTTTTCATTTGTGAATGCTACTTTCCAAGTACTTGCTTAGATCGAACTCACGTTAGAATTAGTATAAGCTTCTTTAATTATTATGATTACATTTATGATATTTACATTTATTTGTGCATACAAATTTATGATTTATATTGCTTGTGAGTAATTGTGGGCTCGTACTTTTTGCAACTAAAGTGGGTATTGTTTTTGTAGTTTTAGCTTGTGAATCTAATTGAGGTAGATAATCATCTTGTCTTTTGGCATTTCTAAATACTGGTCCAATTACTTTTGTATCCTGTTCACTGTATGGCTGTATTAGAAGAACTTGATTTTCTTGTTTTTGTATTTTTTTTTGTTGTTGCGGGCTGACTTGTTTATCTGTTTTTGCTGCTAAATTTTTTTTATTATTTATTACTAATTCAAATGCATATTGACCTTTGCTTGCGATTGCTGGCAATGAACAAAATAATAGCGCAATCATAAAGTATTGATTGAGATTTTTCATGAGAATCCTTGATAAGTAATTGTTTTAATATCAGTTGCATTCTAAAAGTATCATTTTTTTTCTGTAGTTTATAGTTTTCATGTATGAATATTGATGAAAGAAAAAAATGAAAATAACTTTCTTAGGTACTCGCGGCTATATTGACGCCAGAACCAAAACCCATTATCGCCATACCTCAACGATGATTGAATACCGAGGAAAACGAATCATGATCGATTGTGGCGAAGATTGGACTAAAAAGGTATTGGATATTCACCCCGATGCCATTGTAATCACCCATGCCCATCCTGATCACGCCTGGGGCCTCAAAAAAGGTTCGCCTTGCCCCGTATACGCAACACAAGAAAGCTGGGCAATTATGGCCAAATACCCAATCGAAAAGCGAATTATTATGACGCCGCGCCAAAAGAGAAAGATTTGTGGCATTACTTTTGAAACATTTCCCGTTGAGCATTCAATTTTAGCGCCAGGGGTAGGCTATCGCATTACGGCAGGCAGAAAATCAATTTTTGTGGTGCATGATTTAATTTCTATTAATGATCGACATGCAGCTTTAAAGAATGTGAAACTTTATGTGGGCGATGGGGCGACTGTGGTTCGGCCCATGGTGCGCCGTAAGGATGATAAGATTTTTGGCCATACCACCGTGCGAGCTCAACTTGGCTGGTGCCAAAAAGAAAAAGTACCGCTTATGATTGTTACCCATTGTGGTTCACAAATTGTAAAGGGGGGCCGCGCAGTAATTAAAAAAATTCAAGCGTTGGCGCAAGAGCGGGGCGTTGAAGTTATAATAGCTCATGATGGTTTTGAGATTATCGTTTAGTTCTTTTTGTTAAAAAGAACTCTTGTTTCTATGCACTATTCTATGATACACAAATGATAGAGGTATATCTCAAAAAAGTAATGGAGTGCAATGATTTTTAAATGGTATAAAAATGCAATCATAATACTGGCAAGCAGTGGAATAGTAATCGCTGGAGAATCAGAAATGGTTAAAAAAAATTCATTAAAAAAATATAGCACGCGGCGTGATTTAAAAAAATCAGGAGAGCCAAAAGGCGGGGAACCAACAAAAAAAGGTGATAAGATTTTTGTAATTCAAAAACACGATGCGAGTCATTTGCATTATGATTTCCGTATTGAAATTGATGGGGTACTCAAATCCTGGGCGGTGCCAAAAGGGCCGTCATTAAATCCAGGCGTGAAACGTTTAGCAATGCCAACTGATGATCATCCAATGGGCTATGCCACCTTTGAGGGGACTATTCCTGAAGGCTCGTATGGCGCTGGAGAAGTGATTGTGTGGGATACCGGCACTTATACCAATATCAAAGAAAAAGATGGTAAATTAGTTCCCATGAAGGAATGTTTTAAAATGGGCACTATTGAAATATTTTTGCATGGCAAAAAATTAAAGGGCGGATTTGCGCTTATTAAAACTCATTTGCATGATGCAGATGCATGGCTGCTTATTAAAATGAAAGATGAGTACGCTGATGCGCGGGCAAATCCTGTAAGCTCAAAGCCTGAATCGGCTTTATCGGGAAAAACTATTGAAGATGTTCGCTCAGAAAACGGCAAAGCGGAACCCAAGAAATCGTTATCAAAAAAAACGAGTAAAAAAAAAGTAAAAAAAAACAAAAAATAAATGATATCTCGGCTCAAGTTGGGGGGGGAATGGCGAAAACTAAAGTAGATAATGAAATAAAAATTGGTAAACGCACCATTGCCATTTCAAATCCCACAAAAATTATTTTCCCCAAACCAAAAATTACCAAGCAAGACATTGTAGATTATTATGCCCAAATCTCAAAGTTCATGTTGCCATATATGAAAGATCGCCCCTTGAGTATGCAGCGCTTTCCTGATGGCATCGATAAAGAAGGCTTTTATCAAAAAGATGCTGGCGAATATTTTCCTGATTGGATAAAGCGCTTTCCAATGAAAAAAGAAAGCGGCGGCACGGTGCATCATGTGGTGGTTAATGATGCGGCAACGCTGGTGTATTTAGCTACGCAAATGTGTCTGACTTTTCATATGTGGCTGAGCAAAACCTCAAAAGATAATTATCCTGATCGCATGATTTTTGATTTAGATCCCTCAGGTAAAGACTTTAATCAAGTGCGCCATGCAGCTTTAAAGCTGAAAGAATTATTAGAAGATTTAGGATTGGTGCCTTTTGTGATGACGACTGGCTCTCGAGGTTTGCATGTAGTAGTCCCGCTCAAAACTATGCAAGATTTTGATGAAGTGCGAGAGTTTGCACTTGCGATTGCAAAAATAATGGTTGCCCAAGATCCTGAGCATTTAACCCTAGAGATGCGAAAAGATAAACGTAAAGGTAAAATTTTTGTAGATTATTTGCGCAATGGATATGGCGCGACGGCTGTTGCGCCTTATTCAATTCGTCCGCGGCCGGGGGCCCCCGTGGCTACGCCGCTCAAATGGTCTGAAGTTTCAAAAAAATCTTTGCGGCCAGATCAATGGAATATTACAAATATTTTTACTCGCGTGCGCAAGGGAGATCCATGGCAACATATGCAAAAATATGCGCAATCTTTGGGTGCTGCGCGTAAAAAATTAGATGCGATAATAAAAAAGGAAACTACATGAAAATATTTTTAGATACGGCTAATATAGCAGCAATAAAAAAATGGGCATCCACAGGATTAATTGATGGCGTAACTACCAATCCTAGCCATTTAGCAAAAGAAGGCGGGGATGCCAAGAAACAAGTGCTCGATATTTGTGCCTTATTGCCTGAAGGTGAAATTAGTGTGGAAGTAACTGAAAAAGATGCAGAAGCAGTGTATAAGCAAGCAAAAGCAATTGCGGCATTATCACAAAATATTGTGGTTAAAGTTCCTTGCCATGCCGATTATTATCCAATAATTAAACGTTTAGTTGATGATGGTATTAAGCTGAATATTACATTGGTTTTCACCTTGATCCAAGGGCTTATGATGAGCAAAATGGGCGTTGAAATCATTTCTCCTTTTATTGGCCGCCTTGATGATATTGATGTTGAAGGCATTGATCTTTTATATGAAATGAAAGATATGATGGATCATTATGATTTTGAAACACAAATTCTGGCAGCATCGATCCGCAGTGTTCGCCATTTCCATAAAGCTATTTTAGCGGGCGCTGATATTGTTACGTTGCCTGTTGAGGTTTTTGAAAAATCGTTAGAACATCCGCTGACTCATCAGGGTATAGAAAAGTTTGATGCGGATTGGAAAAAATTGGGGATTAAGCAGTTTCCGTAATTATTTTTTCTCTTCTACTATTACTTCTCTTATCTCGTGCTCACTAAAAGGGCCAATAAGATTGCCGGTAGCATAATGATATGCTGCTGTTTTAAATACCGTAGTTGCTGAAGAAAGAAAGCATCCTATAATGCAACTAAGCACGATAATACTTATAACGATATAACCTCCTATATCAATAATTATTGGATTATGGAATATTTGATTTATAATCAATGCAATGCCAAATATTAAAGCAGCAATAATAGCCAGGCCTGCTATGCATAAATCAGTAACAACATTCACACTTACATAATTTTTAAAATTATGGCCAAATGTTGCTTCTATAAGTTCTGATGATCGTTTAATATTATTAATAATTGTGTGCTTTTCATGTGCGATTATGGGAACAACAAGAAATGTGGCAATAGACCATCCAAAATCTCCGGACATATTAAACTTTTTTTGAAACCAATTTCTTTTTGGAGCATCTTCAGCTTCATCTTTCCTGCTGAAAATTTTGCTGAAAATTCCGACAAATAATATTAAAAAAGCAGTACATACTATAGTGAATGTTTGCAATAGAATGTATAGAATGCTTTGCATGATTCTCGCTTTTTCTCCTTTAAAAACTGGAGTAAGAGCAAAAGAGAGTGCCACATTGGAAAAATAAGAAGCGATAATTGAAATAAGCATTAATAATAAAATTTCAAAAGGAATACCTCTGCGTCTCGCCTTGTGTGGAATGCTTTTTTCACTCTGAGATTCTGTTTTCTTTGTAGGTAAAAAAATATGGCTGCCAAATGTTTTATAATTAACTGTATCAATACAAGAAGCGAATAAGATAATGAGACTGAAGGTAAATACAGGAAAGAAGAGAAGTTTTTTGTGTGTGAGCAAGTACTGCAAGCTTTTGGTGCTTGCATAAAAAATCTGTTTAATACGCTTAATAAAAGATGATTGTTCTTCCATAGGATCCTTTTTTGTTATTCTTCACATAAATAACAAAAGCGTGAATCTATAGTCAAGTGAACGCATTTGCATGCAGCTGTATTTAAAAATTAAGGGACATCCTATCGCAAGGTGTCCCTTAGATGTTTGGTGTTTATAATTTTTGTAAGACTAGGCTGGTGCCGTTGTCGTAATTTTAATCAGGTATTTTTGCATTTGGCATTTCTTTTAATATACAGAATTGATATTCCGCTTCTGCAGCGATGCTCTCTGCAGTATCTTTAACCTGATCCCATATGTTGCCGCCGCCAAATTGTTTTGGGTTACGACAGAATGTGGTAGGGTAATCTCTACCGATATCACCAGAATCTGTATCTTCTGTTTTTGCGCCATGTCTATCGCGGCCATTTGGAATGTTTATTCCTTTTTTCAAATCTTTTGGATTATTTCTGCTATTCATAAACCAACTTTGTTGGCCGGCAGGGCCTACGCCATGCTCTCCATACACGCCAGGGAAATACATCCATCCCATTTTTTTAGGATCAAAGCGTGGGTCATTTTCATGATAAATTCGAGATAATTGCGGTACCCATTTTGTGCCTTGACCGGTGACATCATTAGCAAACCCAAAAATACGCACATAAGTACCCGCTCTTGGATAGAGTCCATGGCCATAGTGTGCTGAATAAAATACCGGATGTGTTCCGCCTTCATATTCCACATCGTCATCATTTGCTGCGAGCCAGAAACCTTCTCTTCTACCATGAGAGCCAAAATAAATGTTTTCAAGTTTTTTAGTAGCTTTATCAAATTCTAAGGTGACGTGTTCTAAATCAGATTCATGGAAATTTTGAACTTCTAATATATTCCCTTTAAAAGGACCAACGTCATAAGGACCATTTAATCCATAAAAAGTAAGATATTGAATATATATTTTATTATTTCGTTCAGAAGTTACTACATACACTGGCGTATTTAAGTTTCCAGCTTTATCAGTATAAAATTTTGGATTTGAACCATACCAGGTACAATCTTCGATTTTAAAAGCGAGGTCTTTAGCATCAAATTCTTGTTCTTTGGCTTTATCTTTAATTGCTTCTTTGCGCATTTCATACATTTTTTCAAATGAAATTTCTCCTACGGGTACTTGTACTGACCCATCTTTTCTTGAGATAATTGAAGTTCCTCTTGGTTTGCCATTGCCATCTTTCCAAGCAGCAGTCAAATACTCTTCAAAAGTTATGGGGAAATAATCTTCGGTTGGATGGAGCCATATTATAGGTGAATATTTTTTTATTAAAGGAATTAAGCCTTCTGTATCTTCTTTTACTTGGTCATCAATGAGATCAGGTGTAACGTAAAGTTCTGGATGAATAGAATTTCCTGCTGGTTTGTCTTTAAAACAATAGTCAGGGGGGGTACGTTTTTTAAACCAATTTTTTACCATTTGTTCAGCAATCTTTGCATATTCATCAGCTTTTTTGGCAGCGTTTTTTATTTCTTTGGCCATATCTTTGGCAAAATCTGTAGTTTCATCGGCGGCATCTTTCATGAAACCGGTGAATTTATTCGCGGCTTTTTTTACATCTTCCCAGCCTTTTACAGCTTTTTTTGCTACATCTTGTGCCGCACTCTCAATTTTTTCCGCTGCTTTTTTTGCAGCTTCTACTCCTGGATCTATGACTTTTTCTTTGATTTTGTTGCCAACATCTGTGGCTGTATCTTTGGCTTTATTCCCTATATCTTTTGCAAAATCTTCGACATATTCCCATGGATATCTCGCATGAATATTCTGTAAGCTAAAACAGGCTAGTAGGGCTAGTAATAGAGCAATTTGTTTAATTTTTATAAAAAACCTTTCTTTCTCGATTAATTTTAAACATTATTTCCTACCCTCATTATAAATAATTTCAAATAGAAATATCAATGATTAAAAAAAAGGGGCTAGGTGAGAGCCAAAACCCCTTGAAAATCAGGTAAAAAGGTTGATTATTTAGTATTTAAATTCAAGACCGTCAATGCAGCTGGTTAATTCATGAGCATGGAGTAAATACTGTATTTCTTTTTGAAGATCAGATTTGGTCAAAGAATCTACACTCATACTGTTTGCAATAAAAAGATGAGGTTCTTCAACCTGCAGGATAAATTTTGATGTATTGAGTGCATGATTAAATAAATCATTATATTGATTAGCTTCTATAAAGCCTTTATTTGCTTCTTCGTAGTGCTGCTTGAGAAGCTCTACATTTTCCTTGGTAATACAAGCTTTTTTTAAAACATCTTGAGGCGTTTGCTCTATTGCAAGAATAACTTCGTATGCTGATCGGAGTATATAATCAGGAGTTGGATACTTGAGAAAATTTTTATAATGACTCATCTCGCAATATAATTCATGTAATCGTGATTTCTTTGTTTGTTTAGGTTTTTCTTGATCCTCTTCAGGTCCTTGGCCTTCATCAATTGAAAATAATAGTGGACTGTAGCTTTTTTTTGG
>Ga0207062_1198_pt1 | contig 14513 bp, 13 predicted proteins | sample Alteio_BWMinCont_28_FD_153266 | JGI IMG/M metagenome (GOLD analysis project Ga0207062, IMG submission 153266) | Enriched cells from forest soil in Barre Woods Harvard Forest LTER site, Petersham, Massachusetts, United States -... | ecosystem: Environmental > Terrestrial > Soil > Temperate forest >... | reverse complement strand
CAAAAAATATTGGCGGAAGATCATTATGGCCTTGAAGATATTAAGGAACGCATCCTTGAATTCATAAGCGTCGGCAAGCTTTCCGGAGGCATCAAAGGAAGCATTATCTGCCTGGTCGGCCCTCCGGGCGTCGGCAAAACCAGCATCGGCAAAAGTATCGCCAGAGCCCTGAACCGAAAATTCTACCGCTTTTCTGTCGGCGGGATGCGCGATGAAGCCGAGATCAAAGGGCATCGCAGGACATACATCGGCGCCATGCCCGGAAAGCTCATCCAAGCCCTAAAAGCATGCCAAACGATGAATCCTGTCATCATGCTGGATGAGGTCGACAAAATGGGCAAAAGTTATCATGGCGATCCGGCATCCGCTCTGCTGGAAGTGCTGGATCCTGAGCAAAATTGCGATTTCCTGGACCATTATTTAGATGTGCGCTGCAATCTTTCCGATGTCCTATTTATTGTGACAGCCAACATTTTAGATTCCATTCCTGAGCCTCTCAAAGACCGTATGGATATATTGCGCCTTTCTGGATACATCATGCAGGAAAAGCTGGAAATCGCGAAGAAGTACCTGATCCCGCGCAACCGAAAAGCGATGGGCTTAAAGACCTCGCAAATCCAATTCAAGACCGAAGCGCTTAGAACCATCATCAATGGTTACGCGCGCGAAGCGGGTGTGCGCACACTTGAGAATCTGATCAAAAAAATCTTGCGCAAAGTGGCCTTTAAAATTGTCAGCGTCGATGAGCAAAGGCAAAAGAAAACACCTTCCAGATCCAAGAAAAAAGCCACGATCCCTGAACCGCCGGAAAAAGTGACATTAGAATCTGAAGGGCTGATCGAGTTTATCGGCAAGCCTCTGTTCAGCAGCGACCGCTACTATGTCCGGACTCCTGTCGGAGTCTGCATGGGTCTGGCCTGGACGGCCATGGGAGGAGCGACCCTCTACGTAGAAGCGATAAAAGTCGCCGGTGAAAAGACAGGCATGATGCTGACAGGCCAAGCCGGGCCGGTCATGAAAGAATCAGCAGAAATTGCCTGGAGCTATCTCCATAGTGCGATAAAAAAATACACGCCAGGCTATACATTTTTTGAAAAATCACAAGTCCATATCCATATTCCTGAAGGGGCAACACCTAAAGATGGACCTTCCGCAGGCATTACTCTTGTCACCGCGCTGCTATCCCTAATGCTGGATGTGCCGGTCCTTGATAATCTGGGAATGACCGGCGAGCTTACGCTTACCGGACGCATTTTAGCGATTGGAGGCCTTAAGGAAAAGCTGGTGGCTGCCAGACGCTCAGGATTGAAAGTCTTGATTTTCCCTAAAGACAATGACCGCGATTATGATGAACTTCCCGAGTATATCAAAAAAGGAATGGTCATCCATTTTGTTGAACATTATGATGAGGTTTTTAAAATAGCCTTTCCTCAAGAAATGTAATGTCGCTTGCTAAGGATTGCCATCAATGAAAAAATGGTCCGATGACTACCGAAATAAGATCATTGCCCCGGAAAAATTACCGGATAAGATCGGTCAGCTCAAATCCCAAGGCCTTAAAATCGCCACACTTAACGGATCTTTTGATCTGCTGCATGCCGGCCATCTGCAAATTATTTATGAAGCCTCTCAAGTGGCAGACCTTCTTATCGTCGCGCTGAATACCGACAGTTCGATTCAACGCTACAAGGATATCAAAAGACCGATCATCCCTCTTGAATACCGCCTACAGATGATCTGTTCCTTAGCTTTTGTTGATTATGCCACTTGGTTCGATGAAACTGACCCAAGGGCATTATTGGAAATTATTCGTCCTCATGTGCATGTCAATGGCGCTGAATATGGACATCAATGCATCGAAGCGGAGACTGTCAAAGCCCATGGAGGGAGCATACATATTGTCAATTTAGTTCCGGGACTTTCGACATCATCGATTTTAAATAAAATCACAGAGATAAGGTAACCAGGGCGTCTCGCCCTGGTTCAGGCCGGGACGGCCTGACTACTCCAGAAAAATAAGGATTCTTTTTATGCGACTGTTGGCCACTTCTCAAGATCGTGAAAAGAGCATCGTCCTTTCAGAATATCTTTCCAATATAGGCATCGAAAACCAACTAGAAATGATCAACGACCAAGATTGGGGCAGCACCGACTTTGGCGTAGCAACGTATCAAATTTGGGTGATCGACGAAGACGTCTTTGAAAAAGCCCAAAATATCTCTAAAGCCTATTACAGCAATCCAAGCTCCCCTGAATATCATGAGGTAAAGCCGCTTATACCGGACATTGCCCCCCATCCAGCCTCATCTATAGATGAAAACAAGCATTTCTTCGAGAAAAAGAAAGGGGTCTCACGGCCAATCCCTTGGAGCAAAGAACCCATTGGCATTATCACGCTCTATTTTATAATCGGATGCTGCCTGCTGTTTTTCATCACTGAAATCACAGCCCCGGAAATCACAGAGCCCCTTACCCTTTCCCCTACACTGCCAATCATTCCAGTCTATTATTCAGAGGTCAAAAAAGACCTTTTATTTGATTATCCTGAAGCCTATAAGATCATCGATAAGATTATTAAAGTTTTTGGCATTGACAAACTACAGCATCTGGAAGATCTTCCTAAAGAAGGCCAAACCCTTCTAAAACAGTACTATAACACGCCTTATTGGACAGGGTATTATGACGAAGCTCTCCGCTACTTAAAGCAACCTGCAAATTACCAGCCCACTAAAGCTCCAATGTTCGAGAGAATTAAACAAGGGGAATATTGGCGATTATTTTCTCCAGCGATGCTTCATGAAGGGATTTTTCATATTCTCTTCAATATGTTATGGCTGGCAGTGCTTGGACGGCAGCTTGAGCAGCGCATGGGCCGCTGGCGCTACCTCCTTTTCATCTTTGCCACAGGCATCATCACCAATGTGATACAATATTTGATGGGAGGCCCTAACTTCTTAGGATTCTCTGCAATCCTATGCGCCATGCTTACCTTTATGTGGGTAAGGCAAAGGCGTTTCCCTTGGGAAGGATATCTGCTTGAAAAATCAACTTTCGGCTTTATGATGTTTTTTCTGTTCACTTTGCTGGCCATACAGCTAGCTTCCTTCTACACAGAAATAGAATTCAACCAACCCATCTCCCCGCCGATTGCAAACACCGGCCACATGACAGGGCTTTTCCTTGGCTACATCCTAGGGCACTTAAACTTCTTTGCCTGGAAATAAACCGATTAAGTGGATGAAAGCTTAATGATATATTGTCGGAAGACTTTAAGATCATTGACGACGGGCTGATATTGAGAACGAAGGCTTTCCTGTAAAATGGATAGCTCTTTTTCATTAAGTTCGCATCCGTAACCATGGCGAACAAAATGACGGAAAGCCCTTAATTTATCTAATAAAATTAAGCTCTCATTTGAAAGGACGGCAGGACGAATATTTGGTATAGCAGTATTCATGCGAACAAGAAGCTCACGATGATAATAACCTAGATCCTCAATATGGTTTTCAAAAGCTTTGGCAGTTTGCTTAAAAAGATCTTCCAACGCGGTAAAGAGCTGTTGTGTTTTTAGAGCAAATACATAACCATTTTCCCATGTTGAAAGATCCAAATGGATAACGTCATTTTGAAGCTTCTGTATAATCGCTTGTTGTTTGTCAAAATAACCAAGAAGAATCGCATATTTATCCATTCACAATACCTTTATGCCATATTGAAGAATGTCATTTTGAAAATCGCATTCTTCATAACGAATAATTTCTAATTCATGTCCAATTTCTGCCTCTAATAGAGTCCAAAGGTCGAAACGATCTCCATCATAATTTTTAACAACGATGTCAATATCTGAACGCTTAGTAAATTGATTTGGCTGTATTATAGACCCTATAAGCCAAATTTCTATTCCTTTCCGATTAAACTCTCGAAGCAAGATTTTTTTTGTTTTGTTGAGCAGTTTTACTCTAAAATCTTCCCATTCTGCGGAATTTTTCAATTCTTTACGCTTAAGATTTTCAAGCGAAGCATTTTCATCAAATCCCGGCTTTTGCATTTGCCATTATCCTTAAATCATTATACCTTTGGCATCATTATCAAATGTGCTAAAACTTTAGTCAAGGCTAAAAAGTCTGCTCCAATATCAAACATGCAGCCCCATCAGCCGACTTTTTTATAACAATATTGTTGCACCCCTCCTTCGAACAAGGTATACTCGGGCTTTGTCATCATAACATTAGCGCATATCCTATGAGCGTCCGCGACATTATTATTTTAGGCTGTTCAAGCCAACAACCTACCCGCAGAAGAAATCATGGGGCCTACCTGTTTCGCTGGAACGATGAAGGCTTATTGTTCGATCCGGGCGAAGGCACGCAGCGACAATTTATTTTTGCCAATATCGCGCCTCCGGTTGTTTCGCGTATCTTCGTCTCCCATTTTCATGGAGACCACTGCTTAGGCCTGGGCTCGATGCTCATGCGGCTCAATCTCGATAAAGTCACGCATCAAATTCACTGTTATTACCCGGCTAGCGGAAAAAAATATTTCGACCGCCTCCGCTATGGCACAATTTATCATGAGACGATCAGTGTCGTCGAACATCCTGTCTCTGCTGAAGGCCTTGTGCATGACGATGGCCGATTCCGCATTGAAGCGACTTTCCTGGAGCATGGCGTAGACAACATTGGCTGGAGGGTCACAGAACCTGACTCGCGTAAGTTTGATCGGGAAAAATTGCATGCCCTGGGAGTTTTCGGCCCGGCAGTCCGAGAGCTGCAGCAGCAAGGCTTTTTAGTCATCGATGGCAAAAAGGTCTCTCTTGATGATGTCAGCGTCATTCGCAAAGGCGACAGCATCGCTGTAGTCATCGACACCAGATACTGCCAAAATGCTATCGATATCGCCCGCAATGCCAAAGTTCTTCTTTGTGAAAGCACTTACCTTGATGAACATCGGGATCTGGCCTACAAGCATTTCCATCTGACCGCAAAAGAAGCCGCCACAATCGCAAAAGAGGCGCATGTCAAAAAGCTCATCCTTACGCACTTTTCTGCACGGTATCTGTCTCTGCATGATTTTGAAGTGGAAGCGCGATCGATCTTCCCCAATACGGATGTTGCCGATGATATGCTTGTTTTTCCATTTGAAAGGTGATTAAAAAGGATTTTTCAGCATGTTTATTCCGGCAGTCTATCGATTCCTGGAACACTTGAGGATCATCAAAAATGCCTCCGCACATACCGTTAGAAATTACGCGATCGACCTCAATTTCTTCAAAATGTTTTTGGAAAGCGAATTGCTCAAAGATATGCAACCCGAAGAACTTGCAGATAAAATTAGAATTTCCTCTGATATCTCTGTAAGGGACACTTCAAAAGACCATCTGCTCGCCCTTTGCACGATTGACCGCAAGACCATCCGCAGCTTCCTTGCTAATCTGAACATCAAAGAAAAAAACCGGCGCACAATCGTCCGCCGAATTTCCTCCTTGCGAAGCTTTTTTCATTTTGCCCTTTCTCAGAAACTGATCGAAAAAAATCCCCTGGAGGACATTGAAAGTCCTAAAATCGATAAGAGCATCCCACAAACCCTCGACTATGATCAGATCCAAAAATTATTTGATCAGCCTGATGTCAATGACTATCTAGGCTTTCGCGACAGGGCGATCATGGAACTCTTTTATAGTTCCGGACTAAGGGTAAGCGAATTGGTAAGTTTGGACAGGGAAAATTTTGACCCCAAAAGTTTGCTTGTCAAACTTAAAGGAAAGGGCAAAAAAGAACGCATCATTCCAATCACAAAAAATGCGGCAGAATGGATATTGGCCTACCTCAACCACCCTGAAAGACATTTAAATCTCGATGGCCATTTAAGACAGCAGGATGAAAAGGCTGTTTTTCTTAATCGGCTTGGCACCCGGCTAACCCCGCGGTCTGTCGACCGCAACTTCGACCGCTATCTCATTGCCAGCGGCCTTGCCGGCAAGGCAACGCCGCATACAATTCGGCACACCATCGCCACCCATTGGCTTGAAAATGGCATGGACTTAAAAACTATTCAACTAATGCTGGGGCATAGTTCTCTGGCGACCACAACTATCTATACTCAGGTTTCACCTGCTTTAAAGAAATCAGTGCATGAAAAAGCTCATCCCCGCGGATGACATTTACAAATAATTCTGATGATTTGTTGTCGGAAATGGATTCAATTGTCCCTGGGCCAGAGTTTGATTAATCCCTTCCAGCTTCGAACCTGCCGCCAACCAATGCAAGCATATAGTCGCAATACCGCCGTATATAAAGCCATCAAGTTTACGAGATCCTAAAACATTGGCTGTATTAACAATAAACTCTAACAATTTCAAGTTTCGAGCGGTCTGAGTATACTTTTTAATGTTTTCGTAAATTGCTATTTCCGTCTGTTGAGCTTTTAGTGCCGATAAATCACAATAAGTCCCAGGATGAATCTGAACTGCTTTAATTTTAGATAATTTATCATTAATTATCGCAATCTTACGATAATCAATGAATGCATCATTAACCGTCCAAAAACTATAGTTCATTCCCCAAAAATATTGCATACTTAAATCAATTAACACTGACATTACTCTAGTTTCAGTACGGTCTAATTCCAATTCAATAAAATCCGTACCCTTACCGAAAATAATACTTTTCGATTGCAAAACCTTAGCGGCTGTTTCATTGGCTCCGGCAATCACGTTTTGATTTTGCCAAGAATGGTGATTATAATAAATTTGATATAATAGAGGGTCTTGATTAGTTCTGGATGTTTGCATTTTAAATTGTCCTTTTTGAATTCGTTAAGGAGGTCGATCATATATCACCCCTGTTTAAAAAGATACCAAAGATTTTATTTTAATAAACTAAACTTAAATGATCTTGAAATAAATGTAACAATGACCTATGGTTAATAAGGTTAAGAATTTAAATTGTGCCGTCATAAATAACTTTACAATCTAATGGATAAAAAATGAAAAATTTATTTACAATTATTTGCTGTAGTTTTCTTGCTTTTGGTTCCTGTATTTTTGCCGCTTCAACAACTCAGAAAATCGAACGCACTTCCTACGAAGAGAACAATCAAATCTGCTCCCCTACTGAATGCTACACAATAGAGAAAAAATTGGGCGAAGGGGCCTTTGGCGAAGTTTTTGCAGTCACAGATTCCCAAGGAAACGAATTTGCACTCAAAACCTATAAGATTCAAGAAGGAAATTTGAAATACAATCTTTTTTCTGAGCCTGAAAGAGAGTTTTCTCGCGGACAGATGTTGAATCATCCAAATATTATCAAATCTTACGATCTTTTCACCTATGAATCTCCCTCAAATGTCATTACTCAAAATCTTGTTTTGCAATTGGTCAAAGGGCAAACTCTATATTCTACACCAAAGCACTCGCTTTCACTGCAAAACGCCATGTCGGAAGCATTCCAATTATGCGATGCTTTAAATTACGCGCTTTCCTTTGATTTGATGCATCTTGATTTACATCCCGGGAATGTCATGGTGACTGATGAATCTGAAATGATGGTCATTGATCTGGCGAGTTTTTTCACTTTCAAAGAGATTGTAGAAGGCTTTATAGCCTTTGATTCTGCAACAGATACAAATTCCTACGTTGAAGATAGAATAAGTCTTTCAGCAAAAACCCCTTTGGCATCAGCTAGCCCTGAACAAATGACGAAGGCTTCCAAACTCCAAAGAATTTTTAACGAAAATCCAACATTTCTTAAACAAATGCAAAAAGCGAAAGCCTCAATTGAAAAACAATCAGCCCTTCAAAGGCTTGGTTCCCTTTCAGCATATTCAAGCTATGAACCTATAAGTGACGACTCTATAACAATATATAGAAATGCTTTCTCACAATATTACTTCAACATGATCACTGATATGTGTGCCCGTTTGGTTTCAAAAACTGATCTTAGCCGAGAAGAGAAGCTTGAGCTGCGAGCGGAAATCAAAAAGATCTTCTGGAATTATGAAGAAGATCTTGAAGACGGCTGTGAAATGCCTTTAGAGCATTATTACGAAACCCTCAAGAATTTTCTGGGATCTTATACCGGCGCCTAATTGCAAAGGGATCTCGACCAAACGGTTGACACACTCACACCCTTTATACTTTAAAACACCCCCGGATGGGGGTGTGGGCCTATAGCCCAGTGCAAGCGCAGCGCAGCCCTGGGTAAATTGATATCCAAATTGCACCCCTGAAAGGGGTGCGGGCCAAACTTATTGCTAGAATAAGTTTCCCAAATAAGCTTAGACCTTGCCCGCACCCCTTTCAGGGGTGCATTTTTGCTATTAGCTTGCCCAGGGCTGCGCTACGCTTGCCCTGGGCTACAAGCCCACACCCCCATCCGGGGGTGTTTTTAGCTCCTTGTTAGATTATGCAACAACGCCCTTTCGCACTCCAAACGCTTCGCGAAATATATGTCTAAACTAGTTGAACCTTTAGCATCGCGAAGCGTTTGGAGTGCGAAAGTCCTCTTTCGCTTTTGGCCCTAACGTTTTGCAACTGTCTCTATGGCCTGATAAGCTGCAGCAGGAAACTAATTCCCGCAAGGTTGGCCATAAGTGAGCTCCCGCCTTGGCTAAAGAAGGGCAAGTTTAGGCCTGTGCTTGGAAGCAGCCCTGATACCACACCCAGATTTAGAAAAGCTTGAAAGCAGATCAAAAACAATACCGCCCCTCCGAAATAGAACCCTGAACGGTCCGGGGCATGCAAAGCAGCGTGGAACCCTATGTAGGCAATGGCCGCATAAAGGGCCATTATCGCGATAACGCCTATAAATCCAAATTCTTCAGCATAAATGGCGGCAATATAGTCATTTTGGGCTTCCGGAAGGTAGCTAAGCTTCTGCAAACTATTCCCGGGGCCCCTGCCAAACAGGCCGCCGGAGCCTGCGGCAATTTTTGCCTGATAAGGCTGGTGCCCTTTGCCTCTAAGGTCAAGCTCAGGATGAAGATAGACTTTCAATCTTGCGGAAACATAAGGTAGTTGCGAAGCAAACACCGCTCCCATCACTGCAAAGCCCATTACAGGAATAGCCCAATATCTTGCAGGCATGCGCATCAGCAGGCAAAGCAGCAGCATTGTTGTCCCCACTACAGCAGCGGTCCCATTATTGGGCTCTACCAATATCAGCAATACCGCCAACAAAGGCAAAGAGATCAATCCCAAAAACTTCACGAATGTCCATGGCTGCTGATCTAAAATAAGAAAGCGATGGATAAAATAAGCCGGCACGACATACTTCACAAATTCTGAGGGCTGAAATGAAAAGCCCATCATCCCAAGCCAGCGGCGTGATCCATTGACCTCCCGGCCAACCCCAGGAATTAAAGTTAATATCAAAAGAGCCAAAGAAATATAGAGAAGGATGGGACTATATTGCAGAAACCGGCGGTAACCGATTTTCCAAATAACTCCCCCCAGAATTATTCCAGCAAAAGCATAGTAGAACTGTTTCATGACTGCATAGCTGAAGCTGCGGTCTAAGTCATGGTCCAAAACTTCCGCTGAAGTAGTGCTGAAAATGGTCACGATACCGAGCATAAACAGGGCGGCAACGCAAATGACTAAAAAAAATCGCATAATCGCTTAAATTGTACATTACTGAACACGGATCCGGTCGCCGACCTTTAAGTTGCGGGCTTTTTCTTCATTGAGCTGATTCAATTTAAGCAGATCGTCCATATTCACATTAAACTGTTTAGCGATCTTCCAAGGGCTGTCTCCGCTTTTAACAGTATAATAGACGGCGTCTTTTGGAGGAGTAAAGATATTCTTCTGGGTGATAGGCTGCGGAGGCTGAACCGGACGCTGCTCGCTGACTTTTTTTGCTGAGCCTACATCTACAATAAGGACCTGGCCGATTTTCAGATGATCATTTTTCAAACCATTGAGGGCCCTGATCGACTGAACAGACGTCGCGTTTGCCCTTGCGATACGGTCAAGGCTATCCCCTTTCTTCACAATAATCTCAACAATATTATCAGAGCCTACTTCTTCAGAAATTTTGGACTCTACATCGGTCGGACGGGAAGCAAAAAGGGCCCATTCCTGATCCCGGGAAGGTTCGCCATCGGAAGAATCGAGATCGCCAAGAATTAATTCAAGTTTATCGTCGTCCGCCGGATCATCAACTGCAGCCAAAAGGGCAGGAGGATGATTTGATGTTGCGGGCAGCTTGTTTTCAACGACGATCTGATGGCCGATATCAGCGCCATCGCTCACTAGCGGATCTTCACTATTGACAGCCAGTACAAACAATGCTGACAAGACAACGACGTTTAATAGCACCGCGACAATGATCATGTCTTTGCGATTCATGGGCAACCTTGATTAATAATTATAACTCTTTAACTATACGCTGGAATTCCCTGCCCCGATGCGTATAATCTGTGAACATATCATAACTTGAACACCCCGGCGATAGCAATACTGTATTACCAATTGAAGCATTCTTCATGGAAAAATGTACAGCTTCTTCCAAAGAAGAAAATCTTTCTACTGGAAAACTTGATGATAACTCAGCCTGCATTTTATTTGAAGCTTCACCAATCACGCAGATTAAGCGTACTTTTTCCTTTGAAAGGCTTTATCCAGGAAGAGTATGAAAATCCCTTGTCTACCCCTCCCGCAATCAAAATTATAGGCCCATTGACAGACTCTACAGCCTTGATCACAGCATCAATATTTGTTCCTTTGCTGTCATCGATAAAGTTGACGCCCCTGATATTCCCGACAAATTCGATGCGGTGTGGAGGCTTAACAAAAGATGCCTGGGCCAAAGCAAATTGCTCGGCATTAACCCCCCATTGCTGGCAGATAGTGTAAGCGGCGAGAAGATTTTCATAGTCGTGCGAGGATTTATCATTGATTTGTTTTAATACCGATTTATCCCGATCGTAGATGAATAAATCTTTGCTTTCAAAAAGATCTTTCCATTCCAAGTCGCACTTTTCTGAAATAAATGAACGGCCCGAAGGTTTGACACACTCAAAAATTCTGGCTTTAGCCTTAGCATATTCTTCTATATTGCCATAACGCTCTAAATGATCAGGCGTAATATTTAACAGAACGGCTGCATCCAGAACCTTGCTATGCATCGTCTCAAGTTGGTAAGAACTCAATTCAATGACAAAAACTTCCCCGGGAGAGTCAATCATCGATGTGAGGGGCACTCCCACATTTCCCACTGCTTTGGCGGAAATTCCGCTCTTATTAAGAACATGCTCAATCAGCAAAGTTACTGTCGTCTTCCCATTTGTACCTGTCACGCCGACACAATGACTTGAAATATGGCGGAGGGCTAATTCCACCTCACCGATGATCTCGATGCCTGACTGGAGGGCTTCCTGATAAATTGGAGTGTTAAAGGGCACGCCAGGCGAAACGACAATGGCATCAAATCCTTTCAAAGGGTTTGTATCAAAAAATTCCAGGCCCTGATCCTTAAGGGATTTGATCGACTGATCCTCTTTAAGGGAATCCATATTTTTGTCGTAGGCAATGACTTTTGCGCCCTGAGAGAGCAAAAATGATGAAGCCGAACGGCCGCTGACTCCCATACCGATGACCAGTAAAGTTTTTCCCTGAAATTGACTGGCATGTCTTTTCATCTAGGCACCTACTGAAATTTTAATGATGCAATACCTACAATCGCGAGAAGCAGGCCTATAATCCAAAAGCGGGTCACAATTTTTGTTTCAGGCCACCCCATGCATTCAAAATGATGATGCAAAGGAGTGCATAGAAAAATTCGTTTCTTGTTGCGCCAGCGAAAACTTGCGACCTGCAAAATGACAGAAAGGGTTTCTGCCACAAAAACCCCTCCAATTAGAGCTAAGAGGCCCTCGCGATTTAACAAAACCGCGGAAACGCCGATGATCCCCCCAAGCGCTAAAGAGCCTGTGTCTCCCATAAACAACTCCGCAGGATGTCCATTATACCATAGGAAACCTATGCATGCTCCAACAAATGCGCTAAGGTAAATGGCGATTTCTCCGCTGCCCTCAACATAAAGAATATTCAGGTACGACGCTAAATCTACGTTATTAGAAACAAAGGCAAATAGCGCCAGGCAGGAAGCCACCATGATCAAGCAACCTGTGGCCAGTCCATCAAGGCCATCGGTCAAATTCACTGCATTTGATGAACCGATCACCACAAACATCACCAATAGTGCCGCAAGAACTAACCAAAAGCCTGTCAGTTCAAAGATCGGATCTTTAATAAACGGAAGATAAAAGCGTCCTGCGTATTGTTGCAAAGTTAATGTCGCGGGCTGGTTTCCCAGTTCTTTGATAGCGGGAGGATTGAACCAATTTCCAATTCCGATAGATTCATAACAGCTGGGGCATAGCAGGTATATTGCCAGCAATGATGCCAAGATTGCCTGAACAAGAAGTTTGACTTTTCCCGACATCCCTTTTTTGCTGCTGCCGGATTTAAATTTAACATAATCGTCTCCGAAGCCTAATAACCCGAATGAGAGTGTCGAGAATAGTAAAATCGCTGTAAATATATGCTGAAGGTCCATCCACAAAAATAAGGAGACCAGCATCGCTCCTAAAATCAGGATGCCGCCCATAGAAGGAGTATCCTGTTTTTTCTTATGCTGGCAGATCTCCGGGCAATCTTCAGTCCTTAGAATTTGGGCCCTCTGAAAGGCTTTAAGCATATTAATAAATCGCGGGCCTAAGAAAATCACAACCGCAAGCGAGGTGATGGCTGCCAAAATCATCCGTGTGGAATAATAGGAAAAAACAGAGGGAACTTTCAGTCCAAAATAGGTCTTTAAATATTCATTAATTAGGGCGATCATGATGGCAATTCCTCAATAATTTTCCATAAATTCCAAGGGCGTGACCCCTTTAAAAGTACGACATCTCCGGACATTACTGTCTTTTTCAATTCTTCGACAAGTTCCGAGCGATCTAAAAATAGTTTCACTTGCCGGCCGGCTGCGTTCCAACAGTTTTGCATGGGAGTGCATTCAACCCCTAAGCAAAATAGTCGATCAATTTTATCTAACGCATACTGCCCAATCTCATAATGGCAATCGTCTGAGAATTTACCCAACTCCAGCATTGATCCCAGGACTGCAATCCTGCGTTTTCCAGAAGAAGGTAGCGGCATCGAATCGATCGCGGCCTTTACGGAAACCGGTGCGGCATTATAGGAATCATTGATATAAAGGACGCCATTTTTCTCGATCGTTTGTAAGCGGTTGGGAGGCAAAAATAGCGTCTTTGCCCTCTCACTAATTTCAGACCACTCCATTCCCAGTCTTTTTGCAACCAGAGCGGCTGCCAGGAAATTATCTAAATTATGCTTCCCTGACACCGGCAATTTATCAAATTGATGGATTTCCACACCATTCTCAAGGACAGCAAATGTCTGATTTTTATTTCGAATTGTGTAATCCGCATCTCCAGTGCCGAAAGAGTGAAAATCGCATGCTATTTTGCCTGCTATCTTGTCAAACAAAGGTATCGATTTCTTTAGTATTCCATAACGGGTTTTGGGATTTGAAAATATTTCAGCCTTGCTTTCAGCAATCTGCTCAAGGCCCTCAAAATTACAGGCGTGGACAAGCTCCACAGCTGTGATGACAGCAATATCCGGAGGAGCTATGCTGACCAGGTTAGCGATCTGGCCTGCATGCGTCATTCCCATCTCCAGGATGAGGAGCTCTTCATCCCCGCTAGTATGGTTCAGAACAGCCAGAGGAAGGCCTATCTGTGAATTGCTATTGCCCGGTGATGATGCTGTGAGATACTTCGCAGAGGCTAAGTGGGCAATAAAACCTTTTGTTGTCGTCTTCCCCACCGATCCTGTTACGGCGACAATTTTTAACGCAGAGCATTCAAGTACTTCTTTGGCAAGTTCCTGCAGCAATGCCAATGGGTTTTTCACTCGGATAAGCGGCAATCTGGAATGCCCGGCATAAGACTCGGAGACAACCGCGGCAATAGCGCCCTTACTGGCAACTTCATCCAGGTAGTGATGTCCATCAACTTTTTCACCCGGAAGGGCAAAAAATAGATCGCCTTCCTTAAGCAAGCGCGAATCAACAGCCACTCCTTTGGCCTTCCCCGCTAAGGTGGGTGAAATTTTTGTCAAGGAGACTAAAGCCCCTGAGGCCATTCTGTTAAGCATTCTCAAATCCTTCTAAATCTATAAATTTGGATTAGGGCGAAAGTTTATATGAATATTAAAAAATATAAAAGAAAAAAATTAACGACAAAAGCACTTTTGTGGTACACTTCTATTGAGTCTTTACGCAAACATTCTCCTTGGCCTTTCTAAGAAAGAGAACCAATCCATATTGTGGAGTAACCTAAATGACTAAGGATATACGTTGGCGACAGCGTTTTGAACATCTTCAAAAAGCTATCTCATTCTTGAAGAGATCTGTTAATCAAGACTCTTACAACGAGCTTGAAAGAGCAGGCTTAGTGCAATGTTTTGAGTTTACATTCGAATTGTC
>Ga0207062_1193_pt2 | contig 14580 bp, 13 predicted proteins | sample Alteio_BWMinCont_28_FD_153266 | JGI IMG/M metagenome (GOLD analysis project Ga0207062, IMG submission 153266) | Enriched cells from forest soil in Barre Woods Harvard Forest LTER site, Petersham, Massachusetts, United States -... | ecosystem: Environmental > Terrestrial > Soil > Temperate forest >... | reverse complement strand
CGAGCGGTTGGAACCCCTCTGATCTCGTTAGCGCCTGGTCTGGTGGAAAAGTCGTTGCATCGAGCGCAGGAGTACAGGGGCGATGCGCGAGACAGAGGTCCAAATCGGAAAGTGTGGCTTAGATCGGCTGCGCCATTCTCTATGCAGAAGGAGGCCTCATCGACTGGCTCATGTGAGGATCGCTCGGGCCGCGCGGCGCGATCCCATCAGTATCCGCTGTTTATACCAGTGACCGGCCCCACAGGCCGGCATGCGACTTTCAATTCTGCAAACAATATCTTTTGACCACATTGATCCATCGGAGGGAACCAAGATTATTTTCGCAATGGAGAGTTGCATAAAGTGTTAATCGATCCTGACCGAAGATTCGTATGACGTGAGAACCAGGAGCATGATCTAGCATGAACCAATAGGTTCCCGGAGGCAGGACCTGTCCAGGAATCTGAACGGATTGGCTAAACGTAAGTTTAGTGGCTTGATCTGTTTCACCTGCGTGTGCGATGCAGAGAACCATTAGGGACGCTAGCACAAGTCCAAGTACCGCAAATGCTTTTCGGGCGCTCATCTTTTCCTCCATCAAGTGTGTGATGCCTTACGTTCATCCAGACTCTCTGGAGCGCCAGCCGACATTCCAGCTTAAGACCTACCGCTCGACCCTACATCGTTCCGCCATTCGTTTGGCTGATCCGACCTCTAAATGAGTTGCCCAGCCTGCTCCGAGGGATAGCTCAAACGCCCCTCGCATTCTGTTGTCAAAGTGAAGTCAATCATTTCGATGCACAGAGTGAAGCGCTATTTTCGCAAGCAGACATCAGAGCCCATTTACTTGCTCATATTTCCAATGCGTGCGGACGCGAAAGTCGAGTGGGGAGCTTGGCGGCAAAGCTACCCTATTTCCTGTGCGGCCTGTGCGGCCGGTGTTCAGTGGCTAGTTTCTGAATGTGTTCGAGCGAACGACAAGCTACGAAGTGGTGTCCCGCCATCACTCCGCATCTTCTCTCCGATTGTGCATCATTTTTTCCTGTGGAACGTGCCAAGCGAAAGAGTAGGACACTGTCTGAGCGGGTTTTACCGGCTGGTCTTGACAGAGAGGAACAAGGAACTAGCGGTGACAGGTTGCCACCGCTAGCCTGTTGATATTGCATCTCTTCATTCCCCCGCGACTACTATGGGTTGCTTAGCCTGAGCGATTTTCTTCCCGGCCGCTACGGTGTACTGCTTAGCCTGGGCGATTTCCTTCCGGTCCTGCTTCGAGTATATGAACTCATGTCCAATCGTCCGCCCCGGATAGAACCAAGTTACGATCGCTTCGGGTTGCATTGACCGTCGATTTGCGAAGGTAATCTCGGTTCCCTCCGCTGGATCCAGGTGTTCAGAAGCTACTGTCTGGAGACTTGCGTACACTGTTAACCGATCCTGACTGAAGATTCGGACGATGTCAGAGCCGGAATTAGGATCTGCGACGAACCAATAGGTTCCCGCAGGCAGGACCTGTCCAGGAATCTGAATGGATTGGTTAAACGTAAGTTTGGTGGCTTGGTCTGCCTCAGTAGCGTATGTGTTGGGGAGAGCTATTAGAGACGCCAGTGCAAGTCCAAGTACTGCAAATACTTTTCGGTCGATCATCTTTTTCCTCCATCGAATGTGTAATGCCTTTCATCCATACAGACTCCAGGCGGCCGGCCGAAATTCCAGAAATCAGCGTCGGGAATAAAATCACTGGCAATCGAGTCGGAATGGCCTGGAGATCATTCCGAGGCCTTTGAGGTGACAAAGCGGGGTGCGGTGAGGGACGGGCTAGCCCGCTCAATCCGATCGAGGAACGGGCGTACTCGAAAAAGGGATCTTATCGATCATGTCTGAAGAACTGGCATCGCCGGGATCCGCACGCAATCAAGCAGCCACTCGTGCTGTTTTCCTCTTAGTCACACTCTCGGCCGCAGCTGCGCTGATCTGGCTGAGCATAGCGTCCACAGGCAATCCTGGCCACAAAGCATCCCAGACGAGCAGTGCCGCTGGAATACTTGAAATCGGAATGCTCGTGTTTCGCGAGGGACTGGAGTGCATTCTAGTACTCGCTGCCATTACCGCGAGCATGACCGGATCCGAGGAGAAATTCCAACGTCCTGTGGCAGTTGGCGTGGGAATTGCGTTTGTCGCAACCCTATTCACTTGGCTCATCGCCCTACGAGCCGTTGACGACATCGGTGAGAACATCTCCGCACTCGACGTTCAGGCGGCCACTGGCCTACTCGCAATCCTCACTCTCCTTTTGGTCCTAAACTGGTTCTTTCACCGAGTTTATTGGACTGAGTGGATTTCGGTGCATAACAACCGAAAGCGAGAACTGCTGAAGAATGGAGGACAGAAGCGCGGCACACTCCGAATCATGTGGGGAATGGGATTGCTGGGTTTCACGTCGTTCTACCGAGAGGGATTCGAGGTCGTGCTGTTCCTCCAGAGTTACAGGCTCAAGTTGGGTGGCGCAGTCGTGTCGCACGGGGTCCTTATTGGCGTCCTTCTGTCTGGGATTGTAGCGATTCTTACTTTCGTGACGCACCGTCGATTGCCTTATAAGAAGATGCTGGTCTCAACGGGGGTAATGCTCGCATTTGTCCTCCTTGTGATGGTGGGCGAGCAAGTACAGGAGATGCAACTCGCTGGTTGGTCGCCAACCACGCAAATACGATGGCTGAAAGGTGTGATTCCGTCTTGGATGGGACTGTGGTTCTCGATATTTCCCACAATCGAGACGCTTGGCGCCCAAGCTCTTGCCAGTCTTTTAATCTTCGGATCGTACATCGCTGCTCGGTCTTTGAAGCGTTCTACCCGTTGAAGACGGACAAAGTAGTAATTCCCTGTTGAGATCGTTCCGTCTTTCGTCGACCCTTAGTTAGCGGAGATTGCCTGTGGCCGCCATAGATCGAACGCGCAGAATATTAGCGCCTTGCGATTGACACGACATTTTTGGTGTCAGTTTAGGTGCCGGGCGCTCCGCGAAAGTGAACGCAGTGTTTTCACTTGGCTGTGGGCGCTCGGTATCAATCGTGATGACAGTCGCATAAAGCATTGGTCGATCAGAGCTAAAGGTGCGGACCAAGTATTGTTGGGTATTGTTAGGCAGCATGAACCCATAGGTTCCGGCAGGTAGGGCGCGTTCGGGTTGGTCAGGACTGCTTACGGTGCAGGAACGACCTCCGATTCACCCTATTCCCAAACGTCGTCTAAAGTAACGAAACAAATTGAGAGCATGCGGGAATAACGCGAGGAAAAGACAGTCTGGAAAGAAGAAACGAAGTAATGGTTTCGGAGACTTAAAGAAACCAACACGACAAGGAATTCTTATGAGTAAATGTCAGCCAGGGCCCTGTATAAAGACCAACGTGATTGGCTCGTTGGTTCTTAGACTGAGTATTCTGATCATATTGCCATCGTTTTCAGCAATTAAAGCGCAATCCAGTAAGCAGATCACCTCCGGCCAGACAAAGCACGTAATTGTGAACAATGGGGTTAACTCGCTCGAGCAGTTAAGCACATCGATGGAGCTGCTTTCGAAACGAGGGAGCCCGAGTGTTGTTCAGATCTTTAGCACGGGTTACAACATGGATACCGACCGCGGGCATAACAATACAAGTCTGTCCTCGCGCGGGTCGAGTTCAGGATCCGGGATCATTATTGCCGCCGATGGCTGGATTGTGACGAATGCCCATGTCGTACAGGGAAGTCGCTGGATTCGAGTTCGACTTCATCAAGAAACCGACTTATCTGAATCGCAAAGCGGAAGATCACCCCAGGCCTTACTCGAAGCCAAGCTCGTATTGGCTGACCGTGATACGGATCTCGCGTTTCTCAAAGTCGACGCCACCGGCTTACCAACGCTGGAATTTTCGGATTCGAGTGACCTAAGACAAGGACAATTGGTGTTGGCTTTTGGCAGCCCGCTAGGGCTCGATAATTCCGTAAGCATGGGAGTCGTGAGCTCGGTCGCCAGGCAATTAGATCCAGACAGTCCGATGATCTATGTTCAAACCGATGCGGCGATTAACCCGGGTAACAGTGGCGGGCCGTTGGTAGATATTGCCGGACACGTGGTCGGCGTTAACACGCTCATTCTTACACAGTCGGGGGGCAATGAAGGTATCGGCCTCGCTATTCCAAGCAATGTAATACGAAGCGTCTATAACCAGGTGCGAAATGAAGGGCACGTTCACCATCACGGAATTGGTATGTCTGCCCGCAATATCACGCCCGCTCTGGCATCGGGTCTCGGTCTAAGCCGAGAAGATGGTGTTCTTATCGAAGACGTGATTCCGCAGAGTCCCGCTGAGAGCTCCGGTTTAATACCGGGTGATATCCTTCTGAGTATAGATAAGAAGCCGGTTCAGAATATCCGCCAACTTGCGCTCGGTCTCGATTCTTATGCTGTGGGCGAAAACGCACAATTAGAAATTCAACGGGGCAAGCAGACGATTTCCTATGAGGTTCCTGTGGTCGAAAAACAAGACGTTCAGGGACGTTTTGCTGATCTGGTTACAAAGGAACAAAACAAGATTCCGCAACTTGGAATTCTGGCCCTGGCCCTCGATGACAGACTTCTACCGATGCTCCCGCCGCTGCGCAATCAATTTGGAGTTGTTGTTGCCGCGAAAGAGTCAGAGGGAGCTTACATAGGTGAAGGGCCGCTCCCGGGAGACGTCATCTATTCTGTGAATGGAACGCCGGTGGGCAGCGTTGATTCGCTACGCCTAGTGTTGGACGATCTCAAGCTTGCCGACGCACTCGTACTGCAAGTTGAACGACTAGGCAGTCTCCACTATGTTGTTCTGGAAGCCGAAAAATGATCTAAATCATTCAGCGTTCTTTGGCACATTGCTTCCGGCCGAAAGTCCGAGCCGCAGAGTATTTTGAAACCGCCGAAGTTTCGTTCCGATTCCGCATCCATTCCGGCGTTACGGCGATGCAGTGTTCCGCTCATCCTGCGTCATCCTACATCGGGAGGCTTGTCCCCTCACTAACTCTTGCGTGCCATAATTCTTGTCTCCACCGGTGTCACCTGCTTCACACCCACAATCTGCGAGGCTGTCAAAACGGCCGCGTCCCGTTCCGCCGCCCGTCCGCGAAAGTCACCATCGTATCCACCAGCGATCCGTTGCGATTCTCCGTCAGATCGTCGCCCAGATAGGCTCCGCTGCCCTCCGACTTCTTATACGGCCGGGTATCAGGATCGGTGGTCGATTGATGGTTTCCCTGCTGCGCTTCTTGCTGTGAAAATCCACTTACCGCCCTTCTCCTGTCCTCAGACACCCAGATCATTCGCTGTGCAGCTCCAGTCAGAAAGAAAAACAAGACAACCATAGATTATCGGGAATAAAACGAGACGGGCGGCAGTCTACGTGTCTAGAGAAAGCCAACAAATGATGAAAAACCACGCGTTCGGATCCGTTTGGGCCTTGGCGTCCAGTCCCCGCGCGCAGATACCATCGAGCAGCCTTGATTTCCCAAAAAAGAGGCACAAATGGAGCAAACAGAAGCTTGGCTTCAGAGCAGTCGACGCTCGTCCCTGAAAAAGGGCAGCTTGGCAGCAAGCGAAGCGACGATAGGCGTTGGGAGGCGATAAATGACACTCTCCGGGAGGGAAGTGCTTTTAGTTGGAGAAACTTTTCACAGCGCTCATGCCTTGACGAAATGGCTGCACCAGTGGAAATTTCGATGCCATTTTGCTCGCAACGTAGGAGTGGCCTCCGACTGGTTGGCGTCGCACCAGGTTGATCTAGTACTGAGCAACACGCATTTGTCCGATGGAACTGGCTTTCGCCTGCTGATGACTTTGGCTGGGCTTCCGGTTTCGGCGTTCCTTTGCCTGCCGGTCGAAAACAGCTGCTTTTGGTTGCCCGCCATCAATGCTGGAAAAGCCTGCTTAGGATTGCCAGCTCTTCGAGCTTCAGAGTTTGTGAGCACACTTGAGGAAATGGCCCGGTGTTTAGCTGACGCGCCGAAGGCCAATTAGACGGGGGCCACCCGAAGCAGAAGCAATCGGGATAGAAACCGGGAGGAGTTCTGGCTGACAACGGATATTGCAGAAAAATCTGAAGTATCTGGACCGGAAACAAGGGATTCGTGGGGACGGGTAAGCAAAAAGCACGGCAAGAGGGATAAAAAAGGGGGAGTCCTATGACAGTGCGTAGACCGGCCATTCGAAGTATTGGAAGTTGTTGTGTATCCATTCTGCTAGCTGGGGCATTCTTGTTTCTCGTAACGATGTCGGTATCGGCGCAGCTTCCGACCGGCACGATTTTGGGTGTAGTTAAAGACTCGTCCGGTGCCGTTGTGCCCGGCGCTGCCGTGACCATTCAATCCAGCGAAACTGGGCAAACGCGCAAGGTTGTAACGGACTCCAGCGGAGCCTATCGTGTGCCTGCCTTGCCGGTGGGACAGTACACCATAAAGGTCGAGCAAACGGGGTTCAAAACGGAAACGCAGACCGGGCTGAACCTGGAAGTTGGCCAGGAAGCGGTGCTTGACTTTGCTCTCCAAGTTGGAACCGCGGCGCAGACAGTGGTAGTCACAGGTGAGGGGCAGCAAGTGAATACCACCAATAGCACTTTGGGTAGTGTGGTCAGCGAGCAGACAATCGCCGATTTGCCACTCAACGGCCGGAATTACACCGACTTGACTTTGTTACAGCCAGGCATCACGCAGCACAAGAACTTGACCAACAGTGGCGGCAACCAACCAGGGACTCTTTTTAGCAGTAACGGCGCCGGTTTTCAGTCGAATAGTTACATGCTGGATGGCGCGTCTTTGGTAAACACATTTGCGGTAAGCGCAGCGTCGGGCACGGGCAACACGCTGGGTGTGGACGGGATCCGCGAGTACAAGGTCGTCACCAACAATATAGGCGCTGAATACGGGATGACAATGGGCGCCCAAACGGTCCTCGTTAGCAAGAATGGCACAAACAACTTCCATGGGGACGCCTTTGAATTCATTCGCAACGACGTCCTAGACGCGGCGAATTACTTCGACGCGCCGACTGCGGCAAATAATTTCGAACGGACGCCCCCTTTTAGGCGAAACAATTTTGGAGGGGCCTTGGGAGGCCCAGTCCAGAAGGACAAGACTTTCTTCTTCGGGGCTTTCGAGGCGCTTCGAGAAAATATCGGGCAGACAATCGTAACTAGTACTGTGCCGGCCAACTGCTTTGTCTTAGTTGGGAATCCCTGCGCGACTAGCTCCGGAGGTGTCGTAAAGGGGGGAGCCCTTCAAATTTTGCCGCTGTTTCCCAAACCCAACCTGCCGGTTGGCTGTACCGTTCCACCAGCCCTAAGTTGCAATGTCACGTATCCATTCAGCGAGCCAGTCACGGAAAATTGGGGGCAAGGGCGAGTAGATCACACATTCTCCGCGAACGATACGGCCTTCGCGCGGTACACCTTCGACGACTCGTTCTTCAATTTCGGCCTGGGCTATCAACCTTTCACTCAAAGCGAGCCAACGCGATCCCAGTTTGTGACGCTTTCAGAGAACCATGTTTTCTCCCCCGCTTTGCTGAATACGGCCCGATTCTCTTTCAGTCGAACGGCGGCTCACATCAGCTCTGCTTCCGATTTTGCCCCCTTTAATTTCAACTTGCTTCCCGGGCAGGAAAATCCCGGCATAGGCACATTCCAGATCTCAGGCCTGACGGTGTCAACTCAGGGAGGTGGCTTCGGACCGACTTCCAGCCTGCCCACTTACGCCACTCAGAATATTTTCACATGGAGTGACGATCTTTTCTACGAGAAGGGGAAGCATTCCTTTAAATTCGGAACTCTTGTCAATTACTACCAGATTGACATATTCAATGACAACGACAACAGAGGCGCCTTCACATCCTCAAGCCTCGCTGCATTTCTTGGGGGCACTTTCAGTGCGGTATCTGCGGGGATCTCTCCCACTCCGTCCGATGCCTTTCGGCATCTTCGGAATGACACCTTTGGTTTCTATGCCCAGGACGATTACAAAGTCCTTCCAAATCTGACGTTGAATTTGGGCTTACGGTACGAATTTGCCACCGAAATACTTGACAGGGACGGCAAAAACGCGAGTGGCACTCCGACGTGCGCTTTCCCCTGTTTCCAGGTAGGACCGTTGTACAACAATCCTTACCTGCACAATTTTGGTCCCCGGATCGGGTTTGCTTGGGATGTTTTTGGCAATGGCAAGATGAGCGTGCGCGGCGGCGCTGCACTTATGTATGACATCGAAACCCTCGGGGAGTCAATCAATGGCACCGTTGACAAGTCTGCGCCATTCGGATCTTTCATCACTTTAGGCACTACTCCCTTCACCGTTCCGATTAGCTTGGCCGGAGCAGTCAACAATGCCGAAAGCAACCCTACATCAGGGATCGACGAAAACCTGAAAGCCCCTAAAATGTACGAATATAACCTTACGGTTGAGCGGCAGTTGCCCGGCAATACAGCTCTGCAAATATCCTACGTAGGGTCCCGTGGCATCCATCTCCTCCAATCCGTAGATGCCAACCCATGGCCGTTCACGATTCAAAACGGCCAGCCCTTCTGGCCCGCCTTCCCCGCTAGTGGGGCGTGCGTGCCACCTCAATGTAGAGTCACAAATCCCACCTTCGGTGGGTTCTCTGTGATCAATTCTACCGGCGATTCCCATTACAACGCACTCGAAGTCAGTGTCACAAGAAAAGTTATCGGCGGCCTGCAATTCCAAAGCGAATATACCTATTCGAAGCTGATAGACGATGGCGACGGCGCGGCGCCATCGCAGGACACGTCCACGTCGAATATTGCGGTTACTACGCTTGATCAGCGGCTTGACCGGGCCTTGGCCTCCTTTGACACTAGAAACAACTTCCGTTTCAATACGATCTACAACTTACCAACTAGCAGTTCCTCGAATGGTTTCGTGAAGGGAGCATTGAATGGATGGTGGACCGCCGCTATTCTTTCCGCTCAGAGTGGGTATCCCTTCACTCCTTCTATTTCGACGAACCGTTCCCATTCGAGAACGGGAGCCGCCAACCCCGCCAATCTCGATCGGCCGGATTGGGCACCGGGCCGCAATGCCTTCAACGCCACGCACGGCGGGAGTTCGGGTTGCACGCTGGGATCAGGCGCGTCAGCTGTGGTTCTACCCGCAGGCGCGCCCTTGGGAGGACCGAACCTTTACTTCGACCCCTGTGCCTTTATTCTTGAGCCCGTCGGATTCGAAGGTAACGTAGGGCGAAATAGCGTAATCGGCCCTGGTCTCTTGGACCTGGATTATTCGCTCGTGAAGGATACGTCGGTTACGCGGCTGGGGGAGGCTGGGAAAGTAGAGTTCCGAGCTGAGTTTTTCAACATTCTGAACCACCCCAACTTTGCTCAACCGACTCGAACTGTGTTCTCGGGTACCTCGACGACGGCGTGCTCTATAACCGGCTGTCCGGTGGGTACGGAAAACCCATTGACCACCGCTGGCACGATTCTTTCCACGGCGAGTGGAACTACGGCCGTCCAAAGCAGCGGGAATTCGCGTCAAATTCAGTTCGGGTTGAAAGTAGTCTTCTGATTTCCACAAGAGCCTGAGAGCGATATTAGTGACAAGTGCGCCGCTTTAAGGGTCGAGGTGCGTCTCTCGCTGGCCCGATCTGTTGATACAACAACGTACCGACAATTTAAGGGGAGAAACAATGTCGGTTCTCAGTCTCGAAGCGATATCAGATAAAGCGTTTAATTGTCGCTGTGCGGGTTTCGGAGGTCGGTAGTGTTCACTCACAAAAGGGAAACTGAATCGAAATTCCTAACGCTTCTGAGGCTTAGAAGCAGCGCCCACCCCACTGGGTGTCTACTCTTCGACCTTCCATGACCAACCAAATGCGCTGACAAAGCTACACCGCATTGTTCTCGTGAGTTGGCCGGAGCTGTCTATGCCACTCATAATCGCTCTTGAGCAGATGAAGAGCTTCAGCCTATTCGCGCTGAAGGCAGTGCGGAGCGGTCGAGGTGACTCAATCGTCGATCTCGCAAAGGTCAACCCGTTCCGGTAGGGCCGAGCCGGAAGAACGATCCTGTCGAAGACGGGTGCAAGTATCAGAGGCAAAGCCACGGAACCCTATTGCGTGCACAACATTGGGATAGGGAACCTAACTCGCCAGGGCGGAATATTAGGAGATAAGAAACATGGAATCCAACATAACATCAGCAGCGTATTGGTGGCCGGAGATATGGGCGGATTGGGACGTGCTGTAAGTTCCTTAGAGGAAGGCGCCCATGTCGTCGTCACCTATAGAAAGCAGGAAGAGCTCGATGCCCTGAAGAACCTCGCTGTTGATAACAGCTCCCAGCTCGACGATGTCGGTATTGACGCGACCCTGCAGGTCGGCATGCAAAGCTCAACGGTTGCACAAGACAAGAACGAGGACTTCGGTTGCTCAGTAAAAAGCAATTGCTCGTCCAGCGGCCCCGACACTAAACCATAGAACCACGGCAACAACAGCGGTGATCTTGCGTGCAACCGGAGAAAACCGGGTTTCTTCGGATCGGGTGACTATTCGCAGGACGGTAAATTGAAACGTTAGCGCGAGGAAGAAAAATAGCATTTTATTTTTAAATGCAGGGTTCCCCCAGCATTTGGTTGCTTCCGACATGAGCAGAAGCACTCCAGTCGAAAGAACCAAAGCAAGTGCTCCAATCGACCAGGGCGTAAATTCACGAGAAAGGTCTGCAACGGTTTTGTTCGGCAGAAGCAGACCAAAAAGGCGCATCGCCATAATCAGCACCGTGCCGAGGAGCAGGGTCAAGGCGAGGAGGTGCAGGACCTCGGTTATGGCAAACGTCCACTTGGACTGCCGAATCGCGTGGGCTACCCCAGTTGCTTCAGCCCATACAAAGAATGGATAGAGACGGTCCCACACTGTATCACCCCCCTTATAAGAAGTATGCCATCATCCTGCCCACTGTAATGATTGCGACCCACAAAATAAGCGAGGCCAGACCTGCTATCCGAGCTTGGACGGGCGGGACAGGCGCCTCGTCCCATTCCTCTCGTCGGCGGTCGATCGTTAAATGGTAGAAAGCGATATTAATGCCTGCGAGCAGCAGCATCACCATCTTGGCCCAGAAAAATGGACTTCCATAACACCGCAATGCCAGAGACCAGAAAAGCAACCCGCCGGTAACAAACATAATTCCGAATCCTACCAGCATGAATGGTCGAATCGGTTCGAATACGGCTGAAACCGGCCGGTCTTTCAGAATTAATCCGATCAGTCTCAAGGCAAACCACATCACGGGCCCGACGGATACCGCCAGAGAAATCACATGAGTGCCTTCGACTATTGGAAATACGTAGAGAGACTCACGAAGGGCCGTGGAACCGCGAGTAGCATCAACGTACTGACAAATTTGCAAAAGTGACGACATTTGCACTCACCCAACCACTCACATTCACCATATTCGAGGGAGACTAGCCTGATCGAGTCACTACAGTGCCCTGAATTGCATGAAGGAGCTTGCACTGACTGTTTATAAAGTTGTCATGCACCATCCGCAGCATCCGTTCCCCGGTTCGCAACCTAAGGCTTCTGACGCAGAGTGGTTATGCTTCGCCTCTATCCTCGTGTCTCTTTCGATTTAGCTCTTCTGCGCGAATCTTAACTGAGCACGACTCACATATTGTGTCCTCCGAGGGCCTACCGCACACGTTGCAGACGTGTCTAGCGTGTTCATTGCGGAGGATGGCCCGTTCAACGTAGGTCATCTTCTCCTCCTCAACCAACTCATTAACGTTTCTCTAGTGTCATTAGATGCCACTGTAGATGCGTCCGTTGCACTGCGGATGCCATCTGACTAAATCGACATTTGCCCACCGTCGCGGTGTCCCGGACGTTTGCGTGCAATAGAGATGTGCCTGGAAGCGAGGAGCGAGTAGTATCGGAATGTCGATTGATCGACGGTGATGTCCCAAATGGGACTTTCACACTAGAGTACTTTTACTTCCGGCAGTATCGGGAACGCGTTCGAGTTCAGTTCGGGATGCTGCTTGCTGCCTAGCGATCGTGCGTCTCTTACATTCTATGCGAGTCTTGAGGCTTATCTGTAGACATCCGCGTAAAACAGCGCAATAGTTCGACTCTAATAGGTGCAGCGTGAAATCCGCAATCCGGACAATCGCTCTTCTCTTCCTTGTAGGCCGTACGCACCGCCAGCCTCAACCGCACGTCGCTACGGTATTGCCATTGATAACTATGAGCCAAGCCAAGTTCCCTACCCAAGGCAAGGAAAAGGTAATCCTGCCCCCGCAGCTTTATAGCATTATGGGCGGTGCCGTACCACATATAGGCGAGACTTCCGGTCCTGTTGTCGCAGATATTCTCTCAACAGGTGATCGCCTGATAGAGCCTTTGCAAATTGACACAACTCTCCAGGATTATACGAAAGAGACGTTAACGGACCCGCCTTGCGGCGGCGGTTGTCTTCCATATTTGTTACCCCTGCGGGATTCACCACACGTTAGTTCTATGCTTGGAGCCTATGGCGCAGCTTAATTTGAATGCTTTAAAAGGCTCAAAGCATTTTGATAATCAGAATACCTGTCTAATGCGTAACAGAGCTTTCCGAGCCGCGTGAGAACTCTTGATAAATGTTTGATACGGGTAAAGTGACAGCGGTTTCTCTCGTTCGAGATTCGCCTCTTCCTGGCCGAAGTACAAGAATTCGTGCCCTGTCATTCGTCCCGGATAGAACAAACTGGTTGTTTTTGGGGGCACTATCGAGCGAAGCGGCCTCGGGTGGTTAACATCCATCGCGTCGATGATTGCGCGGAGCGTTGGTCGATCCGAGTTGAAGTTATAAACAATCTTGCGACCCAGACCGCGAGCCACGAACTCATAAGGTAACGTCGGCTGCACGCAACCGGCAACGTGGGTTGACTGGCACAATGTAAGTTCGGAAGTGCGGTGCGTGTCTCCTCTAGCTATAGCCAATATATTTAAGATTGCTAGAGCAATCCCGAGAACTCTAAATGCGTTTCGATTGATCATCTCTATTCCTCTATGGACTATTGTGATGCTTTACACTCATTTAGACTCATAGGGGCTGGCGAATATTCCTACCAACGAGGCGGTCTCAGCGGGTCGACGCAACACTAGCTCGAAGTCTACTTGCAGAAGTCTCTTCAATCGAAAGTAACGCCGGATCTTTGCAGCGCCTGATCAGCCTCTTCAGACGTTCCTTCCGATCGAGGAGGCGCTGACCACTGTTCGCATATGTACTGCTTTCTCTTGGGCTCTACGCATTTGTGAGCCGCAAGCTTGGTCACTAGCACCCTATTTCAAAAAGGGGTAGCAGTCCGTGGTGGAACCACGATTTCTTGAGTGACGAAATTTGTATCGGAGATAGCGGTGATTTTGACGACGGTCGAGTCGTGACGATGAAAAAGAAGAGCTTGGTCGAAGCGCAAGCGTTGCAGAGCGATCAAGCAGCTAAAGAAGCAAAAGAACAAACGAGGACCGTCGACTTCTCAGTTCTCGTGGCGTACCAGATCCCCACAGGTTGCGGAAGATCAAGCTCAGATTGAACGACCCGACGTGAATCAAGAGTCGCTTGAGAATGTTCTTGTGTCCCCGTAGATGCGTTCGTCTCATCCCACCCGTATCGTAGCAGTGCGCGAAGCTCCGCTCGATCAGCTCGCCTCTCTTCCGGAGCAGTTGCTTTCCATAGGATCGGTTCATCCGCCGCCGGTTTGCATAGACCGCTTGCTGCTCCTCGGATTTGCCCTCCCAGTGCCGTTGGCCCGCCTGCTTCTTCTCCGGCATGTAGGTTCTTACTTCTGCGCTCGTCATCTCTACCAATACCGCCCCGCTATGGTAGCCCTTGTCGGTGACGACTTCCTCGATGCCCTTCAAATGCACCTTCGGTTTCCGGCCGGGTGCTTCTGTGCCAATCAACTCGGCTACGTTTTCGCCCGCTTGCACCAGAGTCTCTACCACTGTCGTCGTATCTCCCTGGTCAGCTTCCTGCAGGGTTACCGTCAGTACCGCCCCGGTCTGCATATCCACGGCATGCTCGGCTTTGTGCGCCAGATGCGTTCGATCATCTTTCATCTTGGTAATCCGCGCGTCTCGATCATGCGGATTCACCCAATCCTCGTTGCTGGCTTTGTTCTTTCGCTTGCGATCTAACCGCGCCAGATCTTCTCGCGTCGGCGTGGCGATTCCTGATTCCTTCGCTAAACCTGTCAGAAAGTCCTCGTAGCTCTCACCGTTGTCCCTCCGCACGATCGAACGCATCGCCGCGTTGGCCTCCAGCGTTGTCGCATCGATCCCTACCGTCTTGCCCTTCACCAGGCCCTTGTCCCTCAGTAATTCTAAGATCCAGAAGAACACCTTGCAATGTGTCTCCACATCGATCAGCCGTCGCGTCCGCGAAATGGTTGAATGATCTGGAGTTTGCTCATCCAGTCCGATTCCCAGAAACCGCCGCAGCCCGAACGAGTCCGCTGCCCGCCAGCCAATCCCGCGCTCCGCATCAATCCCTTCAAAATAACCAACCAGCAGCAAACGGAAATAGATCCCCGGCGTGAGGG
>Ga0207062_1197_pt1 | contig 14697 bp, 12 predicted proteins | sample Alteio_BWMinCont_28_FD_153266 | JGI IMG/M metagenome (GOLD analysis project Ga0207062, IMG submission 153266) | Enriched cells from forest soil in Barre Woods Harvard Forest LTER site, Petersham, Massachusetts, United States -... | ecosystem: Environmental > Terrestrial > Soil > Temperate forest >... | reverse complement strand
CAATGGGATCGATCGCGTTGAAATGCTTGATTTCCGAAACATCAGAATTTTGCATATTTACCTTTTCCAAATAGACCGTTTGACATTTGGACTGCGTCAGCCTCTAAGGCAGCGTTCAATAAATCACACAGCTCATAAAGCCCGACTTTACAACATCCGATCATTAAAATCCTTTTTTGATTGAACGTTTGAAAGAAAATTCCTTATACTCAAATTTTTAAATATCAATCAGGCATTCCGGCTATGTCATACTGTACTTCTCGTTTGGTCGTTTTAGTTTTTTCTTTGCTGCTACTGCTAGAAGGATGTTCGAACCCCAATATTTATCGGCCTGAAGATGACCCTCCTCCTTTGCCGGTTTGCTTTGTGCCCAAAAAAATCGATGTAGCCCTTGTTTTAGGCGGCGGTGGGGCAAAAGGATTGGCACACTTAGGTGTTCTGGAAGAATTTGAGAAAGCGGGCATTCCTGTAGATATTATTGTGGGTTGCAGCGCCGGAAGCTTGGTGGGAGCCCTATATTGTGATTGCCCTGATGCTTGCTATCTCAAAACTCTTTTAGATCCGATAAGCTCTAAGCGTTTTATCAATATTAATTTTTTTAGAGCGTTTTTTTGTTTAGGCCTATCCCGTGAGGATGGGATGACTTCTGTCTTAGATGATTGCCTTCACGCAAAATATTTCCATGAGCTCAAAATTCCTCTTTTGACTGTGTCTACAGACCTATATTCCGGAGATCTAATTACCTTTGGCGGAGGAGAAATTATACCTGCCGTGGAGGCCTCCTGCGCTTTTCCCTTTGTGTTTACTCCGGTCTGTCATCATGGACGCATCCTCGTGGACGGGGGGTGTATAAATCCTGTGCCCGTACGTGTTGCTCAGATGTTGGAAGCGAAAATCATTATCGCTGTTGAACTTTGCAGCGTACTTGATAAGACATTTCCGAGAAATATCATTGGGGTTGCCTCGCGCAGCGCTGATATCACACTCTTATGGCAAACGGAAAGATGCCTGAGCGGCGCGGATTTTATCATCCGCCCCGAAGTTGATAATGTAGGTACTTTTGAAGATTGCCCCCATGAAAAGCTTTATGATGCAGGCCGTAATGCAGCTTTGAAGGTGATCCCGCAAATCTTGGATCGGCTTAAAGCCTGCCGGGAAGGGGCGTTAACGACGAACGACATTAAGAGACAATTGTAGAGAAGTATGATCAGGGGTGCGCTGCTAGCATCTCACGTTAAGTTCAAAAGCGAAAGAGGCCTTTCGCACTCCAAACGCTTCGCGATGCTAAAGGTTCACGAGTTTAGACATCTATTTCGCGAAGCGTTTGGAGTGCGAAAGTCCTCTTTCGCTTTTGGCCCTAACGTGAAGCATCCGATTACACTTTTGCAATTCTCTCGAAAGGGTTCATCTTTCTTTTCCAAATTTTACTATGGATTTTTTAGTAATTCACTTTTTAAATCCCTAGCTTTTTGCCTATCGGCTTCCAATTCTTTAATAAGATTTTCTCTATCTATAGAATTATGGATTTGGGAATTAGTTAGATCTTTATTTGATTCTTTTAATCCATTAAATTTTTTGTTATATATATCAGAATCTTTGTAATTTATGTTTGTTAATTTTTTCTCTTCGCGATCTAAAAAATCAATCAACTCTCCGCTAGATTTAAGTAGTTGGTATTGCTCATAGCCTTTGAATAATTCGGGAGCCTCTTGACCATATTTTTCAAGCAGACCAAATACTTGTTCTTTTGGATCATTTTTCGGTTCAGCGTGCTCAACCTTAGCATCTTGAACAACATTGACTTCAGGCTCCGGAGGTAAATTCCCTAAGATTTTTTGGATCCGTCTTTGATCTTTTGTTAGCTCATTCCCTAATCTTGTCGCCGCATGGTAATCTTCTAGAGGAATTTCTCCTTTTTTTGCATTAGCTATGATTTCTAGTTTCTCTTTAATGACTTGATCCACTTCAGCTAGTTTTTTTCTAAGCATGCTGGGATCTTTTTCAGAAGGTATTTCATATTTTTCAAGTAGAGAATGAGCATTTTCTATGGCCGACACTGCCTCAGATTCTTTCGATTTTACTGGTGATGTAAAAGATCTATTCGGATCATAATTTTCCATCATCTGCTCCCTGATTGAAGGGCCTTTCAATTCCTTCTGTTGTTCAGGAGTTAATGGTGTTATCGGAATTGATTCCGGCTGACGTGCAGGTGGTTTTGGTCTGACTCCAAAAGCATCGCCATGTGTAAAAGTTTCCATCTCTTGGTCGGGAAAATTTCCGTGCTCTTCTTCTCGTTTAATATTTTCTGGTTTTGGTTGAACTGTCGGTTGTTCTTTTGTAGTGTCTTTGTGAAAGAGCTTGTAAAGCCCTCTTGCAGCTAAGATCATACCTAGTACGGGAATAGCAACAGTAGGAAGTACCGCTATAGTCAAAAGGCCTGCACCGAGTTTTACCGCTTCTCTTACTCTTGCAGGTGTGATTTCATTTGCTTTTCCAGCATCTACTTTTTTTTCGGCAAAGTTATCAGTAAACCTTCCCCATTTGGGAGTTGTGGCGTGATTAAGCTGATGCATGACTGTATGACATGCATTTGCACAACTCTTTAGGACGGCTTGTGCATTTGCGCGACGATTATCGGGAGGAATGCTTGGTGGACCTTGACCATGTTCAACATGTTCCATATATCGCCTCCATAACAAATATTATTAATATTATTTGATTGCACCTTCGAGAGTAGTTAATGTTTCCAGCCAGAATGGTTCCGGGCTGGTTAGTTGTATCAACCTTTTAGCTTCTTTGATTTCTTCATTGGCTTCGTATTTCTGGCCGAGCATCAGATAACATTCTGCGGAAAATAACCTGGCGCCAAGGAGGTCCGGATTTCTAAATAGGGCGAAAGTGAAAGCTTTGAGAGCCTGGTCCCATTCTTCCATTTGGGTGGCAGTGATGCCTAAGCGATACAGCCATTCTTCGTTTTGATGATCGAGAGTAGCAAGAAAGCCAAAGAGAGATAATGCAGCTTCAAGGTTTTCTTCTTCATACTTGGCCACTCCGATCTTATAAATTGAAAGCATCGTATTCTCGCTGATATGAAGGCTGGCATATAAGCTTTCTTTTGGGGGCTGGCTGAGATCTAACTGTTCTAAATAAATGGGGACGTCGGCCAACTGGCGGGCCATCTCTTCGTACATTTCAGCATCAAGATATGAGGTCCCTTCTTCTGTTAATATGTGCAATGCGGGCGCTAAATCGATATCCAAATCGAGATTTTCTGCAGCCTCATGGAGTTCTTTTTTCAGTTTTGCCCTCTGCTGAGAAGGAGGAAGCAATAGTTTATTTGATGGATCATCGAGCAATCCGCCCTTCTCGATCAAATAATCAAAAAGCTTATCTTCGGCGAGCTCAAATTTGTCCATAGTGGCAACGCCTGTTTTTTTAGGATTATCCATTGCGCCCCTCCTTTAAATTTTTCTAACGTAGATTATACAATTCCCTCCGGATCTTATAGTTTGAGTTCTTACCCCACTAAGGTTTTAATCCACGCATTACATCTTCTACTTTCTGCAGCTGTTCGACCTCATTCTGTAGTTCTTCAATTCCAGATTGTGCCTCCAGTTCGTTAATTCCCAACTCTGCTGGAAGAGATGAACTCTTACTTGCAATATCATTAATTCTCTCCGTACCTTTGTCGAGAGCTTCTTTCAGATGCTTTTTAAGTGAATTAACATTCTCTATCTTTTCGCTAAGTGATTTTTTTTGGAAATCTGTAGTATCTCTATGATATTTTTCGAGTATTATTTTCGTGTTTGGATCATTAAGAAATCTGTGCGCTGCTCTTTCGGCATCCGTGGGTATTGCTGGCAACGCTTTTGAAAGTTTTTTGGCAGGATTTATATTTCCTCTATTCTGAGGACTTTCATGATTTCCATTTTTTGCTTTATCTTTGGGGGTATAGGAATTATGCAAGAGTGATTCGCGATAAGCCTTAATTTCTTCCTTAGATTTACCAAAGACATATTTTTGAATAAAATTATCGATACTATTGCTGACTTTTTGACTAAATCCAGTAGGATTCATAAATCCTCCTAATGTAATAACATATTTATTTTACTTGGCTTCTTCTTCTATAGAGGTTAATACTTCAACCCAGATTGGATCTGGTTTAGATATTTCTATTAATCTTTTAGCTTCTTTAATATCCTCTTTAGCCTCGTTGATCTGTCCGAGCCTTACGTGACATTCCGCAGAAAATACTCTTGCTCCGAGAAATTCCGGACTAAGCTTAATAGCATTAGTGAAGGCTTTAAGAGCGATATCCCATTTTTCAAGTTGTGCGGCTGCAATGCCCACTCGATAAAGAGAATTCTCGTTATCATGATCGAGAGTAGCGAGAAGGCCAAAAATAGATAAAGAACCCTCCAGGTTTCCCTCATCATATTTTGCTACTCCAACTTTATTGATCGATTTCAACGTAGAATCGCTAATATGAAGGCTTGTGCATAAACTTTCTTTGGCTGGTTGGGTGAGATCCAGTTGATCTAAATAAGTGGGCATTTTGTCTAATTGAGCGTCCATTTCCTCAAACTTTGCCGCATCGAGATAAGAGGCTCCTTCTTCCTTTAAAATGCGTAATGCAGGCGCTAAGTCAAGATTTAAATCAAGCTGCTCTGCAGCCTCATGCATTTCCTTTTTAAGTTTTGCCCTCCGTTGCGAAGCGGGAAGCAATAGACTGCTTGATGGATCGTCAAGTAATCCGCCTTTATCGATCAGATAATCAAAAAGCTTATCTTCGGCGAGTTCAAATTTGTCCATGCTGGCAACAGCTGTTTTTTTTGGGTTATCCATGGTTACCTCACTTTAAAAATAATAGCGATCTTTAATTTATACATATTTAATTATATTTTTAATTTTATTTAAATGTCAAATAAGTGTTATTTAGTTGAGGTTTTTAAAACTATGAAGGATTTCAAACGTAGCTTGGCATTCCAATCATGCTTGTCACTCAATCATTTTTTGAAATTTGAGCCTTATACCGCGGTAGCGGTCAACAGAAATTAGCCCCGCGTGAAGGCGCCGCAGGCGACTGAGCGTGGGGTCAGACACCCAAAGGATCCTAACCGCGGTAGCGGTGAAAGAAATCGTTGACCACGAGAACGATCTCTTATACCGCTACCGCGGCTGCGATCCATTATTTATCTGACCCCACGTTCAGTCGCCTGCGGCGCCTTCACGCGGGGCTAGTTGCTGTTGACCGCTACCGCGGTATAGGGCTGGAGATTCAAAAAATGATTAGGAGGAAGGGATGATTAGAACGCCGAGTTACGTTTTATTTAGTATTTTTGATGAAAAGTTTGCCATCGACAATTGAATCAAAAGGGATATAGCCATCGTAAAGGTGGAAATAGCGGGTTGTGCCGCCAGGATTGGTTTCAAAGACTAATTTGCCTTGAATTTTGTCTGTTTGGATTTTCAAAATCACAAAACGCGATTCATTTTTCCAATATTTATCAAGGATCCCATCAATTTGAGCTTCTGTAGCCAGATGGATGAATTTGTCGTCCATTGGGGATAGTTTCAGATTATTTTCTTGTTGGCTATCTTCCCAATCTTTGACCGAGATGATTTTATATAGGTAAGGGTGATGCAAGTCGGCTTGCGCTTCTTCCAGTTTAGCGGCGGGGTCATAAGAGGAGGCGGCAATGGGCTTAGGCTGTCCAGTTTCCATAGAAGCTCCGAGGCATGATAATTCGGCGAAAATTAGGCCGATAAACATATATTTATACGACATAGGCGATTTATTATCTCCCATAAAAGAGTTAGTTTCGGGCACGGGCACGGGCACGGGCACGTTCACGATTTTAGTTTATAGTCCATGTCAAAACAAATATCGTGCCCGTGCCCGTGCCCGAAACTAACTACTTATCCGAATTACTTAAAAGGCTTCTTCTCTCTTTTTTCTATACCGAGCTAAGCTCTATATTTTCCTGTTTTATAGCACTTCCCATAAATAACACGCAAAGACAGGGCAGCACAAAAAGCGTCAGAAATGTTGAACTGATCAAGCCGCCGATCACAACAGTTGCAAGCGGAATCTGAACTTCTGCGCCTGTGCCTGTAGCAAGTGCCATGGGGACAAAGCCTAAGGAAGCGACAAGCGCGGTCATGAGTACAGGCCTTAAACGAGTAATGGCCCCTTGTTGCGTAGCATCATGAAGATTTAGGCCTTCATTCATTAATTGGCGGATATATGTGATCATCACCAGACCATTAAGCACCGCAATGCCTGACAAGGCGATAAATCCGACAGCCGCAGAGATTGAAAAGGGGATATCCCGGAGCCAAAGGGCAGCAATCCCGCCTGTCAAAGCCATCGGGACACCGCTGAAAACGATTAACGATTGCTTTATTGAATGCAGAGCGGTAAAGAGCAGGATAAAAATCAGCAAAAAGCAGATGGGGATGACGATGCTCAAATGGTGCCGAGCGGACATCAGATTTTCAAATTGGCCTCCCCAGTCAATCCAAAGTCCTGCCGGCAATTTAACCTGGGAAGCAATCTTGGCCTTGGCCTCTTCAACAAAGCTGCCCAGGTCATTACCTCGGACGTTTGCTTCTACAATTATGGCGCGTTTGCCATTTTCACGGGTAATTTCGTTAAGGCCTTCGGTCGTGGTGATGTCAGCAAGTTCCCGAAGGGGGATAAAGGCCGCTTTGCCGTTTGTTTGACCTAAGGGCAGCGGGATAGGGATGTTGCCCAATAGAATAGGATTTTGCCTGATGTTTTCCGGCAGCCTGACCATAATATCGAAACGCCTGTCTCCTTCGAGGATCATGCCGGCTTTTCCGCCGCCGACGGCAATAGCGACAATATCCAGGATTTCCCCGCTATTGATGCCCAGCCGCCGTGTCGCCTCCTTATGGATTTTGATTTCTAATACCGGGAGCCCTTCAGTTTGTGCGACTTTGACGTCCGCGGCGCCTTTAATCTTCCTAAGGACTTTGGCAATATCCCCTGCAGCTTTTTGCATGACCTGAAAGTCATCGCCGTACACGCGTACTGCCACATCGCTTCTTACCCCTGCAATCAGTTCATTAAAGCGCATCTCGATCGGTTGAGTGAATTCGTAGTTATTTCCCGGCAGTTTTTTTAACTCAGTTTCAAAGGCCGCGATCATCGCATCTTTCTTTAAATGCGGGTTTGGCCATTGTTCCGGAGGATTCAGCATGACAAATGTATCTGAAACGTTTGGAGGCATAGGGTCTGAAGCCATTTCAGCAGTACCTGTCTTTGAAAAGACAAAAGCCACTTCCGGAAATTTTTTCAAAGTTTTTTCAACATCTAATTGCATAGCGGTCGATTGCGAGAGCGAAGTGCTAGGGATACGCACCGCATGTAAAGCGATATCTTTTTCATCTAAAGCAGGGATAAATTCCTGGCCCATGTGATTGAAAAGGATAAAGGAGGCCATTACGATCAATCCTGCAAAAGCAATGACAGCTGCCGGGGCATCTAACGCTTTTTGCAGCAGGGGCTTGTAGAGCTCTTTGGTGTGGCGGTTAATGAAATTATCTTTTTCATCGATTTTTTTACTGACAAACAAGGCGATCATGGCCGGCACAAAAGTCAAAGAAAGCAACAAGGCTGCTAAAAGGGCGAATATCACCGTAAGGGCCATAGGCTCAAACATTTTGCCTTCGACACCTGAGAAAGTCAGCAAGGGAAGATACACCGTAAGGATAATTGCCTGTCCGAAAACTGTGGGCTGGATCATCTCTTTAGATGCCGCCATCACCTCTTTAAGCCGTTCGGGAAGTGTTAACAGCCGGCCAAGATGCTTTTGCTTTTCACCAAGTTTGCGGATGCAATTTTCAGTGATGATCACACCCCCGTCGACGATAAGACCAAAGTCAAGGGCTCCGAGGCTCATCAGATTTCCACTGATATGTGATTTGACCATGCCGATAGCCGTCAAAAGCATAGAGAGGGGAATGATAAGAGCGGTAATGCAGGCGGCCCTGAAGTTTCCCAGCATCGCAAAAAGGATGACAATGACCAGCAGCGCCCCTTCAGTCAGGTTTTTCGTGACAGTTGCTACAGTCGCATCGACAAGCTTCGAGCGGTTTAAAATCGTCTTGGCAAGGATGTCAGGAGGTAATGTCGGTTCGATTTCCTTCATCTTGTTATCGACAGCCATCGCTACAGTGCGGCTGTTGGCGCCGATCAGCATCATCGCAGTGCCTATGACAACTTCGTGGCCATTTTCTGTAGCGCTTCCGGTGCGAAGTTCTTTACCGATGTTGACATTGGCGACGTCTTTTATGTAGATCGGGACGCCCTTTCTAGTCGCGACAACGACATCTTCAATTTCTTTCGGTGATTCTATGCGTCCATCAGCTTTGACCAGGAAAGATTCGCTGTTATACTCAATAAAGCCTGCGCCGACATTTTGGTTATTATTTTTCACCGCGTTAATCAAGTCGTTGAAGGTAATTCCCATCGCGATCATTTTTTCAATATCCGGCTCTACATGATATTGCCTGACATAGCCGCCGATCGAATCTACTCCGGCAAGACCTGGAATGCTTTTTAGCTGAGGACGGATGATCCAATCTTGCACTGTGCGCAGGTAGGAGGCTAGCTCCGCGTCGTTCTTTAAGCGATGCCCTTCGGGAGTCAGATAACTGCCATCGCTTTGCCAGCCGGGGAGCCCTTTCTGATAGACAGCTCCTTTACCTTCAGGGTGTTGATATTCAACTGTCCACATATAGATTTCACCAAGGCCGGTGGAGATAGGTCCCATCTTTGGATCGACGCCAACGGGAAATAATTCTTTAGCTTCTGCAAGCCGTTCATTGATTTGCTGGCGGGCAAAGTAGACATTTACACCTTCTTCAAAAATCGCTGTCACTTGGGAAAATTCATTGCGGGAGATTGAACGCATCGATTCAAGCCCTGGAATTCCCGCTAGGGCATTTTCCATGGTAAATGTCACTTGCTTTTCAACTTCATAAGGCGACAGGCCCGGAGCGACAGCATTGATTTGCACTTGGTTGTTGGTAATGTCGGGAACAGCGTCGATCGGCAGCTTTTGAAGCGAATAGATCCCATAGGCCGCTAAGGCTGCTGTGAGAATAATCATCAAGTAGCGGTTGTCGATAGAAAACTTCAAGATTTTTTCAATCATAACTCCTCAGAATAATAAAGGATGAAGGATGAAGTATGAAAGCAAAGGATGAAGTATGAAGGATGAAAGCAAAGGATGAAGTATGAAAGCAAAGGATGAAGGCTAAAGGCTGAAGGATGAGAATTAGTTGTAAAAGTCAAATTCTTATCTCGTATTTCATCCTTCATTCTTCAGCCTTCATCCTTTGCTTTCATCCTTCATCCTTCAGACTTCAGCCTTTGCTTTCATCCTTCATCCTTTGCTTTCAGTGCATATGCTCGGCTTCGTCTTTTTCGTGATCTGCTTTAAGTAGAAAACTATTTGTAGCGGCGTACTTTTCGCCCTCATCAATCCCGGAAACAACTTCGATATTTTTTTCATCAAAACGACCGGTTTTAATCGGTCGAATTTCGAAACCGCCTTCCATGACAATAAAGGCGCACTCTTGGCCGTCGATTTTTTGGACAGATTCCTGGCTGATGGCAATGGTCACCGGGACCGCTTCTGTGGCTATTTCAGCAGTGATAAATGTTCCAGGCTGCCATAGGCCTTCACTATTGTCTAATAAAGCGACCGCTTGAACACGCTGAGTTTCTTCATCTATTGCGGAACCAATGTAGAGGAGTTCCGCCTGACCATTTCTACCGCTAATATCGCGGATTGTGACAGGCTGGCCCTTTGTCAGTTGCTGCAGGTTTTTGGGGTAGAGGCTGATCTCTACCCAAAGTTTACTGAGGTCTCCAATTGTGTAGACTTCGCTTGCCGTCGATAAAAGCTCTCCGATAGTGATATGACGATTAAGGATATTGCCTTCAAAAGGGGCGCGCAATTCATAAAAGCGCAGTTTGGCAGGATCGGCATTGGGTAAATTGGCAATTTCAGTTTGGGTGAGCCCAAATGCCAGGAGCTTTTGCTTGGTAACTTCCAGAGCTAAATTGGCTTCGGCAGAGTCATTTAAACTGCTGACATATTCTTGAAGCACTGAATGCCCTTTATCATGCAAATTCTGTTCTAACTGAAGCAAATTGGAAGTATATTTTTCCTTTTGCAACGCTGCAAGATAGGCGGATTTAATCTCGGCAGCTTCTTGGCTTTCTAAAACAGCCATCGCTTCTAAGGTTTTTACCTTCTCACCAAGATTCTTTCTGGATTCTTTAACAATGCCGCCCACTTTAGGATAAATGTGAGCGATGCGGTCGGCATTCAGAACGATTTTTCCCGGAGATAACAGTTGCTTTTGGAGGATGCCGGGTTTTGCCGAGTCTATTTTGATTCCTGCGGCATCGATCTGCTCTTGAGTGAGCAATACGATCTCCTCATGTTCATGATCGTGGTCGTCAAGCTCTTCAACGTGTGAATGTGTGTCGGCTATCCAAAAATAGATCAGGGCTAGAGCGGCTATGCCGACTATTCCCCAGGGCAATAATGATGAGATTTTCTTCGGCATAGTCCTCCGTGTCAGTTATCAAAGTCGGTCCCGCAAAGAAAGCGCATATCGGCTTTTAGATGATAAAATCCATTTACGGCATCGATATATTGCAAATGCAGATCAAAAAGATCTTTGTTGGCTTCCAAGCGTTCCAGGCAGTCTTCTTTGCCGGAAGCTTCCCTATTGCTATGGATTTGCAGCAGCTCTTGTGCGGCAGGGATCAATTCCATTTGGATCAATTCTATTGTCTCATAGTTTCGTATCCAGTCGGCATAAAGATCTTGACAGCGGGCTGTCAGCTGTCTTTCAAGGTCCTGTATCTTGTAAACAATTGAATATTCTTCCCAGGCGGCGCGGCTGATGTTGCCCTGGTTGCGGTTGAAGACGGGTATTTCAAAGCCAAGTTCAAAGCATAGCCTGCACCCTCCAAAGGGGCTGTCGTGTTCCAACCCTGTAGAGAAAATGGCGTTGGGAATGCTATTGGCACGTTGCAGGTCGTAGTTATATCTTGAAACAAGTTGAGCTGCTTCTAATTGTGCGATTTCTGTATTTTTGCAAATTGAACCCAAATAGTATTCGATCGGCCTGGGAGGAGTTATTGGAAGTATCGGATCGGAAATTTGCTGAAGGCAATCAAAGGAGCCACCGCAAAGCAATGTCAATTGCCTTTTGACTGACGCCAACGTCGCTTCGGCTTTCTTAAGGTCCACACTGATGGCATGCCGTGCAAGGATGCTTTTTCTTTGCAGGATCGGCGAAGTTTTGCCGTTTTTAACTTTTTCAGTCAGGCATTCGACGATGTTTGTGGCATTTTGATGCAGCTCTTTTAAGAGATTAAGCTTCATCTGGGCGGTAAAGGCATCCGCATACACCCCTGTCACAGTTTTTATGAGGTTCTGTTTTATGGACTCGGTTTCCCACAAAATGGCTGAGGCTTCAGCGGCTAACACATTTTGCCTGGCAGAACGCTTATTGCCAAGTTCGATCAGTTGGGAAATTTCGAAGGACGCTTGCAGCTCTCTAAAAGGAGATCTTTGTCCAGTAAGCCGAATTTCATTGAATTCAAAATTTATCGCTGGATTTGGGAGAACGCCTGCTTGCCAGCACTCAGCCAATTTCATTTGGAGCCGCGCATCGGCTTCTTTAAGAAGCAATGAGCAGTCGATAGCTTGCCCGATGGCCCATTGCAGAGAAGTTTCTTCAGCTGAGTAGGTCAAAGCGTTCGCATTGACCGTTCCTAAAACAAAGGAACAAGAGGTCAAGAGGCAGAAAACTCGAGATAAAATATGTCGTTTCATAAAATCTATATGTTCCAGAGAAGATCAGAATTATTAACAATAATGCACTTTGATTATATGAGGCAATATATTTTTTGCGGGTGCATATGAATTTTTTTAAAGATCCTACTGATGTTATATTTTGGGCCTGTTTGCAAAAAAATGTAAATAGCATTGACTAACGATACCTGGGTATGTAATAAGATGGGACTTTTAAAATTGAATGGAGGAGGAAAAAGTGCAAATTTCAGGTCATAGTCCCGTAGGCGGAAATTCAGGTCCTTTTAATGCGCCTCAAGTCAATCAAGTGCACCCTATCGCTCAAGTCGCATTTATAATTCTTTTACCTGTGTGCTTAGCTCCTATTATATATTGGGGAGCTAAGAAAGTTGTAGAACTAGAGAAATACTATCAGGAAAGAAGGGAATTTGACGAAAGCGCCAGGACTGTGGAGGCATTTATGAATGGCCCTGAAAGCCCTTCACCTCTTACCTTAACGCATGTTGTTTTGATTGCATTAGGAACTTTGACTTTTATTGCTTCGTGTGTGGCTTACAAAAATTGGACCTCAGTGGAATTGCCTGCAAATATCACACATCTAAATACAAGCAATCTCAATGAGAGCCTCTCAAAAATAAGTAAAAATTTCTTGAATTTACCTCAATGCTATAAAAATCAGACACCTGTCATTAAAATCTCTGAATTTTTGTTGAAAAATTCTAGCAGTCCTCTTAACCGTACTTTGAATGCAACAACAAACAGGACCTTAAATGCGACCTTAAATTTCACCGCTTTGCTTCAGCCGAAATATAATTTAAGCGACATTTTCAGTTCCTTTGGTCAGTATATTTCGAATTTTAGTTTTCGGAATACATTCAACTTTCAAGTGTCCGGCAGCTTTAACATGAGTTCGTACTGGGGGACAAAATCGATTTCAACGATAATTTCAGAATATGCTTCTGGTGTGTCACAGTGGGCCAGAAATTATATTTGCGAGTCTTTTGCGATTGATAACTGCTGAGAGTAAGGGACAGGGACCTAAGGGATCTAAGGGACTTAGCTCTAAGTCCCTTTTGTCCCCCCATTCAATCTATATTACTGATTTTAAAAGCACATATTAATAATGTTGACTTAATATGAATCTTTTATATAACATGTTGTTTTATTTATCGTTTTAAATGAACCTATATTAAATTTTGAGGCTTAAGAATGGACATATCAAATCAGTTCGAGATTGTAAAAACTGCCTTTGAAGAGTTTAAAGTATTTGTTGTACAACAAGTGGCCCTTCATCCAATTGCGGCAGTTGCGATTGCCATTCTCTTTCCGGTAGCGATTGTGGGGACTTGTGTCTGGGGAGTAAGAAAAATCAGAAGTCTCAATCAGGCTCAGCTCAAACAGGAAATCGTAAAAGCAACTACCCCTACAGTAAAACCGGAACCAACAGTAAGTCCGGAAGCTCTTGCAGGTACCTGGAATAAGAAATATATAGCTCTTGGAGTAGGGGCTGGTATTGCAGCTCTTGGTGTTGGTGTTGCAATTTATTTATATAACCAGTCTTCTGTCAAAGTCGTTACGGAGATTGCAAAAACAGCTAAAGACTTTCCAAGTCTTTTCCAATGTCCACTTGTCAACCCAGATAACTCATCAATAATTTTTCCGCTTTTTGAAAAGGTAGCTACACCACTTACACAGGCTGCCAAATGGATTCCAAATCCTTTCCAACCATTAAATATTTCCGCGACATCTTTAATTGATACTCAAGTCATCAATTCTGTCACGCCTGCAGCGACAAAAATCGGTAATTCTTTGCCAAACTTTTTACAATGTCCCCTTAACAATACTGGCAATTTGTCGATAATCCCTTCGCTTGTAGAAAAGGCAGTCACACCACTTAAACAAGCCATCGAATCTGTCCTTCCTGCAATTCAAAATCCTCCCGTTATTGAAACAGCTGTTAAGGTTGCCAAAGCAGGAGTTTTTACTTTTGCTGACAAAGTTAGGGCTGCCTCGACAATGTTAGTATGGTTTGGGGCAGTTAACAGTGTTGGAGAGTCCTTAAAAAAAGGTCCTGAAAATGATGAAAAAGCTGTCAAACTTAAATCGGCAAGTTATTGGCCTTCTGTTGGTATGATCGGCGGTACTCTTGCAGGCACAATCGCAACTATTTGGCATAATCAGTCAATGTCTGAAAAGGGAAGTATGCTTTGTGGTCCAATGCAGGCATCGTCATACATCTCGGGAATAAATAAGTTGCAGCAAAGCATCACTAAGCCTCTTGGCGCAGGCTACAATCTTATTCCAGGAGCTATTGTTTTGCTTCCTGCCGCTGTTATGTCTGCATACAAATACTATAGCAGTAAGAATGAAGCAGAAAAATATGAGAGTAGTGAGTTAGTCGGACGCGCAGCTGTGGATTTCGCCAAAACGGGTGTCATGTCAGCCATAGTCGTGGCATGCAAAGCAGCTTTAAAATGGAATAAAGCCAGTTTTGATCCATCCGGGCATATCATGCTCAAGGCCGCAGGTTTACATGGCTTGATTGTGTCACAAAAATACATTAATGATCCTGTTGTAAAAACTGTCAGCACATTGTTTGGACTTTACAGCGTAGTGACTGACGGGTTATTTTTAGCAAATACTACCGCTTGTAACTATCATACCCCGTTAGATGTTTTAGCCGGCGGAGTCTGGGCTTTAGGCGCTTTTGCATTGGCTAATCGAATTGTTGATTCTTCGGTAAATTATGCAATGAAGGATGCAGAGGATTATTATGAGAAAAGAAAAGAAGATCAAAGGAAGGCAGCATTACTTAGTGAGGTGACTA
>Ga0207062_1195_pt1 | contig 14828 bp, 11 predicted proteins | sample Alteio_BWMinCont_28_FD_153266 | JGI IMG/M metagenome (GOLD analysis project Ga0207062, IMG submission 153266) | Enriched cells from forest soil in Barre Woods Harvard Forest LTER site, Petersham, Massachusetts, United States -... | ecosystem: Environmental > Terrestrial > Soil > Temperate forest >... | reverse complement strand
TATTTTAATCTCCTTTTGCTACCTTGTCGGCCTAAATAACAGCCTATATAGAGGAATACAGAGTGCTATCAAACAAAGTAATCAGATCATCCCTGTCAGATTTAAATCCAGGTCTTGATATTCATTCTCTATCAATTTCTTCTGGTGAAAATCTTCCTCATTGGCAATGTAATAATGCCATATATCATGTCTCATACCGCCTTGCTGATTCAGTACCTCAATCAGTACTCAATCAATGGCTCCGTGAACGCGAGTACTTGATTGAGATTGCAGGACAGCAAAGCAAAGAGCTTTCGGAAGAGGCCGAAAGAAAAGCGCAGTATCTTTATTCTGAACAGATAGAAAAATACCTTGATGCGGGTTATGGCAAATGTTATTTAAGCAAAGCCGAAATTGCAAAAATGGTAGCAAATTCATTTACCCATTTTGATAATGTCCGCTATCGTCTTCATGCATGGTGTGTTATGCCAAACCATGTTCATGTCATCGTTGAAGCAATTCCAGATAATGACCTTTCAAAAATTATCCATTCCTGGAAATCATATACAGCCCATAAAGCAAATGAAATATTAGGGCTCACAGGGGCTTTTTGGCAGCGAGATGCATATAATCATATTATTCGCAGCAAAAGAGAATATCGTTTCCAAATACAGTATACATGGGAGAATCCAGAAAAAGCCGGATTGCAAAACTGGTCTTGGCGTTGGAAAACGGATATTATTTAGAGTTTTATTAGAATCAGGCCGGGACGGCCTGGTTACCTTCAGGCCGGGACGGCCTGGTTACCTTCAGGCCGGGACGGCCTGGTTACCTTCAGGACGGCCTGGTTACTTTTCTTGGCCTGGCTACCTTCCTAACATTCAGGAACATTGACGGCTAGGCCGCCCAGCGAGGTCTCTTTATAGATCGATTGCATATCGCGGCCGGTCTGCCGCATTGTGGCGATCACTTGATCAAGCGAGACGCGATGTGTGCCATTTCCCAACAAAGCCAGAAGAGAGGCGTTGACAGCTTTGACAGCGCCCATGGTATTGCGTTCGATGCAGGGAATTTGTACGAGGCCTTTGACTGGATCGCATGTCATCCCGAGATTATGTTCCATTCCGATTTCAGCCGCATTTTCGATCTGTTCATTTGTTCCGTTAAGGGCGGCGGTTAAACCGGCAGCTGCCATGGAGCATGCGACTCCCACTTCTCCCATACAACCCATTTCGGCAGCTGAAATGGAAGCTCCTTCTTTATAAAGGATTCCAATTGCGCCGGCAGTGAGCAAAAATCTTCTGATGCCTTCATCATCAGCGTTATCGATCATTTTTATATAGTAATGGATGACCGATGGGATCACTCCGGAGCCGCCATTTGTGGGAGCTGTGACAACCCTTCCTCCCGCGGCATTTTCCTCATTGACAGCCAATGCCCACATGCTGAGCCATTTCATGACTTCCGCAGGATGGTGTTTACTGCCTTCTTGCGAGGAGAGCTCCCGATAAAGTGCCGGAGCGCGCCTGATGACATTGAGTCCGCCAGGCAATATTCCTTTATGAAGGCATCCCCGTTTTGTGCAAGCGGCCATTGCTTCCCAAATAGTCATGAGGCCCGTTTTTATCTCAGTTTCATTTTTCCAGGTAAGTTCATTGAGGATGACAATCTCAGGGATGGAGAGATTTTGTCGGCGTCCGATGCTGAGAAGTTCATTACCGGTTTTGTATGGGTGAGGGACTGTCGGTCCCGTCTCTCCAAGATGTTTATCCTTGTTCGCTTCAGCATGATCGATGATGAATCCGCCCCCGACAGAATAGTAGATTTCAGAGTTAAGTTCCTTGCCATTAAGGTCGTAAGTCGTGAATCTCATCCCGTTAGGATGGTAGGGAAGAAATTTGTCCATGTGAAAGATCAGCTGCTTTTCCGGGTCAAAAGGAAGTGGATATTTTCCTAAAAGGTTGAGCTTATGGTTGTGCTTTATCCTTCCAATGATCGCCGGGATGGCATCGGGGTTGATACTTTCAGGAGTTTCCCCTTCCAGTCCAAGCATGATTGCGGAATCAGTTAAATGACCTTTTCCCGTGAGGGCCAGGGAGCCATACAAATCGACTTTTATATGGCCGGCGCGTTTAAGTATTCCGCTATTTTCTAATGTGAGAAGATATTTTCGTGCCGCCCGCATGGGTCCAAGGGTATGGGAACTGGAGGGTCCGATCCCTATCGAGAAAATGTTGAAAATGCTGATCGACATCGTGGTTTCCTTGCAGGATATGCTGCATAAGCTAGATTTCCACAATAAACATTTCTTTAAGTTTTTTCAAACTTTTAAAGTTTGTTTTTGTTCTGTAAAGGCGTAGCCAAAGAATAGTAAAGTTGCAAAGAAGCAGATGATGCCGCCTAAGACCATCACAAATGAAGCATCAAAGAGGGCGATCAGCAGGGCACCAAGGATAGGGATGAATGCACCCCGCACGCCTACAGCCATCACATTGATGCTTGTGTAGACTGTACTGTCTTGTTCTTTGGAAAAGATAGGCCCCGACATATTCCAGCTTAATTCATTGCCCGACTGCATAAATCCATAGGCGAAATAGCCGATATATAACCAAACTATTTGTGATTGGGTAAGCAATAGCGCGGCGGGAAAACAGCAAGCAAGCGCTGCGATCGAGCCGCTGAAGCGATAGATATTTGTCCGATTGATCCATTTCGACCATAGTGGGGATCCGGCAGCAAAACCGATGCCTTTGCACAACGTTAAAGCGACCGCGAATTCCATATAAGACAGATGAAGGACATCGACAAAGTACACTGGCAATGCCGGCTGCATGATCATCAACCCCCCTCCGATCAGCATGAAGCCAATCTGATATTTAGTAAAATCGGGGCGCTGTTTCAGCAAGTTCCAGGCGCTTTTCCACGGCTTCATCAGATGGTGACTGAATTTTTGGCTCGCAATCCCTTCTACCGATGTTCCAGGTTTGATAATGATATTCCATTGGAAAATAGAAGCCCCCAAGGAAATCGCTCCGGCTAAAGGGAAAATCCAGCGCCAGGCTTGATTATAGTCATCTAGTACACCTCCCAAAACAAAAGGGAGAAGGCCTCCGCCGAAATATCCAAAGACTTGAGTAAAAGAAAAAATATTCTCTCGTTTGACTTTAGGGATGTTTTGTTTGAGCAATTCCATCCAAGCGGGGACCAGGCTTGATGCGAGCATCATATAAAGACCGAAGGAGGCGATGAAAAACCAGGGCGAATCAAAAAATGGAAAGAAAAAGAAAGGAAGTATGGCCAATAGGCGCGTGCAGATGATATTGCCGACAATGCGCTCGCTGCGTTGATTGATCCAAACACTCCAGTAGGATGAGAGGATGGACACCAGGGGTTTAAGTGTGATCAGCACTGCAAGCTGATAAGGGGTGGCGTGCAGGTCCTTATACAATATAAAGGGCAGCATGTTGAAAATACCCCAAAAAGGAGTATCCAAAACACGCGTGGAGACATAAGCCCACTTTGTCCTTTTGGCCAGCGTTTGTGTTTCAGTTAAAGGTTCACTCATTATTATCCAAAGTTACCTTGAGTATAGAACAATTAAGTAAAGATTGAAATCGGAAAGTCTAGAGGGATTAGTTTCGGGCACGGGCACGGGCACGGGCACGTTCACGAATTTGTTAAACCACTAAAACTAAATTCGTGCACGTGCCCGAGCCCGTGCCCGTGCCCGGAAAACTGACGTTAAATATGAGCATTTGCCGGCCTAATCCAATATCACCCAACCCCTTGAAAAAATATTTTTTTCGGAAATAGTAGACAATAATCCTCTAAATATGCCATTATTAAATTGGGTGCATTAGTTAAGAATGTAACTCAATGTTTTAGTGTCATCGTGCTAGAACCTTTGGTTTTTGCGTGAGGGGTTTGTAAGTAGCTCCATATTTTGAGGCCATGTTCGGATTAAATGTTCAGGATTTCTTTCTTTTATTTCTTAAGAATTTTCTTTACTTTCCTATCTACACTGTATTTTACATTGTCATGCTCAAAGCTGGGTTTGCTTAAATCTAATTATTGCCTAGCCATTGAGAGGCTGTTTTTATTTAAGATCAAGCGTTACATTTCTGAAATATTTCACCCAAATGAGAAAAAATCCAACATGGAGTCTATATGAAAAAGTTATTTGTCGGAAACCTTTCCTGGAAAGCTACTGAAGATTCGCTGAAGCAGCATTTCGAACAGTGTGGAGAGGTCATTTCTGCAAAGATTGTTATTGATCAATACACCGGTAAATCAAAAGGTTTCGGCTTTGTTGAAATGGCTTCGCCTAAAGAAGCTCAACAAGCTATCGATAAATTGAATGGTGTGGTCTTGCTAGACCGTGAACTACGCGTCAGCTTAGCCCAAGAGCGTCCAGAGCGCCCACGCAGTGCAGGCGGAGGTAAATCCTACGGTAATGGCGGCGGCGGACGTGATTCTTATGGCAGCGGCGGCGGAGGCCGTGATTCTTACAGCAATCGCGAGTAATTCCCGTTATTTGGGGAGTAGGCATTTAGTGTGCATGCCTCCTCCCCATCCTTGCCCTTGCCCGTGCCTGTGCCTGTGCCCGTGCCTGTGCCCTTGTCCTTATTCCCATGGCAAAGGTTGAGTTGTTGGAGGCGGGATCTTTTCGTTTTCAGTGTCTTTAGCATTGTCCTTTGTTTCGTTTTTATCCGATTTCATTAATTTACCTAACAGTTGGATGGCCATCTGGCCAATACTCGTTTTGAGTTTGCTTGTGTCGATCTCGGCGTCCTTTAGAGACCCTGTTAAGGGCAAAAGGAGCATTTCTTTGTCTAGTGGAGCTGGAATATCTACAACCCCTTTTAAGGCTTTAGGAGTTATTCCTAAGGTCATTTTCAATTTGTCATCGGCAAGATTGATTTTACCCCATGCGGCGAGAGGAAATTTATCCAACGCTAGAATATCTATGCGGTCAAGATAAATCATTCCATTAGCCATACTTAAATAGGCTGGGGTAAGCCAAAGCTTGATTTTTTCAGGTTTGTCGGGAGCGATGACTTTTATAACTTTGGCCAGCGGCCCTGAATTTTGGATGGTCATTTTTCCAAGATCGATCTTGGCTTGTTTAAATTGCAATCTGCTCCATTGGAAATTGTTGAGCGGCAAGGCAAATCCTTCCTGAGCGATCACCACTTTCAAGGGCTCTTCAGTATTGACGACCGCTTTTATGAAAGGGAGGCATTCCTGTAAGATTCGCTGTCCGACATCCGATGTGGTCACGATGTTGGCTTCCAAAGGCTTTTGCAATGTGAGGATTCCATTATTGTCGCTTCCAAATAGTGTGAGAGAGCCATCAGCGCCTTTTAAATCTAGAGCAGCCCCATATAATTTACGGCTATAAATATCAGCTTTGAGGTTCAGGCTTCCTCTTAAATCATTTAATGTCAGGCCTCTAGGGGAAATTTCATCCGCTGCCATTTGAACTTGGGCATCTGCTATTTTAGTATGAAAGGTCCATATTCCTGGAACGACAAAACTGAGGAGAGAGTTGTCGATCTCTATCTCTTTGCAGTATAGGGCGGCGCTCTTTTGAGGATTATGATAAGCAATATTTTCAAATCGTTGAGGTCCAAGCCATGAGACATGAAAGGATTTAATTTCAAGTATGCCGGGAATGACCTTCCTCAGTTGCTCCAGAGCAAATTTCTGCCCTTGAGAGCTGTTCAAGATAAATGGTAAGCTAATTAACGCGATCAGCCAAAGGGCTATGCAAAAAACTAATATTTTTAAAGTTATCATCATTGTGAAATCCTTGGATTGATAAAATACCCATCGCAATAATAGCATAATGGAAATATTTAAGGCTCTGGTTTGATTCCATTTAATGTCTAATATCATTCATTTTATGCTGGCATATTAATTGTTAAACAGCTATCGTTATGGGTATTTATTATGTAATCTTTTTAAAATGCTAAAACTATTCGGGGAAATATTTATAATGGAAAAAAGTTCCTTTTACCATTCTGTTGAAGAAATTTATTATGCAAACTTTGAAAGCCGATCTAGTGATGAGGCAAAGTCCGGGCCGTTAACTTCATTTTTAGAACATGAAAAGATCGAAAAGGCAATAAATGGTGGACAATTCGATCAATCCAGTCAAATTTATGTTTCTAGTTCATCCTCAAACCTAGGTTCCTTTGAACTTAAAGATTCAGTAGATTCTTTTTTAGTTGAATTGTCAGAAAAAAATGGGCAGGCTTATGATCGTTTAGTTGAACTTGCAAAAGCAATCCATTTTGGAGATCATCTGGGAGCGCTTAAAGAGATTGCCGGGTTAGTCCACAATAAAGAATCGGCATCAGTCCTTATTGCTGCGTTGAAAAATGAATATAATTTCTTGATAGAATTATCGTTTAACATCGGTTTGAATAAAATTTGGGAAATATTAAATAAATGCAGTAATTTAGACTTAAATGAAAGATCCTATTATGACAGCGGTAGTGAAGTCGAAATATCTGAAAATATAAAAAAGATAGAAAACAGCAATTTAGGCAAAATCGAAATTAGCAACAAAAATCAAATCGGTAATGTCGTTCCACGTATTACCACAAACCGTAGATGCAATTTTGAGATCAAGGAAAAGGGGATAGGGGTAAAATTAGACGATCCTGAGGCATTGAAATTTCTCTCTAAGTTCCGAATCATCGAAAATGATAGACAACTTGATGAGAGAGCGATTAAAATCTTAGCCCTAACATCTTCTTTTTTTGTTAAAGAAGATAGATTTATCGAAGATTTACTAAAAACTGCTGATGTTTCTAAAGGGTTTGTTATAAAGTTTTTGGATATGTTTGCCAGTATTGGTTACCCAAATGGTGCTGAACAGAAAATTTTTGTAGAAAATTGTTTGAATCGATTAACTTCTAAGGTTTCTTTAGAAGGAAATCAATTGAAAATTCAAAATTTAATTCCTGAAATTGTTTTAAAACAGCCTAAATCTGTGAATAATTCTACAACTGATTGGCATGTTTGGACTGTGGAGGAGATCGCCGATTCGATCATTTTGAGGGATGCTTCATTAATTCAAGCCATAAAGTTTAGTCATCTTCTAACTTGGTTTAGGCAACCATTGACTACTCCCAGTTCGATCTCAAATTTAGAAGAGTCGTTTAATAAAACTAAAAATTGGATCGCTTTAGAAATTTTGAAAGATTACAAAAATGAAGATGATCGGGCTGCTGTCTTAAAGAAATTTTTAGATATTGGTAAACAATTATTGAAAAAAAATAATTTGCATGGCGCTTTGCAAGTTGCGTCAGCCTTTAAGCTTTCAGCTGTAAAGCGCATAGTCGGAGATTTCAATTTAGATTCAACCTATCAGCTTACTTATGAGAGGTTGATTAACCTTGACACCTTTCAAATTTTAGAGATGGATGGGGCTTATGTTCCCATTACAAAAGAGTTTTGGGACCAATTGAAAACAATTTATCAAAAAATCGACTGGAATAATGATCTGAGTTTTTACTTGTCTCTCGAAGAGATGTCAACATACTCATTTGAGCTATTGAATTTTGGTAAGATACCTTCAAATCAGCCATTAAAGAGTAATGTCGTTAAGCGTGCAATTCAATTTTTATCTAATTTAGAAGATGTGAAAGAAGAAACGATCAACGAATATTCTGCCCTATGTAAAAGATGGCCTAGACCTGAGTGCAAGAAGGTCGATTTTCTATTTTGGAATGCTTCCCATTTTGCAGCATTTTTAGATAATCCATTGGGGCTCAGACAATTATTTGCGAAAGGAATTTTCTCAGGCGAGGATTTTAAGAAAAAATTTGAGAGTGATTATCACGTGATCGATGATTTACCTAAAGACTGTCAATGTGAGATTTTAGAGCAATATTTGTATAGCAAGCATCTGTAATACGTGTAGAGGAATTGGGTCCTTCTCCAGTCGAAAAAAAACGTAGCTTGGCATTCCAATGCCGAGTGTGGACGTGGCAAGCGTAACCTTTTGGCTGTCCTCGTGAAAGTTGCAAAGTTAGTTTGCTTGGCCTTTTATTAAGACACTCCAAACTCGGCATTGGAATGCCAAGCTACACAAAACTACAAGCAACTTGCGAAGCATCTAACATGTGCCTAATGCGAATAAAATTATTTTTTACCATAGATAGGATATGCTTGCTTGATGACATCTTCTCGAAAATATGGGCTTAGATCTCTTGGAGTGTGAATATCTGCTTTTCGGCCAACAATCAGCGCCAATTGATCCTCCATGTCGACAAGTCCAAAAAAACCGGGTATGTGCGCGGAGTCAAACTCAATCAGGACATCTATATCGCTTGTATCGGAGAAGCGGTCTGTGAGGACAGAACCAAAAAGCGCTAAGTTATTTATATAGTTGGATCTGCAAAATTCGGCAATTTTATCTTTGGGTATTGGGATTCGAGGTTTGTGTCTGTCAGAAGTCATACTTAACGTCCTTTCTTTTAAATTATAGAACACATTTTAATTCTAAACCAGAGGATTGTGAGAGGTTCTAAGCATCCCATTTTTTAAGCAGGCCAGAGTAGGCATCGATGCGCCTGTCTCTAAAAAATGGCCATGCGCGGCGTACATCTTCGCTTGTTTGCATATCTATTTCAGCGATGAGAACGTGTTCCTGATCGATCGGAGCTTCGGCGATAATTTCACCTTGCGGTCCTGCGATGAAACTGCTGCCCCAAAAGTTGAGCCCTGCGCCATCAAGCTTATGGTTCTTTTCAAAGCCGACCCTGTTGGCGACAATTATTGGCAGGCCATTAGCGATGGCGTGAGACCTTTGGATCGTCATCCAGGCATCTCTTTGCTTGTCCTGTTCTTCCTTTGTATCAGTGTGAAGCCATCCGATAGCAGTGGGATAAATTAGAAGTTCCGCCCCTTGCAAGGCCATGAGCCTTGCCGCTTCGGGAAACCACTGGTCCCAGCATACCAAGACCCCTAGTACACCCGCGGAGGTGGAAATAGGGCTGAAGCCTAGGTCTCCGGGCGTAAAATAGAATTTCTCATAATAACTTGGATCGTCAGGGATATGCATTTTTCGATAGATACCGGCGATCGAACCATCCTTTTCCAAAACTGCTGCGGTATTATGGTAGATGCCCGCCCCGCGGCGTTCAAAAATGGATGCAACAATCACAACCCCGAGTTCTTTTGCTAATTTAGCGATTCTTTCGCTGGTAGGGCCAGGAATGCTTTCCGCCCAATCAAAAAATATCTGATCCTGATTTTTGCAAAAGTATTCGCTTTTATGGAGCTCTTGCAAAACGATAAGCTTGGCCCCATTTTCAGAGGCTTTGCGAATGGATTTTTCTGTTTGCAGCAGATTATTTTTCTGATCATCCCCGCATTTTTGCTGGATGGCAGCGACTTTCATGATAAAACTCCTTTCGGCAATTGCATGGTCGCACAATGGAGGCTACCATAAAAGTGGATTAATGTCCGGCAGTTGACCGCGTGGACAGTTCTTTCTGCCGCAAATTTATTAATGATAGTAAGGGCTTCCGCATCTTGCGGTACACCATAAATGGGCATCAATAAAGCCCCATTGATCATTAAGAAATTTGCATATGTTGCCGGCAAACGTTTGCCGGAGGGTGAAAACTGTGGATCGGGCAGGGGGAGGGCTGCAAGGCGGTAGGCTTTGCCCTCTTTTGTGCGCATCGCTTGAAGTTCAGATTCCATCGCTTTTAGACTGGTATAATGCTGATCGGAAGGATCGTTGCAGCTAACATAGCAGATGGTTTCAGCATCTAAGAAGCGCGCCAGAGTATCGATATGGCCATCGGTATCGTCGCCGAGCAGTTGTCCCGATTTTAGCCATAATATCCTATCCACACCGAATTCTCGTTTGAGCACTTTTTCTATTTCAGCCTTATTTTGATTGTTTCTGCGGGACATCACACTTTCTGTCGTCAGCAATGTGCCGTTTCCATCGGTATCAATAGCCCCGCCTTCCAATACAAAGTTGATCAGGTCCAATGGAACTTTTCCAAAAAAACCTTGTTTTTGCAGAACAGAACATAAGTTGGCATCATCATTATAGGGATATTTACCGCCCCATCCATTGAAGGCAAAGGACAATAACTTTAGACTTCCATTTTGTTTTTGAACCGTAAATGGGCCGTTATCACGCACCCAGCTATCGTTGGATTTGGCCTTTGCAAAGATGATCTTGGTCAGGTCGGTACGGTTATCTTTCAGCAGTTTAAGAATAAGGGCTTTTTGGGAATCGTCATAGTGCGAAATCAAAACTTTTTCATGCTGGGCAATGATCTTTGTAATTTCTGCGAATGTTTGATCAGCTTTTTCTAAAAGTTCCGGCCATCCATCCTTGTTAGGCCAGGTGAGCATCACACCCGATTGCTCTGCCCATTCCGGCAACAGTTTTTGATCCATGTTCAATTGTTCAATACATAGTTAAAAATCAGGGGGGCAACAATGGTCGCGTCAGATTCAATCACAAAGCTTGGAGTATCAATGTTGAGTTTTCCCCAAGTGATTTTTTCGTTAGGGACTGCGCCGCTGTAGGATCCTAATGAGGTCGTGCTATCGCTGATTTGGCAAAAATAGGACCATAGCGGGACTTTTTCGTGCAGATCCTGGTGCATCAAGGGGACTACACAAATGGGGAAATCTCCCGAAATGCCTCCTCCGATTTGGAAAAATCCCATTTTATAGCTTTTGGACTGTTGGCGATACCATTCAATCAGGTGGACCATTTGCTCCAGGCCTGATTTGACAATATTTAAGGTGGAAATATCCTTCTTGACATAGTGGCCTGTGAAGATATTTGCCAGGGAAGAATCTTCCCAACCGGGACAATAGATGGGAAGCTTTTTGGCTTTAGCCGCGTAAACCCAGGAGTCTTTAGGATCGATGTCAAAACGGTTTTGGATGGAGGGAAGTTCTAAAAGTTGATACATGTATTCATATGGGAAATAGCTTTTTTTATCGGCATCCGCCTTTTGCCAGAGTCCTATAATTTCTTTTTCGATGAAGCGGATGGCTGTCTCTTCAGGGATGCAAGTGTCGGTGACGCGGTTCATGCCCTTCTTTAAAAGGTCATACTCATCAGTTTTGCTTAAACTTCGATAGTTCGGCAGACGCAGGTAGTGGCTGTGGGCGACAAGGTTGAAGATATCTTCTTCCAGATTTGCCCCAGTGCATGTGATAGCATGAATTTTATCCTGACGGATCATTTCTGCCAGAGAAATGCCGAGTTCAGCAGTGCTCATGGCTCCCCCCAGAGTCACCATCATTTTTCCGGGTTCATTTAAAAGGGTGATCCATGCTTCGGCAGCATCCACACAGACAGCCGCATTAAAATGTTTGTAATTTCTTTGCATAAATTCGCGGATTTTCATTTTAAACCACCAAATAAGTATAACTTTGAAGGGCTTCTTTGAATTTTTTCTTAATCTGGGCAGACTCTGAAAGAGTGATTCTTTTGGCCTTTAACGATTTTTCTATTAAGGACTGCAGCTGGACAATCAATTTTTCAGGTTCAAATTGGACATAATGCAGCACTTTTTCAATCGTATCTCCCTCGAGAAGATGAAAGAGTTCCCATTGTCCCTCTTCATCTAATTCAGCATGCACGACATTGGTGTCTCCAAAAAGATTATGCATCCCCCCAAGGATTTCTTGATAGGCCCCTACCATAAAGATGCCGATATAATAAGGATGGCCTGTATATTCATGGAGTTTTAGATGGTCGGAAGGGGAGTGGTCATTGATAAATGTGCAGATCTTGCCGTCGCTATCGCAGCTGAGGTCTGCCAGTATCGCTTGATGTGTTGGAATTTCAAGCAATCGATGGATAGGCATGATCGGGAAAAGCTGCTGGATCGCCCAAGAATCAGGTAACGACTGGAAGACGGAGAAATTGCAAAAATACGTTTCTTGCAAAATGGAATTTAACATCGCGATTTCTTCAGGGATTTTCCGCAGCTGCTTATAAAAAATATTCACCTTATCTAAAAGATAGCGGGTTTTCTTTTCAGCATAGGCACGTTCAAGCAGGCTCATTGTGCCATAGATGAACTCTTGAAGGATGCGTTCTTTAATATCGAGCAGATCATGAAAACATTCTCTGCAGTTTTTTGCCGATATCTCGACTTCCATCTCATCTAAAGTTTGCAATATGTCATGCTGGCTAGGGGCTTCTAGCTCATTTTTATGGGGCATAGATGTGACATCAAGGACTTCGGTAATCAATATCGAATGATGGGAAACAAGCGCACGCCCTGACTCGGTAATGATGACAGGATCGTCAACACCCGCATCCAAGCATGATTCTCCAACTGTAAAAACGACGTCCCTGGCATACTCTTCCAAGGTGTAATTCATCGAAGAGTTTTCCGTACTTTTGGAGCCGTCGTAGTCGACTGCCAAACCGCCTCCGACATCGAATAAATGCAAGGAAGGCAGCATTTTTGCAAGCCCGGTATAGATTTTTGCACCCTCTTGGATCGCTTTTTTGATGCTTTCTATTGAGGTCACCTGGCTGCCGAGATGAAAATGTAAAAGTTTTACCCAGTGAGATTTTTTTTGGGTTTTGAGAATTTCTACGCATGAAATGATCTCATAAGAAAATAAACCGAATTTTGAATGCTCGCCGCTCGACTCCTTCCAACGTCCAGAGCCGGAATTTGAAAGTTTCATGCGAAAGCCAATTTCAGCTTCAATTCCTAATTTAGCGGCTGTTTCCAATACAAGGTTCAATTCATACATTTGTTCGATAATGATCAACGTCCTGCGGCCAAGTTTACATGACAGCAAAGCCAAAGAAATATATTCCGCATCTTTATACCCATTGCAGATCAGTAGCGACTGCGGATCATTTTCCAGAGCCAAAACGGCGATGAGCTCCGGCTTGCTTCCAACCTCAAGGCCTATTTGAAGCTTTTGACCTGCTTCCCGTACCGCTTCAACAACATGTTTTTGCGGGTTAACTTTTAATGGGAACACTATCTGATGAGTGCTGCGATAGTTGAATTCTTGGATGGCAGAATTAAATGCCGAGCTCAGTTTGGAAATGCGATCGCGGATTATGCCATTGAACCTGATAAGAATTGGCGCCTCAATGCCTTGTTCGACCAAAGTTTGGACCAATTGATAAAGGTCCCCGCCTTTGCCTGTACGGTTCGGCTTGACTTCGACATGCCCCAAAGAATTAATTTCAAAATATCCTTCACTCCATCGGTCAATTGAATAGTGGTTTTCTTCAGGCATATCGTATCACTCTATGTGGAAATTATTCCTCATTTGAGGGGTTTAGGGCTTTTTGTTCAATACGTTTTTTTCAGTTTTTGGGAATGATCCCGCGCCTGTGCGGTCCCCGGGAGTTAAAAAAAATAGTTGCAATTAAATATCGAATAGTATATAATGATAATTACAATTCCTCAATATAACTCTCGTAATAATAAAGGTGTCTTAACCAATGGTTTATCCAGGTGTAATCTCTTCGAATAATCAATTAAGTCGGTTTCCGTCCGGAAGCCTCAGAGAACTTTTGGCTGTTTCACTCCCATTGATGTTAGCATTGATGTCCGGAAGCCTAATGTTTTTCCTGGATCGCTTGTTATTGGCCCAATTCAGCATCGACGCCCATAATGCCTCTACATCGGCCGGAATGGTCGTAACTTTTCTGCAATTTCCCTTTCTTTGTACGGCGTGTATCGCTGAAGTTTTTGTCGGTCAAGCTTTTGGAGCGGGGAATCTTAAGAAATTGGCCGTACCGGTCTGGCAGATGATCTGGTTGTCAATATTTTCGATGCTCTTTTTCATCCCTGCAGGCTTATGGTTAGGGGAGGGATTATTTAGTTATTCTCCCTATCCCGAGCTGGAAATTGACTACTTCAAATATCTGATTATGTTTTCTCCGATTTTTTGCTTAGGAACCGCGCTTTCCTCGTTTTATATTGGAAGAGGGAAAATGCGATTTGTCACCGCCGCAGTGATTTTTGCAAATATCATTAATTTTGGATTGGCCTATATTTTGATTTTTGGTTTTGAACCATTGATTCAACCCATGGGGATTTCAGGAGCCGCAATTGCCACAGGCATAGCTCAGATTGTTCAAGTGATTGTGCTAGCGGTTGATTTTCTAAGCCGAAAAAATAGAGAGACCTATAACACTCATAAGTTTCGATTTGTATGGAGCGAGTTTTCAAAATGTATTCGGATAGGATTGCCAAGTTCTTTGGCGCATTCGATTGAAATTTTTGCCTGGGCAGTTTTCTTTATGATGTTGACAAATGTCAGCAAAGAGCATATCACCGTGATCTCTGTAGCTCAAAGTATCTTCTTCCTATTTACTTTCATGACTGAAGGGATCAGCAAAGGAGCGACTGCGATAGCAGCAAATTTGATTGGCGCCGGCAAAGAATCTTCCATTTGGAAGCTTTTAAGTTCCGGAATTCGTTTGTATCTCGTTGTTTTTTTCGGTCTGGGATCAATTTTGGTAATTAATCCAGAACCGTTGATCCATCTTTTTATTTCTACCAATGACACTAACAACGCTGCCATCTACAGTTTGATCGCTTCTTCTTGCGTATGGGTATGGCTCTTTTTCTTATTCGATGGAATCCATTGGCTAGTGGTGGGGCTTTTGACTGCCGCCGGCGATACTAAATTTGTCTTAAAAGTAGGCAGCACAGCAATTTGGCTATGCGCTCTCCTCCCGACTTATGTATTTGTTGTTCTTCTTGGTTCCCGCGCGGATATCGCCTGGGCCATGACGGCCTTATACGGCCTGATTGTTTGCTCCATCTACCTCTGGCGCTTTCAAAGCGAAAGCTGGAAAA
>Ga0207062_1192_pt1 | contig 14924 bp, 16 predicted proteins | sample Alteio_BWMinCont_28_FD_153266 | JGI IMG/M metagenome (GOLD analysis project Ga0207062, IMG submission 153266) | Enriched cells from forest soil in Barre Woods Harvard Forest LTER site, Petersham, Massachusetts, United States -... | ecosystem: Environmental > Terrestrial > Soil > Temperate forest >... | reverse complement strand
ACCTACGGGTATTATTCAGCCGGGCACTGTGTATTTAACCGATAAAAATAAGCGCTTTATGTATGCATTAAGTTCGCCTATCTCACAAGTTTCTTTCTTGCGAAAATATCGGTATGATAAGCAATGGGGAATGATTTCTTGAAAGCTCTTCGTCAAAGACTTCGAGCTTTCAGTTATGATTTGTATGCGCTTACGCGCGCATGTGAATTTCAAAATATTTAGCTTGCCCGCCGTCGTTCGATGCGCCTGCGGCTTACTCACGATGATCGAAAGGAATTCCTTAATGCCTTTAGTCCTGAGAGAGCACAACGAGTCGAAGGGTTTATGCGAAGGCTGGGAGCATGTTAGCTTAGGGGGCCGTGCAATTCATGATTAAAAAATTTATATTAGCTATACTTCTTGGCTCTGTGGCCACGCTCTACTTTGTACAAAACGATCAGTGGGTTCATGATGAAATTGCGCAGAAGTTCAAACATTTTTTTGAAACTTCGTATGATTGTGCTATCGATTTTAAGGTTAAACAGGTTAATGTATTTAACTTGAATCTTACCTTAGAAAATCTAGAAGTAAGGCCAAAAAATCAGCAATTCAGTTTGACTCCAGCTACTTTGCCTTGGCAATGGCACGCACACACCATGCAATTAGGACTTTCTTGGTTCTCTTTGCTTGGCGGCATGCTCGGATTGGAAATTTCTTTAGATGGGGTGCGTGGCAACTCAACGATTGCTGATAGCAGCATTTCTATCGTTACTCAGCACGTTCAAAAGCTTATTGAAGGTCCATCAGTTAATCTGCCGGTATTTTTAAAATCGCTTACATTTAAAAATAGCAGCCTACAGGTGATGGGATCGGATCCTCAGCTTGCGTGCATTTTACAATGGGATAGTGAATCTAAGCGAAGTAGTGGACTCATTAAATCATCGATTTCTTTGCACGATGGATCATTTGGCATTTTAAAGCGTAAAATAGTTTCCAATCTTGCAGGCACCCTTAATCTTGACATAGGATTTGGGCCTCAAGGATTATATTTTGATTCTCAGAGTTCTTGTACGGCTGATCTCGATTATTTGCCTGTGGGCAAACGTGCATGCGCGATTATCGGAAATATGAATCATGAAAAAGGGGAATTTGAGATAAAAAGCTTTGATCAATCTTTGCAGGTGAATTCTCTTAAATTACACGTGGTTGATTCGCGTATCCAAGTTGAAGGAACTGCAAAATTGCCTTTTGCTTATATGATGCGTCTCGCTGATCCTCAATTGCCTGAGGCCCCACTCAAAGGAGCATGCACCTTTGATCTTAAAGCCTCTTTTGCACGCGGATTAGAAGATGTGCATGGCAATTGTATTATTGATCCTGTGTATTATAATTCCGTAAAATTATTTGATGCCGCTCGTGTATCATTGAATCGTGAAGATGCACATTGGCATGGCAATATTGCGATTGAGCACATGCCGCTTATTGCATTGCAAGGGTCATGGCAATGGCAAGAATCTCCTTTTAAAGGACATATTGTACTTGCAAACGAAGGAGCAAAAGTCTTGCCGGGATTATCATTATGGAAGATTGCGGAAAAAAATCTAAAAATTAATATTGATGTCGATGATCAATCTACTATTTCTGGCTCCTATGATTGCCTGATAAATAATGAAAAACAAGAAGATCAAATGCAGGTGGCTGGACATGCGCACATAAAATCAGGGCATTGTCTTATTGAAGGAACTGGGCCTCAATGCACGTATAATGCACAGTTCGCATTGTATCCTCATGTGCGCATCAAGCAATTAAACTATAATGATGAGCAAGGCAATTCTCTTATTTCATTGCTTGCTGATCCCCATAACATAGATCTTATCAATGGTTCACTTAATTTTTCACTTTTTCAATTATTGGTGCACAATGCATTAAATTATAATTTGCAGGGTCAAGGCACCTTGCGTTTGCAGGGCTCAATTACGGATGATTGTATTCATGTAAAAACAAATCTTGAGCAAGGGACTATTCGATTGCCTGAAACCTATAATTTTATGAGCAATTTTGATGCTGATTTGAGTGTGAATCTGCAAGAAAAAAAAATTGTTTTAAATTCTTTGCAATGTAAATTGCATCGAGGTACTTTGCAAACTGAGCGCGCTATTGCAACATTTAATGATGAGTATCAATTAATGTATGCATACTTGCCTTTAACTTTTGATTCATGTTTGCTCAATTTAAAGAAAGATTTATTTGCGGTATTTTCTGGCACCATGTCGATAACAAAAAAAGATACTGAGCTGCCGTCTTTAAAAGGACATGTAATTATAGATCGCGCACAATTGAATGAAAATCTATTATCCGATAAATTTCAAAAAAGCGTATTTGCGTACACCGGCTCAATGTTTGATGCGAATAATCATGACATGCAATGCGATATTACCGTGGAAACAAAAAATCCAATTCGTATTGAAACAGGTTTATTGCAGGCAACCGCAAAAGTGGGCATGCATATAAAAAATACGCTGCAAGATCCAAAAGTTTCAGGACTCATAGAGCTTCTTTCTGGATCATTATATTTTCCTTATCGGCCATTGCATATCACTGCATGTTCCATTTATTTTATGCCGCATCAGCTCTATGATCCAATTATTGAGCTCACCGCAAAAAATAAAATTAAAAAATATAACGTATCTTTGCAAGTGAGTGGTTCTGTACAAAATCATCATATTTCTTTAGAGTCATCGCCGCCATTGACTGAAGAGCAAATTATTGCACTCCTTTTGGTCGGTTCCCAAGAAGAATCATTAAATGTTATGATGCCAGCCCTCATTGCGCAAAATTTAAAAACGTTACTTTTTGATTCTGAACAATCACCACTTAAAATTAATAATTATTTTCAAAGTTGGTTGAAACCATTTAAAAATATTACTTTGGTGCCCAGCTTTACCGATCAAACGGGACGTGGCGGCTTGAGAGGCGCTATAGAAGTTGAGATTAATGATCGCACGCGTGCATTGATTCAGAAGAATTTTAGTTTAACCGAAGATACAAGATTCGAAATTGAATATTTATTATCGGATGAAGTGAGCCTTCGCGGCATTCGTGATGAGCGCAAAGATGTGGGCGGAGAAATTGAAATGCGCTGGAAGTTTGGCGGATAAGAGTTTTTTTAGTCAAATGCTGTTTATCCATAAAATTCTTGCTATACTACCTCTGCATTGATATTTTCTTTTGAAAAAAGGTCAGAAGTAATGAATAATAATCACATAAAACTATTCTTTTTTTTCCTATTACTATTTGGCATGTCTCTTGATGCGCGTAAGCGCAAGAAAGAATTTATTGAACAATGTTGCATTGATACTGCAATAGAGGTGCCTGATAATTTTGGTAAAACCCATTTTATTCTTGGCTATCCATTTGAACAAATCGAAAAAGATCGTATTAAAAAAAAAGAAGAATCGGTGTGTGCCGATTCATTTGGATTACTCTGTGAAGGCAAAGTAAGGCAGGTATTTTTTGCGCCTGATGACAGTATTCAGCAATTGCTTTTATATTTAATTAAAGAAGAAAAAAAATCAATTCGATTAGCGGCATATTCATTTACTGATGCTGACGTGGCGCAGGCGCTTATTGATGCAATGCATCGTGGGGTTTCGATTGAACTTATTGTGGATCCGGGATGTATTCTTGATAAATTTGGCAAAGTGAGAGATTTGCGAGAAAAAGGAATTACCATTTTTATCTATGATCCTAATCACAACAAAAAGAATAAAAATAGTTTTATTACCAGCATTATGCATAATAAATTTATTTTATTTGAACGAAATTTGCTCGACAAAACCTTAATTTGGACCGGTTCTTTTAATTTTACCAAGTCGGCACATTTGCGTAATCAAGAAAATGTGATTGTATTTGAAGATGATCAGATGATGGTAAAGTATGCACAACAATTTGATCGGTTAAAAACGCGCGCTCATGCACCTAAGAAAAAGAAATCCACTGCGGTCGCAAACAAAAGAAATCGCAAAGGCACGGTTTTAGAAGATGTACCAGCATTTGCTTGAATTGGAATACTTTAAAAAACTTATTGAGCGGGTAAAATTGACGCACAAATAGTGCATAGATAAGAAAAAAATGCTTCATTACTACAATTCCTTCTTAGCTCGCCACTATGCTATTCTGCTTTTGACAAAAAAGCAAGAAAAATTTCAAATCGCTTTACAGCGCAGTTTTTCCAATGTTTTTTCAATGTCGTCTGTCAAAGGTGCGATAAAATAATGGGTTTCATGATTAAACTCAAAGTTAATTGAGTAAGCATGCAATGCTTGGCGATCAATGAGGGGAGATAAGGTGCCGTAGACTTTATCGCCAATAATTGGATGCCCAATTGATGCCATGTGCACACGAATTTGATGGGTGCGGCCGGTGACTGGTTTGATTTCGATCAATGAAGAATTCTCAAAATATTCAAGCACGGTGTAATGTGATATTGCATTTCGTACAGGGCCAGTGGTGCCTGGTGATATGGCCATTTTAGTTTTATTATATTTGCATCGGCCAATGGGCGCATCTATGATTCCCGATTTTTCAGGATGTCCTTGCACGATTGCATGATATGTTTTATGAATTGCGCGATTTGCAAATAAACTGCTTAATTGCGTATGAGCAAAATTGGTGCGAGGAATTATGATAATTCCTGAGGTGTCTTTATCAAGTCGGTGTACAATACCAGGGCGATCAATGCAGCCGATATTTGCAATTTCTGTGTGATTTTTTAAGATCCAATCCACGAGCGTGAACTCTTGGCTTTCGTGTTGCGGTGCATGAACCATCAAATTGGCAGGTTTATTGATTATTAAAAAATGTTCATGCTCGGCAATGATTGTAATTGGTAATTGAGGGTCAATTTTATTACTTACATCAATTACGGGCTCCCCAGGGAACTTTATGATGATATCGTCATGAGCTTTGAGCAAGAGGCTTGGTTTTATCTGTGAAATGCCATTGACAGTAATAAGCTTTTGGATAATTAACTGTTGAAAAAAGGTGCGAGAGTAAAGAGGAAATTGGGCGCAAAGATACTTATCAAGCCGAATTTGGGTTTGATCGCTGGCCATTTTTAAGCAAAAGACAGTATTTGGGGCTATTAAGTGATTATTCTCCATTTATTGACCTTTTATGAGATTGAATCGCATTTTAATGATGATAGGCAGACTAGATGAGATATTTGCTTAATCTAAATCTATTTAATTTTATTCTAAAGAAATTGATTTAAAAGTCAAATGGACAATAGGTTTTTAATCGTTTACTCTAGGTATAATAAGGCATATGTTATTGGGTTTGAGGGGGCTCATAAAATAGGGAGAAAAACAATGGATGCTCGGAAGATTTTACAAGAAATTAGAGCTAATATTGATATCGTTATTAAGCGGGATTCTCATTTAGGACAATCATTATGGCAGGAATTGCTTAAAGTCCATCCAGCGGATCTTGCAGATTTTTTTTCTGATATTGAGGAAGAGCAATTTCAAGCTTTGTTTCCAGCTTTGCCAAAAGAAATAAAACTGGAAGTTTTTGAATGCTTTTCTGATGTAATGAAGGTTTCTACGCTTACTTTTATGAGCGAGGAAGATAAAATTGATTTACTCAATGAGCTTCCCGTGGATAAAGTGACTGATTTGCTTGAGTTGCTTTCCGATGAAGATTTTAAGCATTATCATAATTTGCTGCATAAAAAATCGCGCGAAAAGGTATTATCCTTGCTTAAATTTCACCCTGAATCAGCGGGTGGAATTATGGATATTGAGGTAATTACCTTAGTAAAAGATTTTACGGTTGAAAAAGCCATTAAAATTTTACAGCGTTTACGCCCAAGCAGAGACATTCATCATCAAATTTATGTAACTGATACCGCTCATAATTTAGTAGGGCACATCAATCTTGAAGATTTAGTATTCAATCAACCTCAAAGTAAAATTGCATCATTCATGAAAGAAAATGAGTATGTTGCGCGCGCAGATGAAGATCGCGAAACAATCGCCAAAAACATGGTGCATTATGGACTTATGACTATTCCTGTTGTGGGTAAAGGCAATCATTTTTTGGGTATAATTCCGAGCGATACTTTAGTTGATGTGATTGTGGAAGAAGCAAGTGAAGATGTGCTTAAAATGTCTGCTGTTGCGCCGCTGAAATATCCCTACTTTGAAACTTCATTTTTTAGAATGCTTTTTGAACGAAGCTATATTTTGGTGCCACTTTTAATTGCCGAATCTATGTCGGGCACTATTTTACAAGCGTATGAAGAAACGCTTGGTGTTTTCTTAATTTCATTTATTCCTATGCTTATTAGTGCTGGCGGTAATACCAGCTCGCAAACGTCTGCAATGGTGATTCAAGGTATGGCATCAGGAGAAATTCGTTCTTCTAATATGTTTAGATTCTTGCGTCGCGAGTTTATTATGGCTTCTATGCTGGGACTCGTTTTGGGACTTGTCGCCTTTGGGCGTGTATATTATGCCATTGGAAATGTATTGCAAAGCTTTGTGATTAGTTTATCGCTTGGCATGATAGTGCTTATTTCAGTGACTCTTGGCAGCTGCATACCATTTATTTTACGACGTTTTAATATTGATCCTGCATTTTCAGCTGGACCCTTTCTTGCCACGATCATGGATATTTTGGGTGTCATGATTTATTGTTACATTACAAAAATGATGTTGAGTTAATAAAGCTCTCTTTTTTATTAAAGCACTAAAAAAGTTGTTAAAAAAAGCCCCAGAAAAATCCAGGGCTTTTTTTTAACATATATCAAGCATCATATGCAAACGGTGCATACAAAATTTACGCAACTTCAACCAACTCAACATCAAAAATTAAGGTTGAATTTGCTGGAATTATATTTCCCACACTGCGTGTGCCATAAGCAAGATTTGCAGGAATAATTAAACGGGCCTTATCGCCAACGGCGAGATAAGCTATTCCTTCATCCCATCCTTTTATAACTTTGCCAGTGCCAAGAACAAAACTAAAGGGTGCATTATGATCAAAGCTGCTATCAAATTTCTGGCCTTTTTCGCCATTTGGCAGCATGAGCCAACCGGTATAGTGCACGGTTACTTTTTTGCCAGCTTGTGCTTTTTTTGCATTACCAGATGATTCAAGCATTTCAATTTTGAGGCCTGAAGGAGTAGTTTGGACCTTATGTTGTTGAGAGTTCACGTGATTCTTTCTTTCATTGTTTTGTTGGTTTTCACGACAATTGCTGTGCACGAATAATGTGCTCATTGCTAATATATTAACAAGAAAAAAATTTTTTTTCATAATATTATCCTTATTTTAGGTTATTTTATTGGTTCAAATTGTTTTAATAATTGTTCCACGTTGGTGACTTTGAGCTGAATTAATGTTTTCTTCAATGCATCTTTGGCTGCAGCAGATGCTTCTGCTTCAAATTGTTGTTCCGCTGTAAGCAGGTTATGAATGATTTTAGGCATATCAAGCTTTTTTCCTATATTACACCATTTTTGGGTAGCAGCTGGATATGAATTTTGTAACATATCGATCTTTTCTTTCTGTTGTTGTAGAAATTCTTTATTTTTCAAAAGTTCTGCATCAATTGATTCTTCGAGGAATCCATTCTTATAAGCTTCTAAACCTACTTTATCTTCTTTATCTTGTTTAATTTCTTGGTCCAAGATTGCCGTATTTTTAGACAAGTCTTTGCCTATTGCTAACATACTTTTAACCATTGCAATTGAGTTTTTATCTTTAACATTTGCAAAATGAATATTAAGAACTTGGCCCAAAGCAAAGCCTGAGTCAAATAAAGAGGGTTGATCTGCATAAGCTTCTTTTGTATCTACAACAGTTACATTTTTTTCAACTTTTTCTTTCTCTTGGTTTTCTTCTTTCGCTTTCTCATGCGCGCTTGGTTTCAGTTTAAGTATGTGAGCGCTTGCGGTGCCCTGCTTTTCTTTTGTGATTGGCATATCAAAAAGCTGAAGTGCTTGAGAATATGAACTGTGAAAGGCTGCTTGTTTTTTTAATGAAAGCATTTGCAAGGCAGTCTCATCATTCGAAGTTGATGATTTTGATACAGTTGTATTTTGTTGTGCTGCACTTGCTTGGCAGGCATTACAGAAACTTGATATAAATAACATTCCTGAAGAGAGCAGACTTATGAAAGCAATGTTTTTTTTCATACTATTGTCCTTTTTTAAGTTATTATTTTATTGGTTCGAATTGTTTTAATAATGATTCAACGTTAGTGACTTTGAGCTGAATTAATGTTTTCTTCAATGCGTCTTGGGCTGCAGGAGACGCTTCTTTATTAAATTGTATGTTTAAATCAACAAGTTTATTAATGGTTGTATCTATGCTATTTTCTTTCTCTAAAGCGAGCCATTTCTTACTTGCACTTGGATATGTATCCTGTAGTATTGATTTTTTTTCATTAATTTGCTGCCTGTATTCTTTATTTGTTAAAAGTTGTACATCAATTGAATCTTTAAGTATGAAATCTAGAATAGATTCAAGACCAATTTTATCTTCTTTATCTTGTTTGACTTTATTGCCTATTTTTTTCATTTTATCATAAAATTCTTTACCAAGCGTTAACGTTTTTCTAATAAGTATCACTGAACTTGTATCTTTAACATTTGTGCTATGAATGTTAAACACTTTCCCCAAATTATAGCTTGTATCAAATAAATAGGGCTGATCTACATGAGCTTCTTTTTTATCTAACACAGGGACACTTTTTTCAGCTTCTTTTTTTTGCTTTTCTTCTTTTTCTTTTTCCTGTGCGCTTGGCTTCAGTTTAAGTATAAAAGATTGTGCTTTATCATTTCCTACTTGTCTTGTAAGCGTAAGCATAGGTAAAGTTTCGTTCGAAGTAGATGATTTTGCTGCTGTTGTATTTTGCGGTGAAGCACTTGCTTCTTGGCTGGCATTACAGAGGCTTGGTATACATAATATTCCTGAGGCGAGTAGATTGATAAGAGAAAAGCTTTTTTTCATAAGGGTTCCTTTTTAATGAATAATGAGGCTTAAAAAACGGCTTATATTCTTCAAATATGCGTTTTAATGCAATGACAGAATGCACAGTAGCACTACATATTGAGTTTGTCAATTCATGATAGAATGTATGAAAAATGCTATAAACCTCATAAAAAACTTGAAAAAATGAGTATTTTCTTGACAAACAGGCTGCCAGATTATACTATTTAACTGTATTTTATTTTTTGTAGAAATTTCTCTTATTTGAATTTCTAAATTTGAAATCGAAAATACGAGCCGCTAGCTCAGTTGGTAGAGCAACAGCCTTTTAAGCTGTGGGTCGATGGTTCGAATCCATCGCGGCTCACCATCCTGCGCTTATCCACGCCTGCCGGCTTGGCAAGCTCCGGATGGCAGGCCAGCCTTTTTTAAGGAAATGGGCCAAAAAAAAACAGATCTCTTTTATACGTCCCTATCGTCTAGCCCGGTCTAGGACGTCGCCCTTTCACGGCGAAAACAGCGGTTCAAATCCGCTTAGGGACGCCAGCTTTCGCCAAGGCTACAGCTGGCACGGCCAGTTTCTTTAAAGGATTGAGTTAATAAATAAAAAAACATTGATAGCACTAAGCGAAAGCTGCCCGCCATAGCTTTATTAAACTTCGTAGTTATTCCCTAAAGCGTCGGCTGGGCTTAACTAAAATAAAAAAATCAAAATATCTTTCGCCAAGGCTACAGCTGACACGGCCAGTTTCTTTAAAGGATTGAGTTAATAAATAAAAAAACATTGATAGCACTAAGCGAAAGCTGCCCGCCATATCCTTCGGCTCATAAAATTCGCTCAGGACTAAAGGCAATTTTGAAAAAACATTTAAAAAGAGCGCCATGTCCGCCATAGCTTTAGCGACGGTGGAGCGGCTGGGCTTAGTTGGATTAAAAAAAATCAAAATATCTTTCGCCAAGGCTACAGCTGGCATCTGCTGCAAAACCCTTAACATTTATCTAAAATCTATCATTTCTAAATAGAAGTTTTAAAATGATCTACGTTTATCTCATCAAATCTATAAATTTTCCTGAGCAAAAGTATATTGGGCATACCGATAATTTAATGGAAAGACTTGAAACTCATAATTCGGGTGGTTCTATTCATACAAAATTAAATCGGCCATGGGAATTGGTTATGTTTTTTGCATTTACAGATAAACTTAAAGCAACTGCTTTTGAAAAGTATTTAAAGTCTGGTGCGGGTCGTGCCTTTGCCAAAAAACGATTTTGGTAAAAATATAAGTATAAATAGGGAAATAAAGCATGCATGGAATAGTAGAAATATTTATTGCTTCAATATTCTACCGCATAACCCCTTAGGATGTAAAAAATGATGCGTATTATTTTATACATAGCAATTAGCAGTGATGGATTCATAGCCGATAAAAATGGCGGTGTTGCTTGGTTAGATGAATATAATAATGAAGAAATTGCACGAGAAATCGATGAGCAAGGTTGTGGATTTAAAGATTTCTATAATTCGATTGATGCGCTAATCATTGGTAATACTACGTATAAACAGATGCTTACCTTTGGCCCTTGGACATTTACCGATAAAAAAAATTATATATTTAGTAGTTTCGATACACCAAAAGAAGATGCTGAATATATAGAATTTGTAAACACCGATATTCCGACATTCATGAAAAAGATTAGTTCAAAGAGCTTCAAAAGGGTATGGCTTGTAGGCGGTGCGATGCTGGCCGAATCTTTTTATAATCTTGGACTTATTGATGAATATATTATTACGGTAATTCCTAAGAAGCTGGGTGAAGGTATACCATTGCTTCCTGCTATTGTGCAGGCAGAAGGCCTAACATTGGTTGATACTAAGAAATTTAATTCAGGAATTGAGCAAAGGCATTACGTAAGAATGATCACTATGAATTTCGGGGATGTTTTAATAAAGAAATCCGGAATTGGTCAATTTGATGATGGATTAGGAGTTTTTGCCAACAGAGACTATAAGAAGGGTGAAATTGTCATAAAATGGAATTTAAAAATCCTATCGTCTCAGGAATATGAAAAACTTCCAGAATACGAAAAAGCTAATTTTTGTCATAATCGTAATGGGATTATATATTATTATCCCGATCCAGAAAGACATGTGAATAGATCTAAAAATCCAAATGTGTTTTCAGACATTGAAAATGAAGCCAATATTGCTTTACGTGATATAAATACCGGAGAAGAATTATCAATATCAGATACAACAAAAGAAGACTTTTAGCTTTATTTGCTTAATTTTTCGTGAATTAAAACTTCTAAGCTTACTCCTTGTTTAGCGGCTTGCTTTGAAAGCGTTTTCAAAAGTTTTTTATCAATCGTAAGCGGTTCGATAGTTCTTTTTTTATCACTCAATTGTATTTGTAATCCTAAGGTATTAAGAAGTGAAGTTAAACTTTCCCAGCGTGGGTTGCCTTCTTTTGATAAAATACGGTAGATGTTTTGTCGAGTTATATTTGATTCTTGAGCAAATGATGAAATTTCAATACCTTGCGCTGTAAGGACATCTTTAAGTGAAAGTAAGAATACTCTTGGATCTTCGTCGCCAAGAGCTGCATTTAGATAAGCAAGAGCTTCATCATGATCTTTTAGCGCTTCAAACAAACTTTCTTCGTAGCTTCTATATTTTCTTTTCATTTATTTTCCTTATAATCATTCCAATATCGTTTGGCTTTTTCAATGTCACGATTTTGGGTACGTTTAATTCCGCCTATTAAAAGTAATATTAATTTATTACCTTCTTTAATAAAATAAATTCGGTATCCAGGGCCATGATCAATACGAAATTCATATATTCCCTTTGATCCTTCTAATGGCCAACAATCGCCAAAGTTTCCGGTTCTTACTCTATTGAGTCTCGAACGAATAATAGCACGTTCAGAGGTATCCAGGTCTTTTAACCATTCGACAAAAGGTTCTTTTCCGGAATCTGTTTTGTAATTTATTATCTCTATACTCATATTTAGATTGTAACATATAAATGACATAAAATCAAGTGTCAATGTTGCTTAAAATCTGCTATACTGAATGCATCATAAAAATCTAACTCTTTTGCTTATCGCATCGTCGGCCTCTTCAGGAAATAAAATGAAAGTATCAATTACCTATAAAGACAATAAAAAAGATAAGGTCAAAGTATCTGTAACATTCGATGACTTATGGAGTGGCGATGTAACTTTGGCAAGAGTAATTTATCCATTTTTAAAAAAATATCGAAAGCGCTATGATACCCATAAAGGTTATATGGGTTATCCTGCAGAATTTGCTCCAGATCCATTAAGAGAGGAAGGTCCTGATAATCCAGATAAATTTAATGAATGGCTTGAGTGTCTTGATAAAATGATTTATTCCTTTGAATGGATTTCAAAAAAAAGAGGTTGGGATGGACCTGCAGAAAAAGAATATTTTAAAGAAACAGAAAAATTGCTAAAGCCGTATAAAACTGAGTTGCAAAAGCTGGCAAAAGAAGATGATAAAAGATTCAAAGCACTCGATAAAGGTGGCGCATTAAATTCATTAGAGTGGGATAGAAGATCTGAAATTGTGCTTCCCGTATTGCTGGCTTATGAACCAAAGTTTGAAGCCCATCGTAAGCAATTGCAAGAAGGTATTGATTTATTTGCAAAGCATTTTGCAAGTTTTTGGTTATAAAAAACACCCAGGAGTTGGATTGTATGTCATACCCCAAAATTAACAGTCTTTTTAAAAGAAACGAAAAAGATCACTCTTTTATCATTGGCGATTATTCATGCCAAGAATTTGAGCTCATAAAGCGCTGGCGCGTTGAAGAAAAAATCGATGGCACCAATGTAAGAATTATTTATGACCCGAGCGCAGAAGAAAAAGTAACTATTCTTGGCCGCTCTAAAGATAGCGGAATGCCGGTATATCTTGTTGAATTTCTCAAGAATCATTTTACCGTTGAGAGACTCAGTGCAATATTTGATCAAAAATATAAATGTATTCTTTATGGCGAAGGATATGGGCATACGATACAATCAGCAGGGCCGCGCTATCGCAAAGATGTATCATTTATGCTTTTTGATGTGATTGTTGGCTCTTTTTGGCTTACGCGTGAAGTGGTGAGAGAAAAAGCAGAACAATTACAAGTTCCTTTCCCGCCAGAGCTTGGCATAATGACAGAAGCAGAGATTGTAGATTTTATTCACTCAAAGCCACAAAGTCTTTGCAGCACCCAGCCGCAAGTCATGGAAGGAATTATAGCGCGCACAGAACCCTTGATGCTTTTTAGAAATGGCAATCCACTTATGTGGAAACTCAAGGTGAGAGATTTTGAGTGAAAAAATTAATTATAAGCGTATAAAATATTAATTGTTTGTTCATAACATATATCCTTTAAAGAATCATCGACTTTTTCTATCAAATGGCACCATTTGTAATACCTTTGTGTGATAGAGTCGAGTAACAAGAGTTTCCTTTCAGATGCGGCTTTCTTATCAGAGTGGGATTTCTTGTTCACAAGCCGAGCGATATTAATTTCTATAGATGGGGTTTTTTTTGAGTATATTTTTCTGCGATATGTGAGAACTGGATTGCTTCGATGACTTCTTTTCGGATTCAGAGGGCTTATTACTCTTAAGCGAAGAGGCATCAAATTTTGTAAATTGAGTTACTTTTATTGTATAATTTTGAAATATCTCAAAGTAAACCGATTGATCATCAACGTGCTTTCGATATTCTTTTGCATTTCTTAGTGCAAAGGTAATGCGCTCAATCTTATTTAAGAAAGCTTGAACTTTTTCGCTTGAAAGTTCTTTATTGTTTTCAGTCATTTTAACTGATTTTGGAACACCTTTTTTTCCTTCGAGTATTGCATTAAATTCGAACAAAAAATCTTCAGTCCCAAAAAAATTGAATCTTATAATGCGCTCATCTTTATTAATATCTTTTTTTTGAAAAAAAGCTTGGGCTAATGTTTGATTTGTATTTCTCTCTTTATTCTTTTTTCTTTCTTTAGCATGAAACGCTTCAAAGCTTTCTTTTGGGTCATGTTTGAATGTATCAGGATTTGGTCTACTGGCTGATATTGGTATTGATAAGCTACATAAAGACAGCAATAATATTTTGTTCATTGGGAAATTTCCTTTTATAATGAAGGTTAAATATAATATTAGTATTTATATTAATCCAATTTAATGCAGGAGTTAAGACCTGGTTTGAATCAACTAAACTTTCAAATTTAGGATTCATATTTTTTTATAAAATGACACAACATATACAACCTGCATCTAATGACTCCTCGTCAAGTGGAGATAATTTTTTTGTTAACTGAAGAAAGTTAGATGAGGCTATCATTTTATTAAGCCCTGTGCTGTAAGACGTATTTTACCATAATGGTGGCGTTCGCTTGGCAACTTTGATGATACAGTATACTCCTCATATCATTCTAAAGTATCTTCATATTATAGTAACTTTCTATATTGTAATAACAATACTGTGAACAATTTTAATGTCTAACATTGCCGAAGGTTAGCATGTCATTATAACCAGGATGTAATTTAATCAATGTTTGGTCAAGACCAAACATTGAGATAAATCGATTTATGACGATATCTACGTGGTATTTTCGTGCCCAATTGGTCATAGAAAAAGGGTGACGCACCTCCGCTTTTTTTTGCAACTCATTGTCCTGAAGTTTGGCAATATTGAGAGCAGTTAAGCTAGCATTAAAATGATAATGAAGTCGTCGAACATCTCTACTTTGACAATCAGTAAGCCCAGTAAATCCTTTGGCGTCGCGAAAGATAAATTCGATCTGGAAACGCGCTACGTAAAATTGATAAATCTGCAGTGTGTCCATTTCAGTGTCAGTTGAGAACAAAAATACTTCTCCATATTTATTGGCATCAATAATTTTTTTTACCCAAACTGCTTTTATC
>Ga0207062_1194_pt1 | contig 14951 bp, 16 predicted proteins | sample Alteio_BWMinCont_28_FD_153266 | JGI IMG/M metagenome (GOLD analysis project Ga0207062, IMG submission 153266) | Enriched cells from forest soil in Barre Woods Harvard Forest LTER site, Petersham, Massachusetts, United States -... | ecosystem: Environmental > Terrestrial > Soil > Temperate forest >... | reverse complement strand
GTCGGACTTCTCTGAGATGCATGCGGAGGCCAGGAAACTCAACAACTATCATACCGGGGTACGCGCAACCCGCGGATCGTGGTCGGATGATTGGTAAACCGGAAGTAACTGTTGCTAACTGTTGCTAACAGACATCACAACTTTGCGCCTCTTCGTTTGCAATATGCGTCTATCCACGAAGTGGCCCACTCCTTGAAAACGGCATTGGCTTGAAAGCCTGATCGAGAGCAGCGACGAAACAGCGCTCGGCCGCCTCGTGATTTGCCGTCAACAAGAATGCGAGCAGGTATGAGGAGTCTGTGCTAGTCACAAACGCATCGCAGAAATCGGCGCCAGTTGCACAGTCGCAACGGAAGTTTCCAACGGGCTGTAGCCGGTACTGAAGCATGACTCACCTCTACTCGACGATAACTTCCAAACGGGGTTCAGCTTCGGATGAATGCCAGAAGGTCCGCATTGATCACGTCGGCATGGGTGGTCATCATGCCGTGGGGGAAGCCAGGGTAAATCTTCAGCGTGCCATGCTTCAACAACTTAGCCTGCAGCAATGAAGCGTCTTTGTAGGGAACAATCTGGTCGTCGTCGCCCTGCATCACGAGGGTCGGCACCGTAATCGCTTTCAGATCGTTCGTTTGGTCCGTCTCAGAGAAAGCCTTGATGCCTTCGTATTGGGCGAGCGCGCCGCCCATCATCCCCTGTCGCCACCAATTCTGGATAACTCCCTGCGAGACCTGTGCGCCGGTCCTGTTGAAGCCGTAAAACGGCCCGGAAGGAACATCGATATAAAACTGCGCCCGGTTGTCAGCCAGCGCCTTGCGGAAGCCATCGAACACTTCGATCGGAGTGCCGCCCGAGTTCTTCTCGGTCTTGACCATGAGTGGGGGAACGGCGGAGATAAGCACGGCCTTAGCTACGCGCCGCTGGGGCTCGCCGTACTTCGCAACATAGCGTGCCACCTCTCCGCCGCCCGTGGAATGTCCGACGTGGATCGCATCCTTCAGGTCGAGATGCTCGGCCACAGCCGATGCGTCGGACGCGTAATGGTCCATGTCGTGGCCAGTGCCCACCTGCGAGGAGCGACCGTGACCGCGCCTGTCATGCGCGACAACGCGATAGCCGTTGGCAAGGAAAAAAAGCATCTGCGTGTCCCAGTCGTCCGACGACAGGGGCCAGCCGTGGTGAAACACGATGGGCTGTGCGTCCTTAGGACCCCAGTCCTTGTAGAAAATCTGCGTTCCGTCTTTGGTCGGGATTGTTGCCATGGATTTTTCTCCTTCGTTCAATTTGTCAGAGTTCGAATCAAGAGCATGGAGCCTGAGAGCCATTGCTGGCACCGGAAGCGCCGTTGCTAGCACTACCATCCCGCCGATGAGTATGCTGCGCCGGTTGACTTCAACGGTCATAATGTTTCCTTTTTTGATTATTGCCTACTCAACAACGAATGGACCCGCACCCAGCGAAGCCGCCGGTCCGGCACCAATGGCACCGAACCGCTGGGCCTGGAAAAAGTGGATCAATTCCGCTTCACTTATCGCCGCTCCCTGGCTCCGCAACAGAAATCTTGAGAATCGTGACTTCATCATTCAAATGTTCCAGGCGCTGAATTCACGAGGATTGGCGAGCTCTGATTGAGAACCTTCGGCCAGAGTTGAAATTCTCCCAGCGCTCGCCAGAGCTCCGTCTCATTCGATGTGTCTTGTCGCGACACGAAAGACGCCCGCGACGGCAAGCGTCAAAGCGAATTTCAAGTTCGTGCCGATTGAGCACGTTGGTTTTCCTTGCCGTACTAAACTGTCGGCGGCGTCTTTCCTATTCGCGCTTACCGAGGGTCTCTTATCTAGCGTTTTCCGGACCCAGGTGGAAACTCTTTGAACATTTTTGCCACGCCCTTATCGAGGTTCTTTTCATTCTTCGCCGCACTTTCCGACAGCGTGTCTTCGGCGCTACCCCGCCAAATTAGCTGTTTCGACTTTGCGTCGAATATGTCGACGACCAGTGTTCCCTCTTTGTAGTCGTGCTCAGTTGTGGTTGAGTCGCCGAAACTGTTGCCGTAACCGCCAAATCGCCGCCATCCCCAACCGCCGCCGCTGAAACCGTCGTAGAACGTCTCGAGCGTTTTTTGTGTTTTAGTCATCTTGATCGCCACGATGGCAACATCGCCACCGTTGTCGACTTGTGTCCAACCCTTCGCCGATAATTGGGCATCGACTGCATTCTTTATGCGGGAGTCCCACAGCGAGTTAGCCGGTTTGATTTCCTGCCACGAGTAGGTCTTGTATTGAGAGAAGTTGGCTTGGTGATCAAAGTCCGTTTGGATGTGCTGGCCAAATGCAGATCCCAACAGCACCATTAAGAACGCACCGCAAATCGTTACTCGAGTTGTAGCTTTCATCTGACAAATCTCCTTTTCTGAAAATCGAAACGTACTTCAAGTTCGAAACATTCATCACATCTGGGATTACGAACCCTGCCCTTGCCTTTTGTTCACAAGTACCTTGATGTCGACGCGCCGGTTAAGCTCGCGGCCCTGCGGATCATGGTTACTGGCGACTGGCTGAGTACTGCCGAAGCCAACCGGCACGAGGATGCGTCGCAGCGGGATGTTCTTTTGACGGAAATAGCGGGCGACAGCAGCCGCGCGTTCTTCGCTCAGCTTTCGGTCGGCCTGCGTGTTGAGGGTGTTGGAAGAGTAGCCAGCGATCTCGATCATGTAACCGTTAAGCGATTTCGCAATATCAGCAAGATTGGCAAGGTCGCGTATCGCGGTTTCGTCTAGATCAGCCGATCCTTTAGGAAAAAAGACATCCACCTCAAACTCGTTCCTGTAGTCATCCAAGTCCGAGACGAGCCGATTCAACATGGCGGCAGCCGCCGCGCCCTCATTCGCCAGATCGTCGGCAGCTTGTGCGTGCAGGCTGGCCTGATCCGCCGAGTCTTGGGCTTGTGCCGCCGAGGCTCGGGCCAGGCTGGCAGCTGAGAGACCCAGGTCCGCAGCCGACTGTGCCTTTTGCGCAGCCTCCTTGTTTGCGACAACTTGTTGCTCTTGAGCTATTTCGACGGCGAATGAGTCGGGAGTGAATACGATCTTGGCCGCATCAAGCTGTCCTTTCGAATTTCCCAGACCTTCTGCCTGGATGGTCAATCCTGGGACCATGGCAGTGACGTCCATGTCGGTATGGCGAAAAAACACAACGCGCTGTTGCTTGCGCTCAATCTTGGTATTGTCGTTGATGTCGACTACAACAATCTCACTGGACTTCTTATCCAGAACCCAAATCAGGTCTCCATCGCGAGACAGAATCGCTCCCGTGACTGTCGCCTTCTCACCTGCTGCGAGCTGACGTGTTTCGCGCGCTGCGGCGAACGCTAATGCAGCAAGCAGAAGTGCCGAGCCTGCGCACAAAAGTACATTGCGTTTCCACTTACGAATCTTAGGTTTCACTGCGATCCCTCCGCGCTAGTTAATCTTGACCGCTTAACCACAATGCACGAGTCGTGCCAATCTAATGAACTGCTCAAGAGCGAAGAAAGTCCTTGGATTTACGGAATACAGTTGCGACGTGTAGACCGGATGGGCAGAATCCGCGTTGTTATTTGGACGCTGCGACCACCAGTTGTCGCTCGCTTCAGGTGATCGCTAAATCTCGAGCACTACTCCTCTCCCCGCTGATAGATCTCGCGACTCCGGAATCGCTTTTTGCCGCCGATAAATGTCGTATGAATCTTGACTTCGGAGACCAGCGTGCCGAGAACCGGACACTTGTTGGCGAACCAAACTCTGCGTACGGCTGGCAACCCTTGGGGGCATCAAAGTTGACCTCCTCCGAGCCGGTTTGTCAGAATGAGTCTGCGGTTGTGGGAAGGTGGTGACGAGGATGCCCTCCGGTAGAGAGCCTTGTGCTTACGTGCCGCGCCCCTCTGGTAAGATCCGGACTTCACTGTTTACCCTGGCCAGCAGCACGGCAAACCAGCGGCCGTCCGGGCAGTCGCTTTCGCTGCAGAACGCCCTTCGCCTTGAAGTCTCCGGCGGCTGGAGCACGAATACTCGGTTATGAATGTCAGTGAGGGCCAAAGCCGTCCAACGCTCGAAGATGCTTTCGATGCCCTGTGGAGATCGGAAGCTCAACTTCGCGCTTTCATCGATGAGCTTCCGGCGCTCGCTTGGTGCCTTCTGCCGGATGGATCCATAGAATTTTTCAACCAACAATGGCATACGTACACCGGTCTCTCTGCGGAAGAGATGTGTGGATCGGGCTGGAAATCGGCGGTTCACACGGATGACGTCGAACGTCTGGAAAGCTGGTGGCGAGATCTCGTGCAATCTGGAGAACCCGGCAACACTGAAGTTCGTTTTCGTCGCCTTGATGGTGAATATCGCTGGGTCCAGATAAGCGCAGTACCTGTGCGCGGTGAAACGGGCAACGTTGTCCGCTGGTATGGAATCAACATCGACAAGTCCAGCATCGGCCGCAGCATCACTGATGCCATTAGCCAATCGGTCGTAGTCCTTGCGCCGGATGGAACTACCCTCTATGCAAACCGCGTGGCGCTTGAGCAGACCGGACTAACGATCCAAGAGACGCGCGAAGAGAGCCCCTTTGCGCGCGTCCTCCATCCTGACGACATAGACCGATTCAGAGCCAAGCGTCACGAGGGACTTTTACGTGGTGTCCCTTTCGAATACGAGATGCGTGTTTTACGAAAGGGCGGACAGTATCGTTGGCACCTCATTCAATACAACCCGCTAAAAGACGAACAAGGCCAGATTGTCCGCTGGTACGTGACCGCAACCGACATCGACGACCTGAAACGTGCCGTGGAGGAGCTGCGGAGGAGCGAGGGTTACTTAGCTGAAGCACAGAGGTTAACCAGTACAGGCAGTTGGGCTTGGAACGTGGCCACTAGTCATAGGGTCTACTGGTCACAGGAAAATTACCGCATGTTTGGCTTCGATCCGGAACAGGGTCTACCGTCAGACGAAGCGTTTTTCCAGCGCATTCATCCCGAGGATCGAGATAGGGTGCGCAGAGAAGCTTTTCCTGAGAGGACGGCCGAAGGCTCCCACTTTGACGTGGAGTACCGAATTGTTCTTCCCGATGGAGCTATCAAGCACCTCCATTCTGTCGGGCATCCTGTCTTGAACGAGTCGGGCGACCTCGTAGAATTTATCGGGACAACTGTAGATATCACCGAGCGCAAGCAGGCGGAAGACAAAATCCGGGAACAGGAAGTGGAGCTCCGTCAGATTCTGGACGCCGCACCACAGTTTTTGTTTGTGTTAGGGAGAGACGGAAGCCGTTTGTATGCCAACCAATCCGTCCTCGAGTTCCGCGGTCTTACGGTTGAAGAGTGGCAGAAGCTCGATTTTCGTGAGCGCTTTCATCCAGACGATGTGGAACGTATGGCTCGCGAAAGGGAGCATGCACTTTCGAGCGGGTCTCCGCTTGAGACCGAAGCACGAATGCTTAGACATGACGGCAAGTATCGTTGGTTCCTCTTCCGTTACAAACCCTTGAAGGATCAGCAAGGCCACATTACGCGTTGGGTTGTCCCCGCGATTGACATCGACGATCGTAAACGATCGGAAGAGAGACTGCAGCACGAGAACGTTGCGCTGCGCGAAGAAATCGATAAAGCATCGATGTTCGAAGAAATTGTTGGAACTTCTCCGGCTCTCCAAACGGTGCTTTCCCGCGTTTCCAAAGTCGCTACCACGGATTCCACCGTTCTGATCACCGGCGAAACAGGCACAGGCAAGGAACTAGTTGCCCGCGCGATACACAGGCGCTCCGCGCGTTCCTCATACGCATTTGTGAGTGTGAATTGCGCAGCTATCCCCCGCGACCTGATCGCCTCGGAATTGTTCGGCCATGAAAAAGGCTCCTTCACTGGGGCAACGCAGCGGCGTTTAGGACGCTTCGAACTGGCCGACAGAGGCACGATTTTCCTTGACGAAATTGGAGAGCTTCCTGCCGAAACCCAGATCGCTCTGTTGCGTGTTCTGCAGGAAAAAGAATTTGAGCGTGTGGGCGGAACTGGCTCCATCCCAACCGATGTTCGGGTCATTGCGGCTACTAACCGCGATTTGGAGGCTGCCATCGCGGAGGGCAAATTTCGCAGCGACCTGTTCTTTCGGTTCAACGTATTTCCGATTGAGATGCCTCCTCTGCGGAAACGCAGAGAAGATATTCCGTTGCTGGTCGAGTACTTCATTGACCGTTATGCAAGGAAAGCAGGGAAAAGTTTTCAGTCGGTGAACAAAAGGAGCCTTGATCTACTTCAGTTGTACCCCTGGCCGGGTAACATTCGTGAATTGCAGAACGTAATTGAGCGATCCGTCATTGTGTGTGAAACAGAGAATTTCTCGGTCGATGAGAGTTGGCTTTCTAGACGAGCTCCTGCGACTGACGCGAGTAGAGAGATTGGTCTTTCAAAAAAGCTTCCTTCTCAGGAAAAAGCAATCATCGAGGCTGCGTTGACCCAATGCGGAGGACAGGTATCGGGACCTTCGGGAGCGGCCGCCAAATTGGGTATCCCAGGATCTACACTGGAATCGAAGATAAAATCGCTAAAGATCAATAAAAAACGCTTCAAGACTGCAGATCTCTCAACGACCGGGAGTTAAGAACGCTCCTCAACGCCCCCCGGAATCTTTCGTTGCGAACTTCGTAAATTGCGAAACTCGCAATTCAATTACCCCTCGATTCATTTACTTTTCAGCAGTTTACGCTTGGCATTGTGATTGCTATTACAAAAGTGTGTGACGGCCCCACAGGGGCACCCAGTAAGAATTGCGCAAAGAAGAACACGTTGAGGAGTTGAGTTATGGAGCTGAAAATCGTATGGCGAAATCCACTGCCATTAATAAGGACTAAGCGAACGCTGCAGCGCATTCGAAGAGATCAGTTCGGCGCAGTGTATGCGTCTCTGCTCTGGATCTCAGGCAGGAGTTCGAGGTGTTACAGGGCGTAGTTGCCTGAACTCGGAGTTTTAATTCCCGTTCCAAGAGAGGGCGGATGCTGAAGATTCTGAGGTCATCGAACGGACAGGTGATCTTCACGCTGATCGGTCGAATGCAAGCAGAGCGGGTAGCTGAGCTGGAAGAACTTTTGAAATCCGAAGCTGGCGCTCGCCAAATAGTTCTAGATTTGAAAGATCTGACTCTCGCAGATCGGGATGCGGTCAGGTTTTTTGAGAGGTGTGAAGAGAACGGCATCAAGCTCAAGAACTGTCCGGCTTACATCCGCGAGTGGATCACGAGACAACGAGGCAGTAGTTAGCATTTGACCGGCGGGTATCCGACCCTGCCGCTCCATATAAATGACCGGTGTGGATCAACCCTGGCGGGCTGATAGCGCTTATCCGGCTTCGCGAGGCCTAGGAGGACGAAGTATGGGAAGCCCAAGTATCGCTTTTTCAGACGCGCGAAGCTTCGCCAGCATGAGCGTTGCCAATGAAAACCTCTCAGAGCAGCAGGTATTTGAAGGAATCGTCGGGTGCAGCACGGCTCTGATGGAAACGCTAGAGCTAGTTCGCACGGTGGCGCCCACGGATTCCGCGGTTCTCATCGAGGGCGAAACAGGAACAGGCAAGGAAGTCATCGCGAGCGCCATTCATGCTTGCAGTAAACGCCGAGATCGAGCCTTCATAAAGCTGAACTGCACCGCGATTCCGGTGGGACTTCTGGAGAGCGAACTCTTCGGCCATGAAAAGGGAGCTTTTACCGGCGCTGTAGCACAAAAGATCGGTCGCTTCGAGGCTGCTCACGGGGGCACACTTTTTCTCGACGAGATTGGTGATCTCCCGCTGGAACTGCAGCCCAAACTGTTGCGCGTGCTGCAAGAGGGAGAGTTCGAGAGGTTAGGGAGTACGCAGACCCAGCGCGTAAACGTGCGCCTGGTGGCGGCGACCAATGGGGACTTGGGAAGGCTGATTTCAGAAAAGCGGTTTCGCAGCGATCTCTACTACCGCCTCAACGTATTTCCGATATGGGTGCCGCCGCTACGAGACCGCGCAAAAGACATTCCTTTGCTGGTGAGCCACTTTGTAGCCAAATATTCTGCACGGATGCAGAAAGTAATCGAAAGGATTCCCGCGGGGGAGATGAACTCCCTCACCTCCTATTCGTGGCCGGGAAACATCCGAGAGTTGCAGAACTTCATCGAGTGCAGCGTAATACTGACACCTGGTAGCACTCTCTGTTGCCCCCTGGCCAGACTGAGATCGGGCGCGATCGTCCACTCGGAGGCAGAGCCCGTCACTCTTGAAGATTTGAATCGTGAGCACATTTGCAGGACACTGGAACAGACAGGCGGCGTAATCATGGGTCCGAACGGCGCCGCAGCTCGGTTGGGAATCAAGCGCACTACCTTATATGCCCGCATGCGGAAACTTGGGATCTCGCGCTCCAACAAAACCTCTGAATACCGCGTAGCAAAATTTCATTTCAGATAGGAAGCAAGTGCCGTGAACTGGTCGCTGGCGCTACGTGGCGAGCCGATTGAGTACGACCAAACCCCGGACCATCCGTCGACATGCCGACGGTCGCTCACCCATCAGCGCTTAGCCAGCCCTAAGTACGCCCAGCTTCGTTCTCTTAGTATTCAATCCTCTGCATCAGGCTTCGGAGGTGTTGGCTTTAACCCAATTGAGTGGCACGCGGAGTGCTTCGCGATGATGCGATGCAATCACAGCATTATTTCAAGGGAGCATCTTGAACGATCACAACACTCGCGAGGACCGGCCAGCGCTCGAAGTCATTGGTGAGTTCACGACCTGCGCGGCGAGGTCGTATTGGATCGCTCTCGTCCTAACGGGCGATGAAGATACGGCAGCGAGAATTATCTCCTCCGGCATATTTGGCGTCGCTGATTCAGGCAAGGTGTTTGGGGAGTGGATGTGCGCCTGGGGAATTGATATTGTCATCAAGGCCTGTGTGGCGCTCCACACAAATGAACTAAGGAAAGAAGAGGGCTCTAGGGAATATTGGCGTGCGAAAGCGGCCGAAGGACCGACTATCGAATTGCAGCAAGCCCCGCTTTCAACGGAGGGGCTGAGACGGGCACTTCTGCTCCTCCCGCTGTTTCCGAGGTTCGTATATGTGCTGCGAGTTCTCGAAGGTTGCTCCTTGTCGTATGCAGCATCCATCCTGAACGTCGACGAAGAAGCGTGTTAAGCCGCCCTGGCGTATTCCTTCGGAGCGTTCGCTGAAGCCTTGATGCCGGTGCAGTTGGCCAAGGAACAATGAATCTCGTCCTTGGATCCGGACCCTGGATAGGGTCCGGACAGCTACTACAATTCCCAAACGTGGGATTGCGTGCTTCCTCCTAAGGCAATTCACAATGCCCGGCTGTTGAACCTTTCACTGTCGCGTGGTTTTGTTTTACTGTTTGTCCTGGCAGCAACTGCGTGGTTAGTCGATCCCAACCGGCAGATCACACAATATGCGCACACCGCGTGGAGAATCCAAGACGGGTTTTTCAACGACGTGCCAACTGCAGTTACTCAGACTACGGATGGTTATCTATGGATTGGAACGAAGACTGGACTCATGCGTTTCGATGGCGTCCGATTCGTTCCATGGAAGCCGACGAGGCATCCCCCACCCGGCCCCGTTTCCGGCTTTTCCGTAAGGAGAACGGAACAAGATCATGAGCACCGATCCTAGCTTGATCCGGACAGGTGCTGTCCTGGGCTTGAACAACGGCAGTAAATCCGAATACCGCGTAGCCAAATTTAATTTCAGATAGGAAACGAGTGCCGTTGGTCGCATGCGCTACGCGGCTAGCTGATTGAAATGACCAATCCCGGACGATCCGTCGACATGCCGACGGTCGCCTCACATGTCATCTCTAAGCAAGCCCTAAGTACGCTAAGTACGCCCGGCCTATTCTCTTTGTATTCAATTCTCTGTATCAGGCTTCGGATGCGTTGGCTTTCGCCCAATTGACTGGCAAGCGAGGTGCTTCAGGAAGAGACGACTGTTAAGGAGGCTTATGATCGCGAAATACTTAAAGGCAGGGCTCATATGTCTGTGCGCCCTTGGAATGTACAACAACTCAGTTGCCCAAACATCGGGTACGCCGATCAAGAACATCGTGCTGGTACACGGAGCGTGGGCAGATGGTTCTGGCTGGCGGGGCGTTTACGACATTCTTGTCAAGGATGGCTACAACGTCAGCATCGTGCAAGAGCCGGAAACGTCCTTTAAGGACGATGTGGCTGCGACGAAGCGCGTCTTAGCCCTGCAGGATGGACCATGCATTCTCGTCGCTCACAGCTATGGAGGATCTGTCATTACCGAAGCGGGCAACGATCCAACGGTCGTTGGCTTGGTGTATATCGCGGCCCACATGCCGGATTCCGGCGAGAAAGAGTCCGAGGCCGGGAATCGCTTTCCGAGCGATCTGGCCAAGTCAGGCGCCATAAAGAAAACACCGGACGGTTTCACATACATCGACCCGACAGAATTTCATGAATTGTTCGCAGCCGACCTCCCCGCCGACCGGGCCACGTTCATGGCGCGCTCGCAGGTGCTCAACTATGCGGACAATTTCTCAGCGACGATCACCACGGCTGCCTGGAGAAGCAAACCGAGTTGGATGGCGGTGGCGACGAAGGACAGAACCATCAATCCCGATCTCGAACGGTGGTACGCAAAGCGTGCGAATAGCCACACGGTGGAAATCGAGGGAGCCAGTCATTCCGTATACGCCTCCAGACCAAAAGAGGTTGCAGCTCTAATCGAAAACGCGGCGACGCACGCACGGTGAAACCGCGTGAAACAAGTCTTGCAAGATCGAAGAGTTGTTACGAGTGAATGAGGAATAGCCTGATGAATAACGGAACGCAACAAAGATCGCCTCGTTGCTGGACGATGCGTCGTCGGAAATGTGAACGCGCGAGCCATGCGCACCAAGGAGATCATTGCGCGCGATCTGGTAAATAACATTGCGCACGGCGTCCGCTGGTACGATGCGACAACAATACTCAAGGAATTGGGCTGCGACCTTTTTCTTGAGATGCCGCCGGGACATACTCTCAGCGATCTTGCCAAACAGACCCCACCCGGTATCAACTCGCTTCCCGTCGAAACAAGTGTGTTGCCTAGAGTTTTGCGTCTAGCCCAAATGCAAAATGCAAACGATGGCGCGCCCCAATTGATTCGCGTCGAGAGGGTACAACCAGTCCAAGAGACTTGAAGTCCTGACGAGAAAAGCTAAGCACCACCGGACGAGGATGCAATGCAATCACAGCATTTATTTCGAGGGAGCCTCGTGAACCATCACAATACTCGCGAGACCGGACAGCGACATGTCCCCACGAATGGGACTGGGCGGGTAGGCCCGTGCGATACGGTTCCCGATTCTTCCCCGGTCTGTTCGTTGAGCACCCGCTTCCCGCTTTCAAGAATACTAAGAGCGCCTAACAAAACCCCATTTCTATGGGAGTCCACGAGTTGTAATCCAATGCCAGACTTCAAAAACATGATCGGCAACCCGAACTCCAGAGTTGTCGGCTGGGTGCATTGTTTCCAATGGTGAGTACGGGTGCCCCATTTCTCGCGCGCTCTTTCCCTTTGCCTTATTGCCGTGAGAGGCCCGGTGGGGCGGTACCCCATGGAGCCATCAAGTCCACGATCTCCCGAAACCTCGGGTCCCCGTAGAGTCTGCGGGGAAAATCGAAATACCTTGACAGGAAAGACTCGCAGTGCGGATCGCGGATCTGATATGCCTCTCGAGCATGCGCAATGGCTTCGTCGGCCCGGCCTGCGCCCGAAGCTGCCAGAGCCAGCAATGCGGGGGGCATATACTGGCGTCGACCACGGGCCAGCATCTCCTGATAGATTGCATCGGCATCCGCAGGCTTGTTCAGGTCTGCAAGGCACACCGCAAGTGTGGCCATCGACCACGAGTGTCGCCCGGACATTGCTAAAGCCGACTCCCCAACCGTGACTGACTCTTCAAGTTCCCCACCTGCATGCAGATCAAACTGCAGCATGGCACGAGCCAGATAGGAGTCAGGATCGAGTTCGACGGCACGGCGCGAGATCTCGATACCTTCCGCCCGCCTGCCCGCCAACGTGCAGGTCATGCCGTAGATCGCGTGTGCGTAACTTGAGAGGGGATCCGATGCCAAGGCCAGCTTCGCTTGCTCAGCGCCTTCACTGAGCCTTCCCTGGGCAAACTGCAGGTAGAAAAGTCCATACCAATCGCGCGCCTGGATATAGGTTGGATTCAGTTTTATCGCCAGGAGAAATTCCCGCTCGGCTTCTGCCAGGTCCCAGGCCCCCATCAGCGCGGCCATTGCCAATGAATTATGGGCTTCGGCGAGGGATGGACCAAGCGCAACGGCGCGTCGAGCCGCTTCCATCCCCATTGGCATGCTGGCTTCGGGCCGAGCCAGGCCGTAATAGCCGAGCGTCGTATATGAATCCGCCAGGCCGGCCCAGGCCAGTGCGTATTCGGAGTCGATCGCAACCGCTCGCTCGAAGCACTCAACCGCGGTCCGGATCGCGCCTCCGCGACGGTACAGCAACGCCCGCCCCTTCGCATACAGCTTATACGCCTCGACGCTTTCCGTTCCCGCCTTAACCAGTGGTTTTTTCCCAGCGCCGCTGAGCGTAATCTTAAGTCGCTCGGCAATCGCTCGGGCGATTTCATCCTGGATCTTGAAAACGTCCTTCAGCTCGCGGTCGTACCGCTCCGACCACCTGTGATAGCCATTCTGCACGTCAATCAGTTGGGCCGTGACGCGCAGCCGGTTCTCCGCCCTGCGAACACTTCCTTCCAGAATTCTCATCACATTCAACTCTTGCCCGACTGTCCGAGGGTCCACATGCTTTCCCTTGAAGGAAAAAGCTGAGCTTCGCGCCACCACGCGGAGCTGCTCGATCTGGGCAAGTGCATTGATGATCTCTTCCGTAATGCCGTCTGCAAAGTACTCGTCCTCGCGGTCCGAGCTCAAGTTGATAAACGGGAGAACAGCGATCGACTCAACTGCCGCCACATGCGCGGCCGGCGCCGATTCTGAGAGATCAATCGTGCCGATGAATCGGTAGCCCCGTTTCGAAAGTGTTTCGATGAACCGGGGATTCTCGGCCGAATCCCCTAATGCTTCTCGCACGCGTTTGATGGCGTTGTACAGGCCGTGTTCAAAATCGACAAAAGTGTCCGAGGGCCACAGCCGGCGCTGCAGTTCTTCCCGTGTGACTACATCGCCCCTGCGCTCCAGCAGCATTTCCAGGACGTGCAAAGGTTGGTCCTGAAGCTTGATTCTGGCTCCGTCCCTGCGCAGTTCACCGGCGCGGGCATCGAGCTCGAAAACATCAAACCGGATTGTCCTTGGGAGCGGTTCCGGAGCGGTCATACAGACCTTTAGGAGTGGGAGTTTATCACTTATTCGGCGGTCGATCATTCTGCCGGCTCTGCCTGAGATAGGAAAAAGAGCGAACAAAAGGAGACCCGCAGGATTGCCCCACCGACTCTATTGCCACATTATGGCTGCGACAGATGGTTCGCACGGCGCTTCGCGCGCTGCCGCGAATGACCAAATTCGGGTAAGCAAAAAACCGAGGCGAGGCTGACCTCTTTCTGGATCGGCGGTTCGCCACGGTTGCGCGCAAACACTTTAAGGAGAGGAGAACATTATGAAATCTATCGTTGGTGGGCTGTTAATCGTCGCTGTTTCAACTCTACTGGTGCTGTTGCCCCTGTCGAGGCATGACATCTCGGCTGTTCATGCAGGAAGCGGGTGCACCAGAGCCAGCCTCACAGGCAGCTATGCTTTCAGTTGGTCGGGGTTTACTAACCCGAATGGGCCTCAGCCGGGGCATCAGGCCCCGTGGGCAGCTGCCGGTACAGCAACGTTCGATGGGGCGGGAAATGTATCCACCAATTACTCCACATCCAACAATGGCCAGGTGTTCGCCGCCCAGAGTTCATCGGGGACATACGAGGTGAATTCTGACTGCAGCGGCTCTCTGTCCTTTACGAGCGGAAATGCCGCAGGATTCACGGCTAATTTGGTGTTGGCAAACAACGCCAGAGAGATACTCGGTGTCGATACCGGCGCCGGTGACACCATGAGCTTCGATCTCAAGAGGCGGTGAGCACTCCGGGTGCGCGATTGTGGCCCCCACAGGGAAACGCAGTAAGAATTTCGCAGAGAAGAACATGCTGAGGAGTTGAGTTATGGAGATGAAAATCGTATGGCGAAATCCGCTTCCATTAATTAGGACCAAACGAACGCTGCGACGAATTCGAGGCGATCATTTTGGTGCAGTGTATGCGGTCTCTGCCCTGGATCTCTCGCAGGAGTTTGAGGTGTTATTCGGCGAAGTTGCCTGAAGTCGGAGTTTTGATTCCCGTTCCAAGAGAGGGCGGATGCTGAAGATTCTGAGGTCATCGAACGGACAAGTGATCTTCGCGCTGATCCGTCGAATGAAAGCAGAGCGGGTAGCTGAGCTGGAAGAACTTCTTAAATCCGAAGCTGGCGCTCGCCCAATAGTTCTAGATTTGAAAGATCTGACTCTCGTAGATCGGGATGCGGTCAGGTTTTTTGGAGAGGTGTGAAGAGGACGGCATCAAGCTCAAGAACTGTCCGGCTTACATCCGCGAGTGGATTACGAGAGAACGAGGACGAAATTAGCGCTTAAGGAAAGCCTTTGGTGCAGGCGTCGAAAGCGTAACGGAAGAACTAGAGGAGTAAAGATAATGTCGGCACAATCAAACTGGGCAAGCGAAGCTCTCAACCATACTGCATCCTTTGAAGCTCGCGTACTTCCCAAGAGACGCTGCGGAGTCATGATATGTCCGCAAATGACTCCATATGGGGCTTTCTCGCGAACATAATCGGGTGCACTATCAGCCCAGATGCTAGAGGACTTCACAAGGGAGGGGACAGCACAATATGACGAACCGAGTTAGAGATTTCAGTTTTGCCGTGAATCC
>Ga0207062_1170_pt2 | contig 15071 bp, 5 predicted proteins | sample Alteio_BWMinCont_28_FD_153266 | JGI IMG/M metagenome (GOLD analysis project Ga0207062, IMG submission 153266) | Enriched cells from forest soil in Barre Woods Harvard Forest LTER site, Petersham, Massachusetts, United States -... | ecosystem: Environmental > Terrestrial > Soil > Temperate forest >... | reverse complement strand
ACGCTCTTTGCAACGCATTGGGATTGGAAAGTTTTCCATTTCTGCCGATGAACTCAGATCTGTCGCCTGTATGCGAGATGATATTTTCACTGGAAAATGCAAATGCCAGGCCTCCGCAGTATTCAGTGCAATAACTATTATATGCAAAAAGCGCCTGGGCTTTATCGTCCCAATTGCTGATAAGGTGCATTTGAGTATCTTCGCGGTCGCCTCCCAGCACCACCTCTGTATAAGCGAAGAGACTGAGGGTACGTTTGTGGGCGGAGCTGTTTTTTAAGGACAAACGCTGAATGCGCAAGGGTTGTCCGCCATTGTCATCCACAGGGACGTAAATGGACAGCTCTTGCTCAATGCCATGGCTGTTATGTTCGAAGTGTGAGTACCCCTGGCCATGTCGAACGCGATAGGCGTCCAACTCGCGGATTGGGCCGGGTGTTGCAGACCAAAACGTTCCTAACTGCTCGTCCCGGATGTAAATTGCATCGCTGACAGGGTTTAATAGAGGGTCATTGGACCAATTTGTCAAGCGGTTGGATTGGCTATTTCCATACCATGTACAGCCAAGGCCTGTTTCTGAAACGATCATCCCAAACTGTTGATTGGCAATGACATTGATCCAGGGTGCCGGCGTGTGTGTATTTGGTCCAAGGTAGATGACATACTCTTTGCCGTCCTGAGTAAATCCCCCGAAGCCGTTAAAGTAAGGCAGTTCCATAAATGGAAGCGGTTTAGAGATGTCCTCAGCGGGTTTATTTTTGATCGACAGTTTAGGAGTGAAGGTCGTGGGAGCCATCGGCGATACCAAATGCTGCCTTAAGTATCCTCTTGCAGCGACAATGTGTGCCCTGGCAACGGAAAGTATGAGAGTGACATCTTCGCTGGGCATTTGCCCCATGTTCAAAAGATAGATGCCGCCGGGTTTTCCTATTTCTATTCCGTGGGCGCCGGCCTGTGCATGGATTAAACGATTGATTTGTGTGAAAAGGGGCTGCTCATAGCTGTACGACTCGTCATTAAGGATCACGCAATCGACTTTCAGGCCGCGAAGACGCCAAAAAGTGTGGGCTGTTAAAATTTGTTTAACGAGGTCGAGTTCCTGACCATCTGAAATGGTGACCGCGATGATAGGCAAGTCTCCGGAAATGCTATAAGTCCATAAGCGTGATTGCCCCAGGAGATTTTTGCGTAAACGTTCAGCTGTCAGCCGCAATTGAGAGTGAGGATATAAGATGCGGCTCGCCAGTTTTTGGAATAATTGCGCTTCTTCCTGGTCGATGCGCAAATGCCGCAGCTCAAGCTGTGCATGCGCCCAGGCAACTTCAAAGGCAATTTTCGAGGATTGCAAGTCCCGATATTTCTCCAAAAGATGAATGACCGTTTCGCGATTTTCCGCTATCGCGGTGATAAATGCTACCTCGACGCGCTGGCCCGGAGCTAAAGTGATCTTTCTGCGCAGGCTAAAAATGGGGTCGAGGACATATCCTGCGGAATTTTGTAAGTCGCTGCCCATGGCCATTGGAGAAGCCAGGGTATTTCCCCGGCCGATGAATAATGTGCGGTCAGTCTCATACTGAAAGAGATGATTTTCGGATTCGCTTGAGGCAGCCACATGGCCTGCCCAGATGGGAATGTCATCTTTGGAGCGCATGCGGCGGAATGCTAATACCCCGGACAAGTGCTGCTGGGCCTCAGTTTGAATAAAAAATTTGTTAAAGCATGGATGTGAGCGGTCGGCATTATGGGGCGCCAGAGCGAGCTCCTGATAGCTGGTAAGTTCCAGCGTACGTAATTTCTTGGACAAATTTGCCAGGGTCAGCAGCCTGACTTCCACGTTATCTTGAGGGGAAACAGTAATATTTGTGGCGGATTCAATTTGATAATCGCGCCTGGAGAATTCCACTTTGTCAGCTTTAAAGTGGACAGAGAACTTATCCCCTTTGGTGCCTGTGGGCTGAAATGTTGAAGACCAGAATTTCCCTGATTCCAGGTCTTTAATGTAGCAGAAGCTTCCCCATGGGTCGCAGGTAGTATCTGCACGCCATCTGGTGATATCGTTATCCCGCCATCGGCTATAACCTCCTCCGGATTGCGTCAGCATAATAGAATATTCGCCATTGGACAAAAGGTTGACTTTTGGGGTAGGGCTCTCGGTGGTTTTCATTACCCCCAAGGTTGGGATCGCTGAAAATGGAATTAGGCGGGTCACGGGGATTTCTTTGCGGTATTCTTTGGTCATCGGCGGGGAGAGCGGAATGCGTTCATAGAGGAGGGCTTCAACACCTTTGATGGAAGGGTTTTTATGGAAGCGTTCCACCATGATAGCATTATTTAAAGCATTGTTGATAGCCAGAAGCGCCATCCCTTGATGATGGGCCATGTACGCATAGACGATCAAGCCTCTTTCCCCCTGCGGGCCATGCTGGCGGGTAAAGTCTATCGATTCGTAAAAGCCGTAGTCATTGTAGAGATTTTGTTTTTTCTGGCTCAATGCATGGAAATTCCTGATGGCCTTCGAAGGAGCTATCGCCAATGCTAAAGCCGCAGAGTAAGGGCTGACGACTAAGTCTTCCTCTAAGCCCCGTTTGAAGCCTAGGCCCGGGACACCAAAGCTTCGGTATTGATACGTTTTATGCGCGTCAATTTCACTGAAAGCGGCTTCTGAAAAACCCCAGGGGATCCCTCTTCTATTCGCATATGAGATCTGGCACGCCACTGCGTTCTGGCAGGCATTCCCCAGCAAAGTATCTTTAGGATGCTTTGTGAATAATACCGGCATCAAATATTCGAACATCGTCCCGCTCCAGGACACAAGCGCCTCTACGCCATACACTTTCCTGTACGGACGGCCTAGGGCCCACCAGTGCTCCAGAGGGGCATCCCCTTTGGCTATGGATACAAGGCTGGATATGCGTGCTTCGCTTGCCAATAGGTCATAGTGGGAATTGTCGGCTTTGCTATCGTCGACATTATAGCCGATGGTAAATAAGCGCCTTTGAGGGTTGTAGAGAAGATTCATATCGATCGATGAAAAACGCTGTGAATTTCCAAGGATTACCTGGATGCGGTGAAGTTGTTCGCCGGCGAACCATTGCGCTTTGTGGATGGCTTCTATAAGCCTATTTATCCAATCTTTGATATTGGCAGGAAGCTCGGTCTTTTGCTGCATAGACGCGGTAAATTGTTGGACAGCGTCAAAGGCTTTTCCTGAAGTGAGCGTTTGCAGGGAAGGTGCCTGCCGCAAATTCCGCAGAATGCCCTTCACGATATTTAGTTCATTGATACCTAGAGGGCCCGCGGGGATTAATTGCACACCTTCAGATAAAATTTCTACCCATAAGAGGTAGCGTTGTTTGCAGGATTCGAAATTTTTAAGCTGTTCCTGGATTTTCAAAAGCCAGTAGCTCTCTTGGTTTTCTAAATTATCTCGATGCAGCAGTTGATCAACAAGGCCCATCATCGGTTTTAAGGAGGTGATTGCTTCGGGAATATTGCCGGGAGAAATGGAAAACAGTTTTTTTAACTCTGCAAGGTCTTTATGTGTCAATCCATGGGTTTTTTCCTCAAATAGAGCCTCGAAGGTGTCTTGAAGACCTTCTATAAATGATAAGGGAAATACGGGATTTTCGAGAAGCTGATGAAGAGCTTGTTCGAGAGTCCATAAACTAGCCAGAAAGTTGCCATTGTCGACAGTGGAAACATAGCGAGGCAGTAATGGCTTGAGAGTTTGGATGTCATACCAATTTAAAAGATGGCCTTCATAGAGCTCCAGCCTATCAAGCGTTATAAATGAGGCCTCCAGGCGATCAATTGTCTCATCGCATGTGAGATAGTTCAGGTCGTTAGCGCTGATTACCGTTAATAGCCATAATCCGATATTTGTCGGAGAAGTCCGCTGCGCGATTTCAATATTGAGCGCAGCCTGATAGTTATCGGGGGGCAGCCAATTGGATTGCGGCCCGACGAAATCATCAAAGTAACGCCATGTGCGGCGTCCTAATCTGCGTAAGTAGAGGCGGTTTTCATGTGAAAGTGTATCTTCATAAGCTTTTTTAAAGAGGGATTTGCTATCGATGATGATGGCCGTCAAAGGCGAAAGGATCCAGAGCAGGCAAAATGGCAATGCATAAGGCGGCGCAGCGGGATTTATATAACCTATAAGAAAGATTGCGCCTAAGCTTAGAAACGATACTCCGCATAAAAAGTAAAGCATGAGCTTATTTTCGACAGCTGTCGGCAGTGCGTTGTTGAAGGTCCATTCCAGCAATTTTTTGCGTGAGATTAACCGTCTGTATAGGGTCCTTACAAGCGCATCTAACGAGTTCTTTGCCTGATGGGGCATTAATGAAATATTAATGCCTATGCGAACGAGAGCTTTTAAAAATTGCTTTCCGCTTTCTTCTATGGCCCGCAAGGAATCAAGATAATGGCTGAAAGCGCCTGAGAATGCAGGGAATATCAGCGCAATCCCGGCTAATATTGTCCAAATCGAAGGCGTAGCAGAGGCAAGCCATGTGATCAGAAGCAATGCCAGAATGGCCGGAAACATTAAAGCCCGGCGCAAATTATCAAAGACTTTCCAACGGTTAATGATTGAAAGGGGATTCTCCCCCGGTTGATTATCGGCGCCGCGGACAGTAGGGAACATCCAATCCATAATCTGCCAATCACCCCGGAACCAGCGATGTTGACGTTTATTCCACGAGAGGTAGTCTTTTGGAAATTGATCAAAAATTAAAATGTCAGAGGCAAATCCTACACCCGCATAGGCCCCTTCTATCAGATCGTGGCTGAGCAGATGCTCTTCAGCGAATCTTCCGGATAGGATTTTATCGAATGTATAGAGGTCATAAATGCCTTTACCATGATAGGTGCCAACGTGCATAAGATCTTGATAGACATCTGAAACTGTTTGCGTGTAGGGATCGATACCCAGGGTATCGGAAAACAGTTTTGCGAAAAGAGTATCTTTTTTTTGCGCGTAATCGGTGCATACGCTTGGCTGGATAATGGTGTACCCCCGCTCAAGGCTATTATCAGGAGACATTTTTGGGGAATTGAGCGGATGTGCAAGCGTTTCTATCAGCTCTTTGGCCTTATCTTTTGGCAGTTGATTGTCGCTGTCCAGGGTGATGACAAAGCGGATATTGTTCAATTCTTCCCGGCTTCCGTGCCGCAGGAAATGATCTTCCGGGTAGTTGCCTGTTAAAAATCGGTTTAAGGTTTCGAGCTTCCCTCGTTTGCGTTCCCAGCCGATCCATGCACTTTCGCAATTGCTCCATGTGCGTGGCCGCAGAAACAAAAAGAACTTATTTTTCCCATACTTATCATCCAAATTTTTAAAGCCATTAAGGGCGCGCTCTATTAAAGGCTTATCCTCATTGGTTTCTTCAGTCTTCGCATCCGGCAGATCGAAAAGCAGTCCAAATTTTAAAACCGGATCGGGATTAGCCAAATAATGGATTTCTAACTGATTGATGATCTTATCTATGAATGCAGTGTCTAGCAGCATTGTAGGGATGACAACTATGGTTTTATTAATCTCAGGAATGCCGAGTTTAAAATCCATTTTTGAAAATTGATAGGGCGGAATAATCCTGGGAATGAGAAAATTCAGGAGTTGCACACCAATTTCGCTAGCAGGAAATAGTGCCAGCAGCATGAACGCCAGTGTTCTGAGGGTTTCTCCGTTTTCTAAGCTATAATAAGCTAAAGCCCCTTCAATCAAAGCTGTCACTAATCCGATTCCGCCTAAATAAACCAGAGTCGAATGTGCGTGCATCCAGCGACGGATTTTTTGTATCAATGAAAGATGGCAATGCACCTTAGATTCTAATTGGGGCCGTCCTTTGTCGACCAGGTAGTATCCGACATGCCTGGCGATCTCATCATTGCCGTTCTGCGCCAATTGAATTATTGCCTCGGCGACATCCCTTTCGCTAAAATTTGATCCTCGTGAAACTTCTTCAAGGGCGTGACGATAGTTGTCGCGGGTATCAAAATCCATGGATTGATAAATCCTTGCCGGATCATGCTTTAAAATGGCATCTACAGGGCTCATCTCTTCAAATATCTCGCTCCATGATAGCTGAGATACTGTAATGAGGCTGATAATTGCGCTTGAAAATGCCATATCATCAATCGTTTTGCGTCTATCAACTTCTTGGACAATTTCATTGCTGGGAGCGTGAAGCTTTTTTTCTACCCATTGCTGCAACAGGGGCATAATCGTGGGTTCATCATAGATATGATTAAGCAATTCTTCAGCGAAATGAGGTGAGGGGTGCGGACATTGGCGGTCTAAATCTCTGAGAAAAGATTCTAAGCGCGAAGGTTCCCTTTTAGCGATATTTAGAATTCGATTTCCCCAATAGCTTGCTAATTCCCCTTCGTGAAGGTTTCTGTCGAGCTGGACTACAAGCGACTTAATATGTTCCAGCAGGCTTAATTTTATCATCATTGGCAGTGCCCATAGCTCTCCTGAGGTCAGATCGTCAACTCTCAGGTAGCTATTTAAAAATGACTTAATATTTTCGCTGTTTAATCGATTGCCCGTATTATCGATGAGATCTCTGGCAATGACGTAGATGCGCGGTAAACGGTTCATCGGACCGGAAGTGACTTTCGGCAGCTCCTGGTAGTATTTGAAACTCAGCCCCAGCCTGATTTCCTCAGTACAATTTTGGATAACATACATGTTGTCCAGGAACCATTCTCCTGATTGGTCGACACTTTGTTCAAGATGTTCCGCTTCAGCCATATGATGGCGGATATCCTCCATGGATTTGGAGTTTTTTATTAACCTTTCTTTTAGCGGATTGTTCGATGTTTTTTTAAAGCTGATGTTTTTTAATTTGCTTGCCAGCTCGATCGCATAGCTTTGCAAGTTTTCTGTTGAGAGAGGTTCTTGCAAAGGTTCTTGTGCTTTTACGTTGTCTTTTATCGAACCCTGTCTAAGCAGAAAGGAGATCGGATGAAATGATTCGACTTTACGGATGATGTTTAGAGCCTTCCGAATGTCCTTTTCTTGGACTTTTGCAACGACCAATGTCTCATCGCAGATGACGCTGTTCTTGTAGTAATTATAAATGCTTCTATTCACAAAGTAGATATAAAGTTGAGAGGCTATCCATGCACAAAATAACCCTGCAGTGGTGATGAAAGGAATTGCATCCAATTGGAATTTTCCAATATAAAGCGCTCCCAATATCCCTATGAAAAGAATTGCTGTGATGCTTAGGTCCCAGCGCGAGAGACCAAACAAATTTTTACGGAATTCACCTGATTGTAAATGATGGATGGAAAGAGAATGATGGAATCCTTCTTCCCGTAATTTTATTAAAACTTCCTGGGCAGTGTGGAAGTTTTGATAAAAACCGAGGGCCATATTGCGTTGCCGTCTCATCGATTCATTTCCCTGTATTTATTATTTGAATGCTTATAGTCTCAGTCAAACAAAAGTCAGGAAAAATAACAATGAACAATAAATTTAAGTGATAATTCTTAAAGGGACCTAAGGGACAAAAGCAATGCTGAATGCTGAATGCTGAGTGTTGAACTGAAGGCAATCTATTCACCATTCAGCATTGCTCATCATTCACCATTCAGCATTCAGCACTGCTTTTGTCCCTTTAAATGAAGAGTTATCCAGAATAAGAAAGCCGCGTGATACACCTTTATCATTGGGTGCTTTCATGGCTGCGATGAATGCTTTTCCATCTACCCATGCAGGGGGGTATTTATAGCGGGCCACATCAAGGATCAGGAATGAGTCGCTTTTACGATCATAAGCAGCCACTGGCGACCAATGACCAGCGCCTTCTTGCTTTAATTCCTTTCTGTGGTAAAGCGCGATGACGGTCTGGTTTGGATTGGTCAAGGCAGTCATAATTTTATAGCGGATCTCTTCATCGGTGAAATAAGCGGCTTCATAAGCATTGACCATCAAAGGCTGTGTTTTCATGACTTTAGCCATGTCATTAAGTGTTAGGCCTTGTTTTTTTGTTCTGGCAGGATCAATGGTTTCCCCTATCTTGCCTTCAAAAAACTCTTCTTGGGTAAAAAGATAGCTGTTTTCCAGGTATTGGGATTTCAAGGATTCAATTGATAGAGAGTTGAGCGCGACTACCGCTGTGGCTATCCCGCAATATGTCCCGCGAATTTGTGATTCATAGAATCTCAGAAGTTTAAAAAGATTTGCTTTATATTGGCTTGTTTCTTGACGTTTGAGGCCTTCTTGGGAATCCCACTCCATCCAGTATTCATTTGGGGGAGTGACAATTGTAGGGGAGTGATTTTCAGGCAAAGAATAAAAATGGCAATATAAAGTATAGGAAAGAATTAATAGTGCGAAAATGGAAAAGGAACTAATAATGCATCTATACACTGTCAACCTATAGGTTTTTATTCTTCAACTTTATTATCAAGAATAATAAAGCCGCGAGATAAACCTTCATCGTCAGGAATTCTCATTGAGGCTAGTAATGTATCTGCATTGATCCAAGCCGGAGGGTACTTATAACGCGCAACATCTAACACTAAGAAGGAATCGCTATGGCAATCATAGGCTGCAATTGGAGACCAATGGCCGCTGCCCTCTTGTTTCAATTCTTTGCGTTGATAGAGGACGATGACCACTTGATTTGGATTTTGAAGTGCGGAAATAATATGGTGTCGGATTTCATCATCTGTTAAATTGACAGCCTCAAAAGGATCAACTTTTAAGGGTTGCGTTTCCATTAAAGCTGTCATGTCCTTTAATGTTAAGCCTTTAGTCTTCACTACATCTTTATTTACTGCTTCTCCGATGCTTCCTTCAAAGAATTCTTCTTGTGTGAACAGACGGTATTTTCCCAGGTACTGTGAAGCTGGCGCTTTGATCGCTAATGCATTGAGCGCTACAACTGCTGTGGCAACTCCACAATAGGTCCCTCTGATTTGCGCTTCATAAAATCTCAATAATTTAAATAGATTGGCTTTGAATTGGCTTGTTTCTTGTCGAAAAAGTCCTTCAGGTGAATCCCATTCGATCCAATGTTCATTGGGAGGGGTAACAACGGTCGTTGCGGGGGAGATGTCTAATTTTATTTGATCATGTTCAAAATTATGTTCAGAAAAAACAATATTACTTAAAAACAAAACAGAGAGAGCGAGAGTAATAAGTTTATACACGCGATGCCTATAATAAGAAATTTCAACTAGATAGAAAGTATAGCATATTTCAAGTCTTAATGCAAGTGATAATTGTAATAATTGGGTAAGGTTATAAACGATAAACCACGGTAAGGTCAATGTGGCCTGCAGCGTCTCGCTGCAGGTTCCAGTTAAGCGGTGAATTGACACCTGCAGCGAGACGCTGCAGGCCACATTGACCATAACGACAAAGGACAATAACGACATTACAACCAAGGTTGTGGTTTATCGTTATTGTCCTTTGTCGTTAAGGTCCTTATTGTCCTTATCGTCGTTCGTTGTTAATGTCCTAAGAGGGACCTAGGCATTTTGTTTAATATGCTGAAATATCGTCTCTTTTATTTTAACCTTCATCATCCCATGTTTCTCTGTTGTCAACTTCTGGCTCAGTATGTTGAACACTCAACATTTTGAATGCCTCTTCTCGAGACTTAGCTTTAATATTAAAAGCCAGATTTGCATTTGCTAAACTACCTACTTTTGACTCGACTGGCTTTACTTCTTCTTCCTTGGCAGGCTTCTTTACTTCCTGAGGTTGACGTTCAAATATATCAACCATTCCTTGGAGTTTTTTAGGTGTTTTTTCGGAAATTATTGGAAGACTTACTTCAGTGTCTGAAGATGGAGGGGAGGTGGAAGAAGTACGGTTCCAAAAGCTAGAATCTGCTATCACATCAGGTGTTTCGTCATCAGAAAAACTGGAATCCTCTAAATCTAATACGGGTACTGAAACCTCATTTTCGTTTAACAATCCCATTTCTTTCATTTTATTATACATTGCTTTCGCTTCAGGGCTTTCGTCTTTTTTGGGTACAACAGGTTTTTCGTTTTCTTTCAAAGTTGGATTTTGTTCTTCAGCTTTCTGTATCGCTAACATCCTTACTTCCCTTTCCATTGCGGCTTTTCGAATTCCCGCGAGCAAAGAATCTTCTTGCTTATATGGATTCACAAAATTCATGGGTTCCGGGAGACCTTTAATGAGATCAAGCTGTTCATCAGAGGGATTGACCTCTGGCAGCTGAGGGATATCGTCAGGAGAATCTACCGGCGGTGGAAGATCCAAAGGAGTATCTGTTGAAAAGATATTTTCGTACCCTTGAACGTCATTGAAAACGAATGACGGAGGAAGAGGGAAAGAACTTGTGCTCTTTATTTCTTCCTTTTCTGAGTGACTTTCTGAATCAGATTTGAGTGATTCGAAGAGGCTTTTTTCAGAACCTAATCGGCTCATCGAATGCGAAGTTGATTCACTGATATTTGTATTGAAGAAATTGAGATCTACGCTTTCATCGGTATCGTCTTCACAACGTGAACGGCTTGAACTTGGTTTAATAGATTTGTCAGATTTTTTCTCTGAAAGCGAGCCATTTTTATAAAAGGAGCTTAAATCCAGACTATCTTCGGCATCACTTTTCTCAGAAAGAGATTCTGAATCACTTGAACGGGAACGGTTTGAACTTGTATCTTCCAAGTCAGCAATCAGTTTATCAATAGATGTTCCCTTGTTCAAATTTTGATTAATAGGTGTTTCCTTAATCAAATTTCCTAAAAGGGAGTCAAGATCGTTATAAACATTTTCTTTGGAATCCTTATTTTTCTTTGAAGACAAGTTCAATTTCTTAAAATGTGGGGAAGAGAGATCTTTGTGAGTTTGTAGGAGATCATCATCGAAAGGATTCTGGTCCTCAGGAAGATCGCTAAGTTCGGGGATGACCTTAGAGACTCGGTAAGTTTCTTCAACTGGAGAAGGATTTAGGAGATTATGTAGGGCTGTCTCATAATCATCAAGGCTTTCGCTTTTCGAATCGTCATTGTCTTCATTGCGGATTGAATCAATCCCAATTTTGTGAGTTTTGACAGAGGCCTTGAAGTTGTCAAATTTTTTCTTGAGCACTACAAGATCATCATATAGTCGGAGAGTGTCCTGGATAAGGACTTCATCGCGGGAGTTTTTTATATCTTCAGCATAAGTATCAATAAATTTTTCAGAATTGGAGATGGCCTCGAACAACTGATAAGCGTCTTGATAATCCTCATCAGCGACGGCATTGTTTGCATCGAAGAGTTTATTCATTTCTTCTTCGATTTTCTCGAGATTAAGATTTTGAAGATCATCTTTCTCAATGATAGATTTGTCCGCAATGTTTTGATGACCATCCAGATTGTTACCGGAAGACTCAGCAATTCTTTTTTGTGCTTCCAGCTTAATTAGTTGAACTTCCATGCCCAGTAAATCAAGCTCGTCTATTTTATTAGAATTTTCTGCAATAAATTCTTTAGTGGAACTAATCACTTTTTCCAAATTGGAACTGTCTTGATCATTCCCTTTTACTACTTCGTCAATAAGAGCATTTAATGAATTCAATTTATCTTCGGCAGTCTTATCCAGAGATTTTTCATCCTCATTTTCAAGGATGTCAGGATTTGACTTCAATTTCTTTAGTTCAGAGAGTTGATCTGCAGCTTCGTCAAAAAGAACATCCAAATGATCTTCGGGCAATTTCTGATCCTTATCTGAAATTTCAATTGAAGGTTTTTTCGTTATTTTCTTTAGTAGGGATAATTTCTCTTTAATTAGTCTTTGTTGGTTTTCATCCAGATTTTCTGCATTCGTTTTGAGATATTCTTTTCCTTTTTTGAGGGCTTTACCCAGAATAGCATTAATGTCCTTTTGAGCATCATTGATAGGAAGCTTTCCAACTTCAATATCGTTCGCATTTATAACTTGAATGTCGTGTTGATTCCAATATTGGTTAATCATAAAAAGCATTGAACCGATAGAGAACACGCCAGAGAACATACCAATGAGACCAATCGGAGATTTATGTATTGAGAGCGCTTGTTCAGGTATAGACAAAATGTTGCTAACTTGATTGTTAAATAGTGGTTGCGATGGAACATTTAGCGTTTCGAGGGGATTGGCAAGGCAAGAGGGGATTTCGCTGCTGGCATTTACGGCTTTTGTAAGTACTGTTGGTAGGGCAGTAGACACATTCGTTGATATATAGTCGCTGGCTTTTGTTATAGTTTGAAGAACCGAAGGGAAATTGGTATTTAAATCTATTGCAGGGCATGTATCGATGTTGAGAAGTTCGGTCGGTAATTCCTTGCGGGCATAGCATGAAGCAAGATAGAAGGCTCCGGCGGCTACTACAGCAAATCCTGCAATGGCTCCCAGGGCAACTTTATGTTCAGAAATTGTCTCAGCCCATGTCAATGGAGCTTTATTATCTGCAGTTTTAGTGATTAGTGCCGGAGGAGTGATCTGCGGGGTGACGGCGCCATCGACTTTTCTGGTTGTGGTTGGATACGCAGGTTGCCCACGGGTTGTGTTTACAGGATTAGGCTTTGTAGCAGTTTTAGGATCTGGTTTTGTTGCACTTGGGTAGAGGGATTTTTTTGGTGCGATGTTTCTATTGATTGTCAGAGGTGTGGCTTTCGGAGTTTTCTTCCAAGGGGATAAGGAGTAGAAAAAATCAGAGATCGAGTGAAAAACCGAACTTATTGCCAGCAGAAACCTGTTAAAAAAACCGCTGATATTTTTTACCGTTGAGGATGATGTTTGTGCCCCCTCATCAACTTTTGGACCAGATTGGTTGATATACATACAAAACCTTTATTTTAAAAATTAACTATTATTAAGTATTAAAAATCACAATATAGTATGATTGTATCAGTTCATGAATTAAAACTCTAGCATCTTTTGATAAATAATTGATTTTAAAAAATACATTCACATATAAATGAGAGTAAAGATTATAAATAAAAATTTAATGTTTTCACGCTCCTTCCAATCGTTTAATAAAAAAAAGTATGATTTAGTCGTTTCGCGCCTTCTATTTTTAGTCAAAATATAATTTGAATACTAAAAAAATTTTTGAAGAAAGTTTTATCAGAGTAGTAATTTTTTGAAAAACTGATGGGTGGCAGGATAAAATAATTTATTTGCAGTTTTGTATTATCGCAAGTAAAAAAATTAGATAAGGCTGATTTCCAATTCTTGAAATGCTTTTTCGAGCTCGAGCAATGCCTCTGAAGAAGAATCTGCAATAGGGCTGATCGGTTTGCCTAACGCGATTGTGATGGTTGAAAAGGGACGAGGGATTCTGAACAGATCCCAAGTATTGAATTGCCAATATTTATTCGCTTCCCAGGTATATGGGATAATTTTGGCTGCTGAAGCTTTTGCTGCCAAAATGATCCCTTCTTTAATTTTATAGCGCGGCCCTCGGGGACCATCGGGAGTGATGATCACCAGGTCACAGTTTTTTTTTAATCGCGAAATGACTTCGCGCAAAGCGTTATGGCGGGTTTGATGAGCAACCCTGATGCTATTTGCATTTGGATAGCTGTGGATAATGCGCGCGATTGGCTCCCCATCACGGCTATTGCTCAAAAATGCCGCATATCGGATATCGGGGGCATAATGTTTAAAGAATTCACATGTCAGCGCAATGCGGTTATGCCAGATCATCAAGATGCAATTCCCTTTGGAGGCGGCAGCTTTGAATTCCTCAAGGCCTTGGACGTTGACCTTGCAGGTCCACAGAATCATCTTCATGCTATATTTGCCGATGAAAGCCAGGGGATAGGGAAGGATGAACCTTTTGAAACGAAGCCATAAGTTGCGGATCATAGCGGGACAAGCTCCAAAACAGCCTTGGCGGCGAGTTGGCTGGCATTTTGAATATTGAGCTGCTTGCTGATCTCGCGGCAATTTTTTAAGCATTCGTCGCGCTCAGGCCCTGCATGGTCAAGGGTGAGCAACTTTTTGTAGACATTATCACTTGACAGTCCATCTTCGATAAGTTCCGGAAAGATCTCTTTACCTGCAAGAATATTGACGATGCAATAATGCGGTAGTTTAAGGCGCAAGATGTATTTGGCAATGAAATGATTAAGTCTGGTAAGGCTGTAAATCACAACAGTGGGGCGATGGTGCAAAGCTAATTCTAAAGTCACTGTCCCTGATTTTGCGATGGCAGTTTGTGAATCGCGCATAAGCTCATAGGTCAATTGATTAGGGACCAGAAATAGGTTTTTACCAAGCGTTAAACTGGAATTTTCCAGCGCATTTAAAATGGCGACTTTTTCCTTTGCGCTTGATGCTGAGACAGCAAAGATGCGATCGGGACTTTCCTTTAAAAGGAGCTCTGCCGCTTTTAGCTGGACCGGCAAATTGCGCAAGACTTCTCCATGGCGGCTGCCGGGAAATAGGGCGATGAGGGGCGCATCTGCAGGGATGTTCAACATCGCTTTCCAGGAGCTATTATAGGCATATTTAGCTAAGTACTCGGCCAGGGGATTGCCGATAAATTTAACATTTAGCCTAGTGGCATGGTAATGTTCTTTCTCAAATGGATAGATGGTCATCAATAAATCGAGAGTCTTTTCCATTGTGTAGATCCGCGATTTCCGCCATGCCCAAACCGTTGGCGAAATATAATGGATAATTTTTCCGCCATACCCTTTTTTGCGGAGTGATTTCGCTAATCGCAGGTTAAAATCAGGATAATCGATTAGGATCACCGCTGCAGGCATTTGCTTTAGGATTTGTTCGCGCACATGATAGAAATGTTTATATAGCTTTGGAAGGGAAATGAGTACGTCTGTGAATCCCATGACAGCAAAATCTTCCATTTTGAGCACAGGTTTAAGGCCGCTATTGCGCATTTCAGGGCCGCCAACACCTGAAAAGAGAGCTTTTTGGGATTGCTCCTTGAGAGCTTGCATCAGATGATGGCCATGCAGATCGCCGCTGGGTTCGCCGGCAAAAAGAAAAAATAATGGACCGGCAGCATTTGTCATGGATCACTTCTTAATGTTGAATTGCGAATAATCATCAGGTTCCTGACCGTAGGAACAATACCGCAAATGGGGCC
>Ga0207062_1190_pt1 | contig 15224 bp, 16 predicted proteins | sample Alteio_BWMinCont_28_FD_153266 | JGI IMG/M metagenome (GOLD analysis project Ga0207062, IMG submission 153266) | Enriched cells from forest soil in Barre Woods Harvard Forest LTER site, Petersham, Massachusetts, United States -... | ecosystem: Environmental > Terrestrial > Soil > Temperate forest >... | reverse complement strand
CTTTTAATAATGAATTCCACAATTCTGCAATTTCTTGGTTTTCAGGATCATTCAAGAATTCAGGCAATTGTTCTTCTATATCATTATTAATATCAGCAATAGAACGCTGATTTGCATTTTTTTGGAATGATGCTGGGTTATTGTCTATTTTAATAAAAGGAACTGCTGATTCAAATTCAGCCATTTGTCGTGAAGTAACTTCAAGTAATTGCGGTATATAAAGATAATCAGCTGCAAGTGCAAATTGTTTTTTATGATCTTGGTCATTTATGTATTTGATAAGCTCAGTATTATCATTTGGATTATTTTCAATCAAAGTTAACACGTGAACTAAATCTTTAAGCGGTAAATAGCCCATCAATTCTCTATTTAAGGTAATCGGGGCTTCATCATTTTTTTCTAGATATGATTTAAGTACCTGACTATGCATGAGCAAATGTGTTGCAATTCTAATTGATTCCTTTTCTGTAGATACAGTTATTTTAGGGTATCCATGGATAAAATGTTCTTTAATTTGTGGTAATATTGAAGAGTTTAACTCATCAATTTTTCGTATTATTTCGCTACTAGGATTGTTGTCTAGTTCATTTATTATTTCTTTTATACAGGCTTCAAGAAGTTGAGGAATTTTAAGATTAGAACCCATCTTTGCAAATTCTATTAAATCTTTTTTTACCATATTTGATAATGCCATATCACAATCTTCTTTATCTTTTAGAAGATTTATAAGCCATAATACTTCATAAAGATCTTGAAAGGTTACTTTATCTCCCCTATTAATCAAAATTTCTTCAGTGTTTGCATTTTTAGTTAAAAGTTCTTGCAACGTTTGACTATGCATAAGCAACTTCTTATCGATTTCAAATTTTTGAGTATCATCTGTTTGAGTATCATCTGTAAGAATAATTGAGGTGGACCCCAAACCTTGGACAGTTTTAAGGGGTTAATTTAGATAGTTTTGACTATCAACTTTCTACATATTTCAATTCTTTCTTAGAATATAAAAAATTATTATTAGAGTCAATACTTTTCTTTTTTAAATTAAAATGAACCTCGCTTGGTGTTTTGTAATCAAGCGACTGATGAGGTCTTTCGTGATTATATCGCTTAATATAATCATTTATCATTCGTTGTAATTCTTGATAGGTTTTCGGTTCATGTAGAAATATTTCTTCCCATTTTATCGAACGCCAAAATCGTTCAGATTGCGCATTATCTGTTGCTCTTCCTTTACCATCCATACTTGGTTTTATTTGATGCTCTAAAAGAATAGAAATAAAGGCATTTCCAGTAAATTGCGCTCCTTGATCGGTATTAAAAATTTCTGGCACACCCTTTTGTAAAGATTGATTTAAAGCTTCAATGCAAAACTCCTCTCCCATGGTATTCGACATTCTCCATGAGAGAATAAATCGACTATACCAATCAATAATAGCAACCAAATACACTGTCCCAAATTTTGTTTTTATATAAGTTATGTCTGTGCTTTGCACTTGATTAATTCGTGTTATTGGTTTGTCACGAGCAATGTAAGGATATTTTTTATGTGCATGATTTGCTTTACTTAAATTTTGTTTTGGACAGATCCCTTGAATTCCCATTTCACGCATCAATCGCTGCGTTCGCTTACGATTTATTTCTATGCCCCCTCGTCTAAGGATTTCAGTTATTCGCCTACTTCCATACTCCGGACGAGATGCATAAATAACATTAATCATATCTTTAACTTCCTGATCTGTAGCAGGATTTTCTTTTCTATATTCATAATAACTTGAACGATTAATATTTACCATTTTGCATTGTTGTGAAATGGATAGAGTAGGATCAACACAATCAATCATTTCCAACCTTTTCTCAATTGGTAATTCCAAACTTTTTTTTATACCATGAAAGTTGTATTGCTTGTTCACCAACAAGACGTTGAAGCTCGTCTGTATCAACATTATTTTGATTTTTACTGTTACTGTTTTTACGTTCAAATAATGTTGGACTTTCTTGAATTATTACTTTTTTCCATTGGTTAATTTGCGTTGGATGAGTGCCAGTTTCACTTGCAATTTCATTAATAGATTTATTTTCACGTAAAGCTTCACATCCTACTTTTGCTTTAAATGAAGAAGTAAACTTATTTTTTTTCTGTTTCATTATGGATCCCTTTCGTTTGCAATATGTTATCACAAACTTTATAAAATTTTATATCTTATTTAGGTCCTTGAAACTGTCCAAAAAATGGGGTCCATTACATAATAGACGACTTATTATTATTATTTATACCTTGATTGGCAAGATCTAATGTGTTCATTTTTTCGTGCCAAATCTGTGAAGCATGACTATGACTTGAGCGATGTTTGTTGTGTGATTTCTCTGATTGGTATTGTCTTGCTTTTTCAGCAAAACTTTTTTTATCTTTAGATGAGCTGCAAGCTTGTTCAATAGGATCAATATCATTACCTAGTGCCATAACATCATTATCATCAAAATTACTAAAAAATGTATCTGAGTTAGAATTTTCAAATGATGTTTTAGGTGCAATTTCTTTTTTTTGATTTTTGTTATATTGATTTGTATACCTTGGCTTCATAGCATCAGGATCAACGGGTCTATAATAATCATTATTCAAACTAGATAAATAATTTCCAAAATTACCGGCTTCCAATGAGCCTCCTAAAACAGCTTCATTAGCCTTTTTTTTATCTTTTTGTTTATTCATTGCACTAAGTGGATTGCCCATAAAAGTGCAACTTAATAATAAAGCTAATAATTTAATAATAATCTTCATAGTTATCCTCCATACATTTAATATAATTTATAAAATATTTATTCTGACAATAATGAATATTGGTTATTTAATGTCCTATTCATCATTACAAATAATCCTACTCTTTAATTTCAATTAGTCAAGTAATTTTTTTATATCTGCATAAAAATATAGGTTCCAAGATTAATAAGAGATTATTCGGCCGTGGCAGGTTAACAAAGCTCTTTTTGTAAGATAGAGTCACGCTGAACCTGTAGGGAATCATATAGGAATGTAAAATTTCTATTTGACAATAATATAAATTCTGTCATATTAAATAATAATTACTCATAAAAATAATAAATATTTCTTCTTTAACCTAGTTTAAGGATAGTTATGTCTATATATTCATTCATTTTCTCATGTGCTGTATTGCTCACAAGCCACTGCTTTGCCATGGAAAAATTAGATAAAAATCAAAAATCAGATAATGAACAAAAGTCAGATAAAGAAAAAAGTAGCAATTATCAAACTGCTCATTCTTTATTTCGATCGATACCAACCTCATCTCTTGGAAGCTATGCCATCCCCTCTACCGAATATAATCCGTCTTCTAAAATTGATATTGCTGATGAAGAACAACAAAAAAAAGATTTTGCGGCACTTTTTTATGCTTTGAATAATCAGCAGTCGCCTTATAAAAATGATAAGACCCCACCCATTGTTACTGATGGAAGCTATTACTCTAATAATATACAAAAACTTATTATGGATTATTGTCATAAAGGATATTATAGAAGACTTGAGCCAAAAAAAAGACCAAAAAAATTAAATGCTGAATATATAAAAATTATTCTTAAAAAAAATTGTAATAGAATAATAATCCAAACTTTTGCAATATCAATCGAAGATTTAAAGCGAATAATTGAGCGAGGGAATGAAGTGCGAATAAGCGATTTAGTTCAGAAAGGATGGGTTTTTGCCAAATGTGATAAGCTTGGATTTGATCTGCTTGAAGAAGCTATAAAATGCGAACAAGAATCTATTTTTAGATGGTTTTTATTAAATCGCAGCTACGTTAGTGAGAAAGAGCAAAAGCACTTGCGAGAATTACTTCAATCAAAACAAAAATACATTGACTTTCTTAAAGATGATGATGAAAGAGAAAGAAGAATAAGAATAATAGCAGGCATGGACAAAATTTTACAAGAAGAATTAATTACACACCAAAATCAGCAAAATGAAAAATTACTAAAGGCATTCAAAGATCAATATGATTTATTAGCAATAAAGGCAGCATTGAGATATGGAGCTGATCCAAATCTCAAAAATAGTGAAGGTCAACCAGTAATATTCTTTGCGGCTTTAAACGATAAGCCAGACGAACTAAGAGCATTACTTGCGCTTGGTGCAAATCCAAATACCATAGCTTATTCTTCAGATAATAAAGGATATCCATTAACCTTGTGGGCAATATATAACAATAAACCTGTGAATCTCGAATTCCTTTTACGATATGGTGCAGAAACTGATCTGAAAGATGGCATTCATTTTCCTTTAATCTATGATGCTTTATGCGTTGAAAATATTGAATTTTTGAAAGTTTTATTAGAACATGATAATTCTTTGGCAAATACTGAAGTTGAAGATTCACAAACTAAAAAAATGCAACCGTTAACTTGGTGGGCAATAAATAAAAATAAACCTGCGCATCTCAAATTACTTTTACAACTCAAATTACTTTTACAAAAGGATGCAAAAGCCGATACAAAAGATGGTTATGGTCTTCCAATAATATTTTCTACTTTATTCAATGAAAATACCGAATGTCTGAAAGTTTTATTAGAGCTAGAGCATGATAAATCTTTGGCAAATACTGAAGTTGAAGATTTACAAACTAAAAAAATGCATCCGTTAACCTTGTGGGCAATAAATAAAAATAAACTTGCGCATTTTAAACTACTTTTACAATATGGTGCAAAAACTAATGCAAAAGATGGGGATGGTTACCCAATAATAATTCATACTTTCGTTCATGAAGATACCGAATACCTGGAAGCTTTATTAAATGAGGACAGTACTTTGAGAAATACTGCTTATTATGACAAAAATGATAACCCACGTTCATTAATTTGGTACGCAGATTATATCAACAAACCTAAACATCGAGAATTACTTTTAGAGTATGAAATTCGAGATATTAACTTATCTTAATCTTTTTTAAATTAATATGATGTATATTTATTCATCATTTCATGTGTTTATTTTAGTTCACACACTTCAATAGTTTGCCATGCAAGAGCGACTAAAATAAAAAATTAATAGATAGTTTTAGTTTATTAAAAGTAGTATATTAACTTCTGATGTGATATATAATTAAAATATGTATTTTTTTTGATAATTGAATACTATAGATTAATCGGGCTCAATAAAAAAGAATAATGATATGAATTATTTTATGATATCTATAATGCCTTTGCTTGCGTTATATGTACCTATGTCAGCCTCGCAATTAAAAGATTTAAAAGCATTACAAGAAAAAAATCAACATTTAATGCGGCATACAAAAATCACTCAATATAATTTTGATGATGAGTATACTCCAGACTCTGATGAAGAAAATGAAGATAGTTTAGACGATGAAATAAATGAATCTCAATCGAGCATTTCTAAAAATAAAAAATCTACGGTAGAAAAAAATAAATCTGAAACTCCAAAGCTTTATGGTAAAATAAAAAAATCAAGGCAGTATAAATTTCATTTGAGCGAACAATCAGAAAAAACACAATGCTCTCAAAGTATTTATACTACGGCAAATAAAGCAAATATGGATCGCCATAAATTAAATCAATATAATATTAAGACTCATATTTGTTTTAGGCCTGATTGCAAACAAGAATTTAATAATTATCAACTGAGGGCAGAGCATATCAAAAAAGGACATGGCACTTCAAAAGAAGATTTTCTTGCTTATTGTAATTCACCAACGCTATTGAATAGTGCGCATGTGCCTCAATGTTTTGATTGTAAAAAACCGTATGCAAGTGAAGAAGATCGACAAACACATCTTAGAGAACATGAATTTGCTTACGTATGTCCTGATTGTTATTGGACATTTTTGCCAAACAATAGAGGAAGTTTTTTGCGTCATTTAAAAAATTGGCATGGCTTTAGTTTATCTGCGTCAAAAGATGAGAAAAAAAGTAGTGATGGAAAAATTAAACAAGAAATAACTTCGTTGCAAGTGCAAAAAAAAACTAATCAGAAAATCAGTAGCAATCTATATCAGCTTTCTCAGCCTATAATGTATCAAATTCCTCAGGCAATTAATTCAATACAAAATATGCAAAATGCACAAAATTCAACGTATAATGATAATGCATTTTCATTCGACTTGGATCATATCGAAATACTACCTAATGATGAATCAATGGCACCATCAAATAGTCCCCTTAAGCCAAATGCCCAAGAATTTTTATTGTTTTAAGCATTCCCGATCGTGTATTTTTAAAATGATGAATATTAAATGGGGGGAATGGGACATGCGAATAGTAATAATACGTTTGATTGTTGTTTTAAGCACATATTCTTTATATGCAAGTCTTGATAAGAATGCAATCGACGCGCAACCTGAATCGCACGCTAATAATCCTCAAAAATCTATATCCCTCACAAAAATAATTGATGAGCTCCCAAAGACTAAAAATGATACGGTACATGATATTATGGTAATCAATGATTGGTGTAAGCTTAATTTAAAACAATATTGCTCTAGCACTCCTGCCAATAAAACTAAAGTAGTAAAAATTTTAAAAAATATTGTTGATACAAATAGAGCCAATGAGGCGGAGAAAAAGATTCAAGAAAAAGCTGATCATGAAATCAAAAAAGATTCGATCGCTCAAAAAGATGCAAAAAGTTCAGAAATGTGCTCTTGTTTTTGGCAATGTTTTAATTGATGTCGTGCCAAATCCGATGGTTAAAATTAAATTATTGCTTTAGCCACTGCGTATACCATTGAATTGTTTTGTCAGCAGCAGGTTCTTTTTTTGCAGCCGTTTCTTTTTCTGCTGCTTTTACTTTATTCAGAAAGTTTTTCATAAAAGTTGCAAAATCATCATTGGAAAGTTGGTATTGTTTTTCTGGTGAAATATCTTTCTTCTCTAACATTTCTTGTATAAATTGCTGTAATTGTTCAAATACCAAAAGATCTTTTTCTGGCAATGCATCAAATTTTTTCTCTTGTTGAAGATTCGTGAAATCGTTGTATGCATGAAAAGTATCATCTAATATTCTTTTGGCAAGCAATAGAAGATAAATGTCATCGCCATATACTTTACGAATAAAATATTCTCGCAAACCGGTATCTAATTTCATATATGGATTATCATCATCCATGATCTTTTTGCCCCATTTTAAAATGTACTTATAATTTTTTAGATTATTTAATAAATCAGGTAAAAAATTCCAAAATTTAGTATCTTGCTCCCAAGCATGGGGTTGATAACCAAGCATAATTGCTGCTTCATCCTCAGTACCTCCAGCATCATTAAAAGGAGTAAATACTATATCTTTTTTTCGCTCTTTTTCTTTTTTACAAACATCAAAAGCAAATTCCGCCCATTCTTTTAAAAATGTCATGCGTTCTTGCAATGATAATTTTGCCCAATTTTGAATGATAGGACCATATTTTTTAGAAAGTTTAATGTTGGGATACCATTGGATGATTTTATCAAGTGGTATAAGTTGATCACGCATCATTAATACGGGTACATTTGAATATTCAGAAGAATTTAAAGATACTAATACAGGTGATTTTTCATATGGATCTCGTATTTCTTTTTGAAGTATCTCTTGTAGTTTTTTTCAAATCTTTCTTTTTTTTCATATGTAAGTAAAAATTCTGAATCTTTTTTGGGGATGTCGACCCCTTCAAGGGGTATCATTATGAATCGTTGATCATGTTTAAAAAGACTAAATAAGTTTTTATTAAACAATTCAAAATTATGAACAAATGAATAACAATAAGATTCTATAGGTTTTAACCCAAGCAATACTAAAATATAAGTATCATTTTGTATGCCATAATATGGTTTAGTTTTTTTCAGTTCATTGACTAAAAATGGCTGCATGAGCGCAATACGTTTTTCAAATAATTTAAATCTCGCAGGCCAATCTTTTATGCCATAGTGAGTGCCCATAGCAATTAACTTTTTTTTGAGCTCATCAATCGGCTCTAAAAATGCAGCAAGTTTAAACTTTTCAAATTCCTCGATTTTGATCGGGGGAAGTTGTTTGGGAACAAGCTCCGCTTTTTCTGTGTGCTCTTTATGTTCTTTTTTTGATTTCTTTTGTGGTTCCTCTTTAATCTTTGTATCAGAAGAAGCAAAGAGAGATGGCGTGATTAATGAAAGATAAAGAAATGTTAAAAAATATGCTTTCATTTTTTTCCGCCTTTTTTTAGAGATAAAGGGCTATCAACGTGATAACCCTTTTTTATCTATGAAATATATTTTATATAATTAGGGGTAACAATCATAAGTGATGGTAGCTTTACCAGTCGAAGTATCAATTACCGGTACTATCTGTCCGCCACTAAGGTTAACTTGTCTAGCATGGGGGCTTTGGCCAGAAAGCGTACATGAACATTGTCCAGCCGCTGAAATACTACCGCCATTGCAATTAATAATGACACCACTTTGGCCTGCGGCACCTGCACCAACAGGTATTCCTGCACCAGAAACTCCTGGAATTGGATTAGGAGGTGAGCTTTTATCGATGAGACCTGGTATACTTATTGATCCATCCGTATCAATAGTTACAGTAAAGTTAATAGGTTGATCAACTTTCTCCTCCAATTTTTTCTTAATATCATTTTTATTTAAACATATATGATCCCGATCGTTTTCAGGAACAGAATCCCAAGAACTCAAGGTAGACAAACAAATACCGCCTCCAAAATCACGTAAATATACGCTATTATATTCTACATTTTGATAAAGTACGGAAATTTTAACTTTAGTTTTGTCATGCCATTTAGCCCAGGGAATAAAAAATAACAGGTTTGCTCTTTGCTTAGGCGGAATTTTAGCATATATAGGCTGGCGCTGATCGCCTTCAGCGTTTGCCATATTTTGACTATACGTATCACCAGTAATTACAGGAGCATTAGATGAATAAGACTGTGGAGTTGGAGAGCTTTCATCATCAAATCCTGAGCCATAATCATTTGATACTATAACTACTTCATAAGGACTATTGTTTATCACCTGTGTAATGTAAGCATAGTCCCGATTTGATGCTTTTGTTGCGCCTATTTTACCAAATGGCATACATAATAATCCTATTCCTAAATATAATAGTTTCTTCATACGTCATCCTTTTTTAAGGGTTTTAGGTTTAATACTATTTCTATTATAAATATACCTTTATCTAAGCCAAAAATTCAATAGTTTTAATAAATAACTTATTATTTCTCTGTGAAAACAGGTTGAGGCGATTTAGTTTTTTTCAGAAGCAAAGAGGGCAGGCGTGAGTAACGAGAGACAAAGAAATGTTAAAATGTGTGCTTTCATTTTCATTCCCGCTTTTGTTAATTCCTTTTTTGTTTTTTTCTTAAGCAGCAAAGAGTACTGAGGTTTATATTACTCCATTTTTTTACATTGTGCTCCGCTCTTTGTAATTGTACCTTGGAGTATTCTCGCGTAAACATCATCAGGAACGCCTGTAGTTAATACTATACCATTCATATGCGGATCTGTATCATATGTTGCTACTATTCGACCAGACCAGATTTTTAGATTTTCTGGATTTACTTTTTCGCCTTGTAAATGTTCTAAAGTGCCAGATTGTTGATCTAATCTGAACATATTAACAGAAGCTTTACCTGCTGAACCATGACTTTCATAAGTGCAGCTTGTATGAGGTAGCATCATTACAGTTCCAAAATTCTCCACCCACATTCTTGCATAATCATCAGTGGTATTATATAAAGTACCAGCGTCGCCATTTACCATATTTGCTATGGCAAGTCCTGCGAATAAAAGCATAAAGCTCGTTTGCTTCTTCATATCTTTTCCTTTTTTTAATATTTTAGGTTAATAATATTACTACTATTAAATATATCCTTATCTAATCCAAAAATTCAATAGTTTTAATAAATTTCCTATAATTTCTCTATGTAACTGGTTGAGTCGATTTAGTTTTTTTCAGAAGCAAAGAGGGCAGGCGTGAGTAACGAGAGACAAAGAAATGTTAAAATGTGTGCTTTCATTTTATTCCCGCTTCTTTTAGTTAATTTTTTTTGTTGTCGCATTAAACATTAATCATGGAAGAGAAAGGAGTGAACATTCACTCCTTCATCTAAAATATCTTCATATAAAGTTGATTAATGTACAGTTAGTTTTACTGTGGAGCAAGCGCATTAAGTCTGGCATTAGTATCGGTAGCTTTTATTAAAAGATCTAGGCCACCTCCGTCATCTTGCAAAATCGCAGCAACCATCATAGAAAATGGAATTTGCCCCGCCAAAAACGGCATTATCATGTTTAGGACATTTCTTATAAACTGTTTCATATCTTCCTTATCTTTAGCTAATATGTCTAAAATTCTCCCATTTTCTCTTTGTAGAGGTTCAATTATTTTGTCATTTTCTGCTAATTCTGTCTTTTGATCCTCAAATATTTTAGCTGATTGTGCCATGTAATCGCCGATAGGAGACCTGGAGTTTTCTGTTTGTAAAGCTTGTCCCTTATTATAATATTTCTTGTATATATCATCCCTTATTTTTAGTCTTTTTTGTATTTCGTCATAAAGTGTTTTAGCCCTTTGAGTGTTTGCTTGAATTTCATCCCCACTAATATCTCTTTGGTCAGCGCCTTTAAATGAAATCCCAGCAGCAGTCCCTATGTATAGTGATGGTAGTATTGTTAGTACTGTTATTAGAATTAATTTTTTTTTATTGTTTTTCATATCTCTTCCTTTTTTAAGGTTTTTAGGTTGATAATAATTACTACTATAAAATATATCCTTATCTAAGCCAAAAATTCAATAGTTTTAATAAATTTTCTATAATTTCTCTGTGTAACAGGTGGGGGGGCAAAAAAGGGCGGGGCGATGAGCTTCATCAGAGGAAGCCTCATCGGACCCAGTAAAATAACAAAAACCAGTCCATCTGCAGCAATTGCAAGATAAACTGGTTTTGATATTTTTCAATAAGTTTGGGCGTAGATTTTCCTTTGATTAACCCATCGCACCGCCAATTTGCGTTGAAGTTGAAGATTCTTTCGGCTGAGAAATAGGCGGAGGAGTTCTTGGAGACCGTGGTGTTGTAGGAACTGTCTTAGGGGCGGGTGTCGGCGCTGGTGTTGGTGTAGGAGTTGGCGTAGCTGGCGCTGGTAGTCCTTTTCCTGCTGGGTCTAATTTTGGGATAGCTCTTTTGATTTCGTCAGTTGCCAAATCCCATGCAGTTTTACCTTGCTTATTGGTGATATGTTTACTTGGCGTGAGATTTGGAAAATCTAAAATTGCATGTATGATGTCTTTATTCCCGTGCTTTACCGCTATCATGAGCGCTGTGTCACCAGCATTATTTTGAGCATTTGGGGCTAGAGCTGAACCGGCTTTATTTAATAATTTATTAACGGTGGCAAGATCATTATTTATTGCGGCATGTATTAAAGCTGTGTTACCGTCTTTATCAGAAATAAAATACTGTAGTTGACCTGCAAAGCTTTGTGCCGCTATTAATGCATCTATGATATTTTGCTTACTCATCTTTACGGCATTAATTATAGCAGTACTCCCATCACTGTCTTGCAAATTGATCCAGAATCCTGGAATGTTTTGGGACATTATCCTTAATAAATCGTTAACTTTCGAATCCTTAATTTTAACTGCTCGAACTAGTGAGGGATTAACACTATTATTCCCATAAAAATCATCTCTTGGCTGTGTAAGATCTGGATCATTGAGCAAAGCTTGATCTTCTTTTGCTTTATTGATTTCAGCTTGCCTGATTTCTTGCTCAACTTGACTTGCAATATTCTGAAAGTTAAAACTGCCAAAAGAGCCCCCAAGATTTGTACCAACTAATCCAAGGATACTCAACACAATCATTATCTTCCATTTCATTACTTAAACTCCCTCATTTTTTTTAAAAACGTATATAACAGAAGATTATAAACCTCTTTAATAGTATACAGGACTTTATTGCACAATTGAAATAAAATATTTTATGAAGATTTTCTATTAAAACCTATTTTACAGAAGCTATATTTAAAGGGGCTGAATTGCCATTATGCGCTTTAATTTTTTCAGAATTAGAGTTGGCCTGCTGGTGAATTTCTTTTAAATTTTTTGGTTGTGGGTGAGAGTTTGGATCTTTGGGTAGATTTGTAGTGATCTTTAACACTGTTCTGAATAATTCTCTTGGTGAAGTTCTCGTTTTTTTAGGAGAAGCGGGAGAACTCTGAGAAACTTGCAATGCCTGAGCTGTGGGAATATTAAATTTTGGAGCCTCTTTTTTGTCTTGTTGGGATGCATGAAGTAAAGACGCTGAAGAAAGGCAGAGTACGAGGAGAGTACGGTTTGAGAGCATGTAAAAACCCTTTTGTTTAAATATTTTTGAATGATTGAAGATCGAGACAATGGTACTTTAATTTTTAAGAAAAACAATCTTTTTATGCAAAAAAAGACGGGCGCAATGGCCCGTCCTGCTCAAAAACTTAAATTAAATTTGAATAGTAGATCTTAGACGCCAAAATGTAATGACATGTAACATAATACCGCAGTTAACATGGCTGTAATGATCATTTGTTTCATATACTCCTCCCTATTAATTATTACTCCCTGCTCTCGCATATTCATTTATAATTGTATCATGCTCAAAATTCAATCTGCAACAAAGTTGAACTGATAGATTGATTTATGCGGCATTATTGCTCTAAATCATTTAATAATGCATCAATGGTTTGATACTCTTTGCTTTCGCCGCCAAAATAATTTTTTATCGTGGATCCGCGCCTTTGAATTGTATTGAGGGGCAAATGATGCCAATCAATTTTTTGTGGAGTGTCAATAATATTAAAGATGCCATTAGATATCAGCGTTGAAATGTTAAGAAAATCGCATTGTAAAGGGCTTTTAAAGGGTTGGGCTTGCATCGACTGATTATTTAATATTTGAGCGCGTAATAAGGCGAGCTGCGCAATACTACTGCTTGTGGGCAACATGTAATCAAAGGGGTTTGCAGGAATGGTTACAAAATCAGATCCTATTGATTCATACCAAATATCATCGTGCTTAAAAGCCTGTATTTTTTTTAATAATTTTTGCATCAATTGCGTATGTTCTCCTGTTTCTTCATGCATATACGTGGTAAATAAAAGCATTGCGGCATAATCTTCCAAAAAACCTTCTTTTTGCGATGTTCCATTGATGACGCTATGGAACACTGCATCATCGTGCATAAGCTTGGTAGTTAATAATTGAAAAATTTGTTTTGCCTTTAATAAAGCGGTCTGATTATCGGTGCATCGATAGGCAATAAGTAATGCGATACCCGTTATTGCATTCCAGCTGGTCAGATGCTTGGTATCAATTAATGGTTGAGGTCTTTTATTGCGGGCCTTGAGTAATTTTTGTTCGATGATGTCTAAGAAAGCTTCGCGTTTTTTGATTAAATGATACAGATTTTTTTGTGTATTATTTATTGCCTGAAGCTGATACACTCGTGAAAACTCAATAAATTCTTCTGGATTTAAGATAGATTTAAGTTCATCAAGAGTCCATAAGTAGGAAGCTCCTTCTTCATTTTGGACGTCTGAAGAAATTGCGGTATATAATAGACCATCGGCAATAAAATGAGTGGTTAAAAAGTCTACGAGTTTGTCGGCGATTTTTTTATAGCTTTCTTCTTTGAGTACTTTGTATGCAGCACTATAGCTCCACAAAAGCCATGCTTGATCATAGAGCATTTTTTCAAAATGGGGGACAGTCCATTGTTGGTCAATGCAATATCTAAAAAATCCGCCTTGCAAATGATCGTGTAATCCGCCAAGGGCAATAGCATCCAATGTTTTTTTAAGCATGATATACACGGTTTTAACATTCTCTTGCCCAAACACTGAGAGTAAAAAGAGAAGCGTTGCATGCGGCGGAAATTTAGGAGTGCTCCCAAAACCGCCAAAAGTCTCATCAAATTGGGATTCGATTGTGGGAATAATAGTTTCAGGCGGTGCCTCTTGAGGCTTTAATTGTGGGGGGGGGTATATATTTTTATAGAATCTTTATTTATTTTATAATGATCAAAAACGATATGTAATAAACTTAAAAAGGTAGGAATTTTAGGATCATTTGATTTTGAAGGAACGAAAGTAACTGCGGCCATAGGCTTTAGATCTGGCGTGAGCATAACATTTAAGGGCCAGCCTCCGGTGCCGGTTGATTGTACGGCAAAGTTCATCATGTATTGATCAATGTCAGGACGTAATTCTCGATCGATAAGGATAGAGACAAATTGTTCATTTAAAAAATCTGCGGTGTCTTTATCTTGAAAAGCATCTTGTGCCATGATGTGGCACCAATGGCAGGTGGAATACCCAATTGAAACGAAAATTAATTTGTCTTGCTGCTTTGCGTAGGCAAGTACATCGGGATGCCATTCTTGCCAATGAATAGGATTATTTTTATGCTGTGATAAATATAATGATAATGCTTTATCGAGATTATTCTTATTAAAATTCATACGTCTTGCTCCTGAACTATAATTATTTATTGCAAAGTAACGTGTTTGAACACCATATTACAAGATTATCCGCGTACCGAGTTGCAATTTCTTGTATTGATACTAATATTTATATAATTCAGTTTGTTTTATATGCATTTGAGATTGAGGGATTGGAATGTTTTTTTATCTTTTTTTTATGCTGCTGATGAACTTTGGATACGCGATTGGATCACAAGAAAAGGGCGCCGTAAAAAAATTAATAGAATGCAAAGTAAACGAGAAAAATGCTTCGCCTAAGCAAGTTGGTAGTTCCATGACAATGCAAGATTATCGTAAGAAAAATCAAGAAATAGATAATAAAATACAACGTTTCAACGCTGGGGTTATTGCTTGTGGTGCACTATCTTTGTGGTGTTGCTGGCATTATGCTAAATCAAAAATGGAATAAAAAAAGCATTTCCGCTTTCCTGAGCCCTGCTGAGTGAGCGCAGCGAAGCGAAGCAGGTGTCGAAGGACCGTCCTTTACTTTCTTTTTCGCAGTTATCTGCCAAATGCTCGACTAAATAAGTCTATGTATTCACTCTTGCTAAATAATCCAGCAACCTGTTCAATCTTTTGCCCATTTTTAAATAATATCAAAGTTGGAATGCCGCGAACTTTATATTTATCGCTTAATCCTCGTGCTCCATCAAAATTAATTTTGAAAAACAAAATATGCGGATTTTCTGCAGCAAGCTTTTCTAAAATTGGTGCCAAACG
>Ga0207062_1188_pt1 | contig 15231 bp, 10 predicted proteins | sample Alteio_BWMinCont_28_FD_153266 | JGI IMG/M metagenome (GOLD analysis project Ga0207062, IMG submission 153266) | Enriched cells from forest soil in Barre Woods Harvard Forest LTER site, Petersham, Massachusetts, United States -... | ecosystem: Environmental > Terrestrial > Soil > Temperate forest >... | reverse complement strand
GCAAGGGTTGGAAGCGGGCTTGGTGGCTCCTATTAGCTGGCGTGGGCTTGCAATTTTACTTTGTCCAGGAATTGGTTGCTGCGTTCGCGTTTTTTGCGATTGGATTTGCGGCGGTCGCCTTCGTCATTGTGAGCCTGTGCACGCTGTGGAAAGGTTGGAAAGCGGCAGTGGGGCGTTTTACGAATAGTGAGGATCTGGCGGAGTCCGGCTTGCAAGCCGGAAGGCCGGCACGGGAAATGCCATGAGAGCTTGCAAGGAAATGTTGCCGCAGAAGTTGAAAACCGGAAACAGGAACTCGAAAGAACGGGATAGCAAGATGGGAATAAATTGGCAACGTAAAACGAGTATGCCGGGGACGGACTTAGGGATGCGAGGCAGGGGAATGAGCAGTTGCTTCGGAAAGCGAGCGCTGTGATGTCAACGACTCAGGCGGTTTTGGATATCGATCAGCTTTGCGTAAACACAATGAGGACCCTGGCGATCGATGCGATCCAGAAGGCGAATTCGGGGCATCCCGGGACGCCCATGGGCATGTCACCGACGGTCTACTGCCTGTGGCAAAGGCTTTTGCGGTTCGATCCCGAAGATCCCATCTGGATGAATCGTGACCGCTTTGTGCTTTCCGCCGGACATGCGTCGACTCTGCTGTACACCATCCTGCATCTTGCCAAGGTCAAGGCCGTTGATCCGGATTATGAAATTTTAGGCAGGCCTTCCGTCACCCTGGACGATATCAAGTCCTTTCGCCAATTTGGGAGCCGCTGCGCGGGCCACCCAGAGTACCGCTGGACCTCCGGTGTCGAGACAACCACCGGTCCTTTGGGGCAAGGTGTGGCGACGAGCGTAGGCATGGCCATCGCCGAAAAGTGGCTCGGCGCGCGATACAACCGCCCGGATTTTGAACTCTTTGGGTACCGGATTTACGCACTATGCGGCGACGGTTGCATGATGGAAGGTATCTCAAGCGAGGCAGCTTCTGTTGCGGGACACTTGAAGCTCGACAACCTCTGCTGGATCTACGACAACAATCACATCACCATCGAAGGCAAGACTGAGATTACGTTTACTGAAGACGTGGCGGGACGGTTTTTGGCTTACGGATGGAACGTGGCTCGTGTGGGCGATGCCAACGATCTTGACCGGATCGAGAACGCTTTGCGGAATGCGGCGGGCACGGCGGGCCGGCCGTCTCTCATCATCGTCGACAGCCATATCGGCTATGGTTCGCCGCATCGTCAGGACACCAGCGCGGCTCACGGCGAACCGCTCGGTGAAGAAGAGATCAAGCTAACCAAGCAGGCTTATGGCTGGCCGCCAGACGCCAAGTTTCTCGTGCCAAACGGAGTATATGAGCATTTCGAATCCGGCGTTGGACGCAGAGGCCGCGAAGCGCGCCAACAGTGGGAGAAAAAATTCGAGGAGTACCGCAAGAAATATCCGGAACTCGCGGCAGAACTCGACCAAATTCAAAAGCGGGAGCTGCCCGCGAATTGGTCGAAAGACATTCCCGTCTTTCCCGCCGATGCCAAGGGAGTTTCTGGACGTGACGCGTCCGCCAAAGTTCTCAATTCCATCGCTCCGAATGTTCCGTGGCTGGTCGGAGGTTCCGCGGACCTGACTCCTTCGACCAGGACGCGACTGACGTTCCCGAGCGCCGGCGATTTTCAGGCTGACAGTCCTTCAGGGCGGAATTTGCACTTCGGAATCCGTGAACACTCGATGGGAGCGGTACTCAATGGCCTCGCGCTTTCAAAGCTGCGTCCGTTCGGATCAGGATTCCTGATCTTCAGTGACTACGGGCGAGGCGCGATTCGTCTGAGCGCCTTGATGGAAATTCCCGTTACACATGTATTCACGCACGATTCCATTGGTGTCGGCGAAGATGGCCCGACGCACCAGCCGATCGAGCATCTGATCTCGCTGCGAGCCATTCCGAACATGGTGGTCATGCGGCCTGGCGATGCGAACGAGGTCGCGGAAGCCTGGAAAGTGATTCTGCAGATGCCCCGGCAGCCGGTGGCGCTCATCCTTACGCGCCAGGCGTTGCCAACGTATGACCGAAAACGCTTTGCTTCGGCAAGTGGTCTTGCCCAGGGGGCCTACGTACTCGCTGATGCGGAGGGCGGCAATCCGGATGTCCTGCTGATGGCGACGGGAAGCGAGGTCTCCTTGTGTGTCGAGGCCTACGAAGAGTTGAAGCGGCAGGGGATTCGCGCGCGCGTTGTGAGCATGCCTTCCTGGGAGCTGTTTGAAAGACAGAGTGAAGAGTACCGGCGAACCGTGTTGCCCCCATCTGTCAAGGCTCGCGTGGCGGTCGAACAGGCGTCCACATTCGGATGGTGCCGCTACGTGGGCATTGACGGAGCGATTCTCGGAATGAAGACGTTCGGAGCTTCGGCGCCGTTGAAGGTACTGCAAAAGGAATTTGGATTTACGACGGATCACGTCGTGGAAGCTGCGAAAGCGCAGCTTGCACAGGTGAAATGACCATGCATATTGCCGTTGCTTCGGACCACGCCGGTTTTTCGCTGAAGGGGAAGGTCTTCGAATATCTGCGCGGCTTAGGGCACACCGTGGAAGACCTAGGCACCTGCGACACGACTCCGGTCGATTATCCGGACTTTGCGGAAGCGGTTGCTGCGGCGATTCTCAGCGAGCGAGTCGAGCGCGCCGTGCTGATCTGCGGAAGCGGGGTTGGCGCCTCCGTGGCCGCGAACAAATTTCGGGGTATTCGGGCCGGCCTGTGCCACGACACGTACTCGGCGCACCAGGGCGTGGAGCACGATCACATGAATGTGCTGGTTTTAGGTGGACGCGTGATTGGGGAAGCGCTGGCGCATGAGCTAGTGGGCGCGTTCGTTGGCGCCAAGCAGTCGCAGGAAGAGCGCCACTTGAGAAGGCTTGCGAAGATTGATGCCATTGAAGAGAGAGGCGTCCCAGAATTCTTGCACGACGGCGGGACACGCCGCTGATTTTGGAATTTAGTAGATAAAGAAAGGTAAAAAGCACAATGACAACCGCAGCACTGAGCATTCCCAAAGAAGCAAATCCACTAAGAGGACTCTCTGCGTTTGGACAGTCCGTCTGGCTGGATTACATTCGCCGGAGTTTGATCACCAGCGGAGAACTGAAGCGCCTAGTAGTGGAAGATGGGCTGCGGGGTGTCACCTCGAACCCGGCCATTTTCGAAAAAGCAATCGTAGGCAGCACGGACTATGAAGCGGTGATTCGCAGCAGTGAGTCGGCAGCCCTGGACGCGAAGGGACTCTACGAAAAAATCGCGGTGAAGGACGTGCAGGATGCGGCAGACATTCTGCGGCCGGTCTACGACGAAAGCAAACAGCAGGACGGCTATGTGAGCATGGAAGTCTCCCCGTTGCTCGCGCATGACACGGCAGGGACTTTGGAAGAGGCGCGGCGGCTCTGGAAGACGGTGAACCGGCCTAATCTCATGGTGAAAGTCCCGGCAACGGCGGAAGGAATTCCGGCGATTCGGCAATTGATCAGCGAAGGGATCAACGTCAATGTGACGCTGCTTTTTTCGCGTGACGTCTATGAGCAAGTTGCAAAGGCCTACATCGAAGGACTGACCGCACGCGCGGCCTCGGGCGGAGACGTTAGCCGGATTGCGAGCGTGGCTAGCTTCTTCGTCAGCCGAATCGACTCCAAAATTGACGCGCAAATCGCGAGTCAACTAAAAACGGCGAGTGATCCGGCACAGCGTGGACGCCTAAGCGGCCTACTCGGCAAGGTTGCGATTGCCAATGCCAAGCTTGCCTATCACAGCTTCACGGAATTGTATTCGGGAGAAGCCTGGAACGCCCTGGCCAGCAAAGGAGCACAACGTCAGCGTTTGCTCTGGGCGAGCACAAGCACGAAGAACCCCAACTATAGAGACGTGATTTACGTGGAGGAGCTCATCGGCCCTTCGACCGTGAACACCATTCCGCCAGCGACTTTCAACGCGTTCCGGGAGCACGGCAGGCTTCGCGCGAGCTTGACGGAAGACGTGGAAAACGCTGCCGACACCATGGATGCCCTCGAGCGGGCCGGCATCTCGATGAAAACCGCGACAGACACCCTCTTGGAAGAAGGCTTGCGCCAGTTCGTGGATGCGTTCGCGCAACTGCTGAAAGCGACCGGCTCGAGGAAGAGCGGGGAATCCACGGCGAAGATCAATTCCATAACCTACACCCTGCCGCAAAAGCTCGCCGCCGCAGTCGACGCTGCGCTCACGGATTGGCAGAAAAATGACAAAGTGCGCCGCCTGTGGCGAGGGGATGCCTCGCTTTGGACGGGAGCCGATGAAAATCATTGGCTCGGCTGGCTGGGAGTCACCGACGACCAGATCTCTCATATCGATCATCTGACTTCGCTCGCGGCCGAAGTCAAGCAGGCGGGATTCAAGCACGCTCTTCTCCTCGGGATGGGAGGGTCGAGCCTTTGCCCGGAAGTCCTGCGGCTCACATTCGGGAAGATTGAAGGATTCCCCGATTTGCATGTCCTCGATTCCACCGATCCCGCGCAGATCAAGGCCATCGAGGCAAAGATTGACCTGAAGAACACCCTGTTCATCGTCTCCAGCAAATCAGGAGGGACTCTCGAACCCAACATCTACAAACAATATTTTTTTGCGCGCGCGAAGGAAGCCGTCGGTGAGAAGGAAGCGGGAAACCGGTTCATTGCCGTCACCGATCCGGGCTCAAAGATGCAGCACGTCGCCGAGAACGATAAGTTCAGGCACACCTTCTTCGGTGTCCCCAGTATCGGAGGACGATACTCCGCATTATCGAATTTCGGCATGGTGCCGGCGGCGGTGATGGGAATTGACGTGCCGAAGTTCTTGAGCCGCACTGAGGAAATGGTTCATGCCTGCGGGGCAACGGTTCCAGCGACGGAGAATCCCGGCGTGCTATTGGGAGCGATCCTCGGAACCGCGGCAAATCAAGGGCGCGACAAAGTAACGATCATTTCTTCTTCGGGCATTTCGGATCTCGGCGCGTGGCTTGAACAGCTTCTCGCGGAATCGACGGGAAAAATCGGGAAGGGAATCGTTCCCGTGGACCGGGAGCGGTTGGCGAAGTCGGAGAGCTACGGGAGTGACCGGGTATTTGCCTATCTTCGCCTGGAATCCGCGCCCGATCACGAGCAGGACGTAGCCGTCGAAGCTCTGGAGAAAGCAGGCCAGCCAGTCGTGCACATCGCTGTGCAGGACCCTTATGCAATCGGTGAAGAGTTCTTTCGGTGGGAGATTGCGACAGCTGTCGCCGGGTCCATCATCGGCATCAATGCTTTCAACCAGCCGGACGTAGAAGCCAGCAAGATCGAAACGCGGAAACTCACGAGCGAATACGAAGCAAAGGGGAAGCTGCCAGAAGAGAAGCCCTTTTTCGAAGGCGACGGCGTGAAGCTCTACGCGGACGCGAGGAACACTGAAGCTCTTAAAAACGGAAAGACGCTCGCGGAGGTCTTGAAAACTCATCTGTCGCGCGCCGGCGCAGGAGATTATTTCGCCCTGCTCGGATACATCACGATGAACGCTGAGAATGAAGCCGCTTTACAGGCCATCCGCCATACGGTCAGAGACACCAAGAAGTTGGCGACTGTTCTCGGATTTGGGCCGCGTTTTCTGCACTCGACAGGCCAAGCCTATAAGGGTGGACCCAACAGCGGTGTCTTCCTGCAGATCACTTGCGACGACGCCAATGATCTTCCGGTCCCTGAACAGAAATATACGTTTGGGGTGGTCAAAGCGGCGCAAGCGCGTGGCGATTTCGCGGTACTTGCGGAACGCGGGAGACGAGCGCTGCGCGTGCACCTCGGTAAGGATGTGAAGGCGGGACTCGCAAAGCTACAGGCGGCAATCGGGCAAGCATTGGCGTAGTGCAACGGTGAACTAAGAAAGACACGAGTGAACAGGAGCGATATCAATGCAACTGGGAATGATCGGGCTGGGAAGAATGGGCGCCAACATGGTCCGTCGGCTACAAAGAGCCGGACATCAATGCGTGGCCTTTGACCGAAATGCGGAGTCAGTGAGACAAGTCGCGAGTGACGGCGCGACCGCGGCCACGTCACTGGATGATCTGGTGAAGAAGCTGCAAAGGCCGCGAGCCGTATGGTTGATGGTTCCCGCGGCGGTTGTGGACGCCACGCTGCATGACCTGGCGGGAAAGCTCGAAGCCGGCGACATCGTGATCGATGGCGGAAACTCCTACTACATCGATGACATTCGCCGTGCGAAGGAACTCACCACCAAGGGTTTGCATTACGTGGACGTTGGCACGAGCGGCGGGGTTTGGGGCCTGGAGCGCGGCTATTGCCAGATGATTGGCGGCGAAAAGCAGATTGTCGTGCACCTCGATCCCATCTTCAAATCGCTCGCGCCGGGTCGCGGCGACATTTCGCGGACGCCGGGGCGCGAGAAAGTTCCGGGAACAGCTGAAGAGGGCTATCTCCATTGCGGCCCTTCGGGGGCGGGGCACTTCGTGAAGATGGTGCACAACGGAATCGAGTATGCCTTGATGGCCGCCTACGCTGAAGGACTGAACATCCTCAAGCATGCCAACGCGGGCAGCGGAACTCGCGAAGTGGATGCCGAGACCACCCCGCTGCGCAATCCGGAAAATTACCGCTACGACTTCGCTCTGGCCGATGTGGCCGAAGTGTGGAGGAGAGGCAGTGTCGTGGCCAGCTGGCTTCTCGACTTGACGGCAATTTCGCTTCTGGAGCAGCCATCGCTTGAGAGATTTTCCGGAAGGGTATCGGATTCCGGGGAAGGACGCTGGACGATTCTTGCCGCTATCGAATCGACTGCGCCAGCTCCGGTTCTCACAGCATCACTATTTCAGCGATTTGTTTCGCGCGGGGAAGACGAATTTGCGGCCAAACTCCTATCCGCCATGCGGTTTCAGTTTGGCGGGCACTTGGAGAAGGCGGCGAGCGCCAAGTAAATGGACCGGGATTGGAAATCGAATGCCAGATAGGACGAATATGACTGAAAGTGTCAACGAGCACGGACATCAAGCGAGCCCCTGCGTGATGGTGATATTTGGGGCCAGCGGAGATCTGACCAAGCGCAAGCTAATTCCGGCGCTATGCAATTTGGCGAAAGACAAACTGCTCTCGCCGCAATTCGCGATAATCGGCTTCTCTTACAATTCGATGACAACGGAATCCTTCCGAGCGCAGCTCACCAAGGACATCAAAGAGTTCGCACCCGAGCCGATCGATAGCCGTCTCTGGGATTGGTTTCTCGAACGAACGTACTACGTGCAGGGAGATTTCCAGGATTCCGCGGCGTACGGAAGACTCCAGGCACAAATTGCAGCGGCGGAAAAGGCCCACTCCACGCAAGGGAACCGCTTCTTCTACCTGGCGGTGTCTCCGAAATTTTTCGCTCCCGTCGTGAAACAACTGGGCCAGGCCGGCCTCACTCAGGAAGAGGACGGCAAATGGGCTCGCGTCATCGTGGAAAAACCTTTCGGAAGAGATTTAGCTTCCGCGAAACAGTTGAACCGCGACCTCAAGCAGATTCTCGATGAACAGCAGATCTACCGCATCGATCACTATCTGGGCAAAGAGACCGTGCAGAACCTCATGGTCTTCCGATTCGCAAATAGCATCGCGGAACCTTTGTGGAACCGAAACTTCATCGATAGCGTGCAGATTACCGCTGCCGAGACGGTCGGAGTCGAGCAGCGCGGCGGCTATTACGAAACGTCCGGGGCGTTGCGCGACATGGTTCCCAATCATCTCTTCCAGTTGCTTTCGCTGACGGCGATGGAGCCCCCGATTTCGTTTGACGCAGACGCCGTGCGCGATAAGCAAGCGGAAATCCTCCACGCCGTTCAAGTTCCCAAGCCGGAAGACGTGGTGAGCATGGCCGTTCGCGGACAATACGGCCAAGGAACGGCGGGAGCGGAACGGCTGGCCGCCTATCGCGCTGAGCCCATGGTTGCCGCCGCTTCGAATACCGAAACCTATGCCGCGTTGCGGCTCGAAATCGATAACTGGCGGTGGGCCGGAGTGCCGTTTTATCTCCGCACAGGTAAGCGCCTCTCCCTCCGCACCACGGAAATCGCCATTCAGTTTCGCCGTTCTCCCTTCGTGCTGTTTCGAAATACGAAGATCGCGGATCTGCAGACCAACCGGCTGGTCATTCACATTCAGCCCGACGAAGGAATCTCTCTTCGATTTGGAGCGAAGGTGCCAGGCCCGGTGATGCAGCTCGGCCTCGTGAATATGGAGTTTGACTACGCGCGCGACTTCGGAAATTCGCACAGTACCGGGTACGAACGGCTCTTGTACGACTGCATGATCGGCGATGCCACCTTGTTCCAGCGCGCGGACATGGTGGAGGCGGGCTGGAGAGCGATTCAACCCGTTCTTGATGCGTGGTCCGATGCTCCGGCCAAGAGCTTTCCGAACTACGCCGCGGGAAGCTGGGGGCCGGCCGAATCTGACGAATTGCTTGCGCGCGATGGACGTGCGTGGCGAGCAATCGGGGAAGACCATCTGTCACCTGAGCCGAGTGCAGTTCCGGCGGCGCTGGGACGAGCAACTGCAGGGGTGCGCTGAGACTATGACAACTGAGACTGCAACAACAAATCGTGAGATCAGAATTTTGGTGGATGCCAATGGCATTGCGCATACAGCCGCAGCGGAATTTCTGGAGGCAGCGCAGAAGGCTGTTCGAGAAAAGGACTCCTTCAGCGTCGCGCTCTCGGGTGGCTCCACGCCGAAAGCGCTATACGGGTTGCTGATAAACAACCCTGTCCTGCAGGCCATGGTGCCTTGGGGAAAGATCCAGTTTTATTTCGGCGACGAACGGCATGTACCCCCGGATGATGCGGAAAGCAACTTTCGGATGGCCACAGAAGCGATGCTCGCCAAAGCCCCGATCGATCCGAAGCAGGTGCATCGTATCAAGGGCGAAAAACGAAACGTGGCGCAAGCCGCCGAGGAGTACGAGGAAGATTTGCGAGCCAGTTTCAGGCTAGCTGAAGGGCAGCTGCCGCGCTTCGACTTGGTGCTACTCGGGATGGGGCCGGAAGGGCATACGGCTTCCTTATTTCCAGGCACAAAAGCCTTGAAGGAAGAACGCCGTCTGGTCGTCAATAATTGGGTCGGCAAGCTCTATACGGATCGCATCACGCTGACGCCTCCGGTCTTGAACAATGCCGCCCGCGTACTTTTCATGGTGCACGGCGCGGAAAAGGCGCCTGCACTAAAGGCCGTGCTCGAGGGGCCGTACGAGCCGGACCAACTCCCGGCGCAGATCATCCAGCCAAAAGAGGGGAAAGTTCTATGGCTGGTGGATCCCACTGCAGCCGCCATGCTTACTCCGCGAGCGAAGAGAGCATTCTAGGAGAAAAGGATGGCTACAAGTCCGCGTACGACAATTCAATCCCTTCTCGGACCGAAAACGGAATCCTTGCTGGGATTCCACTCGCCAAAGATTGCCAAGGAGCGCCTCCATCTTCCCGGCCCGGATTTCATAGATCGCGTTTGGGCGGGATCCGATAGAAACATTCGCGTCCTGACCAACTTGCAAAGGATCTACGAACATGGCCGCCTCGGAAAGACCGGGTATGTATCGATACTTCCCGTCGACCAGGGCATCGAGCACTCCGCCGGCGCCAGCTTCGCGAAAAACCCTGATTACTTCGACGCGGAAAACATCGTAAAGCTGGCTGTCGAAGGTGGATGCAACGCAGTGGCTTCGACGTGTGGCGTCCTGGGTGCGGTCGCGCGCAAGTACGCACACAAAATCCCGTTCATCATGAAGCTGAATCACAACGAATTGCTGACCTATCCAAACAAGTTCGATCAGGTGTTTTTCTCGACGGTGAAGGTAGCGTACGACATGGGCGCGGCAGCGGTAGGGGCAACGATCTACTTTGGCTCCGAGCAGAGCGACCGGCAGATTGTGGAGGTGAGTCAGGCCTTCGCACACGCGCACGAACTGGGGATGGGCACGATTCTGTGGTGCTACCTGCGCAACAATGCCTTCAAGAAAGACAAGGACTACCACCTCTCGGCGGATTTGACCGGACAGGCCAATCATCTGGGAGTGACCATCGAGGCCGACATCATCAAGCAAAAGCTCCCGGAGAACAACGGTGGATACCAGGCTCTCAACATGGGCGATTCGAGTTACGGCAAGTTCGACAAGCGCATCTACTCGGAACTTGCGAGCGATCATCCGATCGATCTGTGCCGCTACCAGGTAGCGAACTGTTTCATGGGACGAGCAGGTTTGATCAACAGCGGAGGTGCCTCCGGCGCGAATGACTTCGAGGAAGCAGTAGCCACGGCGGTGATCAACAAAAGGGCAGGAGGAACCGGGCTGATCTCGGGTCGGAAGGCATTTCAGCGGCCGTTTGCAGAAGGGATTCAATTGCTGAACACTATTCAGGACGTCTATTTGAGCCCGGAAGTCACGGTGGCCTGAGGATCCAAGAAGTTACAATGAGAGCGAGCTGATTCTATTTCGAGAGCAAGAGAATCGCGAGGAGGAGCATTGTCAAATCGGCTGACAGGTAAGGTAGCGGCTGTAACTGGCGGCGACCAGGGAATTGGACGGGCGATTGCGGAACGTCTGGCGCAAGAAGGTGCCGACGTGGCCATCTGCTATCGCAAAAACAAGGACGGGGCAGACGAAGTAGTGAGCCAAATTAAATCTGCGAAGCGGCGAGCGGCTGCGTTTCAAGCTGATGTCGGAAAGGTCTCTGACGGACAGCGATTCATCGAAGAGGCCGTCGCGGCTCTTGGAAAAGTCGACATCCTGATCAACAACGCGGGCCTGGAGAAACGAGCGGACTTCTGGGACGTGACGGAAGAAGACTTCGACGCCGTTTTGAACGTCAACCTGAAGGGAATGTTTTTCATCACGCAAGCGGTGGTCCGCCATCTTCGGCAGGCAGGGCGCCCCGGGAAAATCATCAACATCAGTTCGGTGCACGAAGAATTGCCGTTCCCGCATTTTGCTTCCTACTGCGCGAGCAAAGGGGGAATCAAGATGCTGACACGAAACTTGGCGATTGAACTTGCCCCGAACAAGATCACGATCAACTCGATTGCGCCTGGTGCGATCGAAACACCTATCAATACCAAACTATTGAATGACCCGGTCAAGCTCAAAGAGCTGCTCGAAAATATTCCACTTGGAAGGCTTGGAAAACCGGAAGACGTCGCCGGGATCGCTAGCTTCCTGGCATCGGAGGAATCCGATTACGTCACGGGAACGACTTTTTTTGTGGACGGCGGTTTGCTCTGGAACTACCAGGAGCAATAGCTCCATTTCTGGTTCGGATGGAAACCCAAGAAAGAGGTTCAAGATGGCATCGAGAAGTGGAAATCCAGCAAAGCCCATCCGGATGGTGATCGCGGACGTGGACGGAACTCTCGTCACGCAGGAGAAGGTGCTGACGAAGCGTGCCGCCGAGTCTGTTTTGCGGCTGCATGAGGCGGGAATTGCATTCAGCGTTACGAGCGGGCGGCCTCCGCGCGGAATGGCCATGCTAATCGATCCACTAAAGCTGACTCAACCCTTGGCGGCATTCAATGGCGGCGTGCTGATCAAGCCTGACCTTACAACGGTTGTTGACCAGAAGTTTTTGCCCGCGGGAGTGCCGGAGATGGTGATCGAGGCCATCGAGAATCATGGTCTAGATATCTGGGTCTATACGGACACTGGATGGTTTGTGCGCGACCCGAACGCACCTCATGTCGCCCGCGAGCAGTGGACCGTGAAGTTTCCTCCAACGGTGGTCAAGACGTTTGCGGGACTGCTTGGCCGCGTAGCAAAGATTGTCGGTGTGGGCGATGACTACGATCGCGTTGCGAAATGCGAGAAAGATGTTCAGCAAGCCGGCGGGGCGCACATTTCCGCGGCGCGCTCGCAGCCTTACTACCTCGATGTGACGCATCCCCAGGCCAACAAGGGCGGGGTCGTGCTCGCCATGTCAAAACGGTTGAACATTCCGGCGGAAGAGATCGCGACCATCGGAGACATGCCCAATGACGTTCTGATGTTCGAGAAGAGCGGCGTGAGCATCGCGATGGGCAACGCGAGCAAGGAAGTTCAATCGTCGGCCACTTACGTCACCGCCACCAACGAAGACGAAGGGTTCGCTAAGGCGATCGAGGAGTTCGTACTAAACGCACGTTCCGCGAGCGCTTGAGAACATGAGGGATCCAGCCATGCTCCATGCGAGTGAATAAAAAATGTGGAACTCACTCCAGCTAAAGCGGGTCCCGTGGATTGTCGCCATGGTTGCCACGGTTGTTCTGCCATCTTCGGCACAGCAACCTGCCGGCCAAAAGCCTGATGATTTGCAGAAGCAGCTGGAGCAGCTCAAGCAGCAGTACGAGGCGACCACTCATGACCTCGAGCAGCGCATCGCTTCGCTTGAACAACAGATTCAAAAACAACAGGAGAAAGAAAAGGAAGAAAAAGAGGCCAGCGAAAAAACAAAGGAGGGGACGGTCTCGGCGGTTGAACTTGCCGCGCAGCAAGCAGCGAAGAACGCCGCGCTCGGACAGTCGGATCAGGTCGGAGCAAAGTATCAGGGCCAACTGCCTTCGGAACCGACGTACGACCTCCTGAGAGAGGCAGATCAGAAGATCGCGGATCTGCAGCATCAGGTGCAGAGCTTCGAGTTTCACGGCTATTTTCGGTCGGGTTACGGGCTTAATAGCGCCGGCGGACAGCAAGTGGCTTTCCAGGCTCCGGGAGCGGATGCGAAATATCGATTGGGCAACGAAGCAGAAACCTACGGGGAATTCATTTTTGTCAACAACTGGCTGAATCCTGAGCAAAACGCCGATAAGGCCTGGCTTAAGACGGAAGTTATGATCGAGGCGAACACCTCGAATTACGCCAGCTACTCAAATTTTCCCAATGGAACTGGCAACGACCAATTCCGGCTGCGAGAAGCTTTTGTGCGGGCGGGCCACATCTTCGAGAGCCAACCGGATGCGAAGTTCTGGGCGGGTGAACGATATTACCGCCGCCAGCACATCGAGATTGATGACTTCTATCCGCTGGATATGAGCGGCTACGGAGCGGGCGCTGAGGACGTCAATGTAGGAATCGGCAAGCTGGCTGTGGCCTTTCTGGCTGGCGCGAGGCCCGATATCGTTACGCAGAATGGGAACTACGCGAAAAGCAACATTGACGTGCGCCTGTACGATCTGAAGGGGCCTGCGGGCTTATGGGCCGCGTGGTTCGATTTTGCAACGGCGAAGGGCGGCACCGCGCAAAATGGCGGCACACTTCCCGCAGGGACGGCTTTTCCCACAGCCAATGGGTACGCAATCGGTTTGCGCCATCAGCGGTTGGAGTGGCACGGCGGCTACCACGCGTTTTCCATCCAATACGGGCAGGGCGCAGCAAGCAATTTCAGCACGTCGCTCGATAATCCGAGTCCCTACCTGACGCACTCGGAGAGATTACTGATTGCGGAGCACCTGCTCCTTCAGACCAACGATCGATTTGCCGTGATGCCGATTTTCATTTTCGAGCGGAAGCGGGACGGCCAGCCGGGACATGGCTTCAACGACTGGGCCTCGTTCGGCTTAAGGCCCGAGGTATTTTTCACCAAATACCTTTCTCTGGCATTTGAGGGCGGGTTTGACCACACGGAAGGCTTCGTAACAACGCAAAACGGCAATACGCAGTTCGACGGCTGGCTTCGCAAATTCACGATCGCGCCACAAATCGGCGCGGGCCGCAAGTTCTTTAGCCGACCGGTGCTGCGTGTGTTCCTGACTTATGCGAATTGGTCGAACGGGTTCCGCGGTTTGGTGGGTGGAGTTCCATTCGAGGACAGAACCAGCGGGCTCACGTATGGCGTACAGACGGAAACGTGGTGGTAACCAGCGCCGGCCAGTGAAAATCAGCTGAATGCGGATGCATCAGGCACAGTAGCAACAAACGACGTCTCAGAATCCGAGGTAAAGAGAGATGGCCACAAGAGAAGTACCTACCAGTTCTAGCGCGTCGCAAAGTATTCCGGCCGCTTCGGCGACCCAAGATTACTCGCGACCACTGGCCATCGTCACGACGCTCTTCTTCATGTGGGGGTTCCTGACCTGTATGAACGACATTCTGGTGCCCCATCTGAAAGGAATTTTCGATCTGAACTTCGCGAAAGTCATGCTGGTCCAGTTTGCCTTCTTTTCAGCCTATTTTTTGTTCTCGGTGCCATGGTCGAAGATTGTGAATAGGATCGGCTACCAGAGGACCATGGTGGCCGGCTTGCTGACCATGGCTGTGGGTGCGTTACTGTTTGTACCGGCGGCATCTGTGGTTTCGTATCCGCTGTTCCTGACAGCGTTACTCGTTCTCGCAGCGGGAATTACCGGTCTGCAGGTGTCGGCCAATCCTTATGTGGATTTGTTAGGAAAACCAGAAACGGCATCGAGCCGCCTGGATCTGACGCAAGCTTTCAATTCGCTGGGCACGACGATCGCCCCGAAAATAGGAGGTCTGCTGATCCTGAGCGCCGCGCCACTGGCGGTCGAGCAACTAAGGCAGCTTGCGCCACAAGCGCTGCATGCGTACCGCGTGCAGGAGGCCTCCTCGGTCAAGATGCCATACACGGTGATCAGCGTCGCCCTTGTGCTGCTGGCGATTTTGATCGGCACGTTCAAGCTTCCCAAGATTGAGACTGCGGCGGGCCGTCCCGGAGAGAAGGTCACGGATTCAATCTGGAAGCATCGCAATCTCATCTTGGGCGCCGCTGGAATTTTTGCTTATGTAGGCGCAGAGGTCTCGATCGGAAGCTTTCTGGTGAATTATTTCGGCCTGCCGGAGATCGCAGGCTTCTCCGCCAAGACCGCAGCAGGGTTTGTTTCCTTCTACTGGGCCGGCTCGATGATCGGACGCTTTCTTGGCGCACCCCTTCTGCGGCGGATCAAGGCTGAATACGTGCTGGCACTGTGCGCAATCTGCGCAACGGCGCTAATCACTGCTTCCATGATTCTGGGGGGACATACCGCGATGTGGACCATACTCTCCGTTGGTTTATTTAACTCGATCATGTTCCCAACCATCTTTAGCCTGGGAGTGGCAGAACTGGGGCCCCTGACAGGAAATGGATCCGGCGTCATGAATATGGCCATTGTGGGTGGCGCCATCCTCCCCGTCATACAGGGGATCATTGCCGATCGTGTGGGACTGCACCACGCCTTCGTCCTGCCCGTGATTTGTTATCTCTACAT
>Ga0207062_1186_pt1 | contig 15297 bp, 18 predicted proteins | sample Alteio_BWMinCont_28_FD_153266 | JGI IMG/M metagenome (GOLD analysis project Ga0207062, IMG submission 153266) | Enriched cells from forest soil in Barre Woods Harvard Forest LTER site, Petersham, Massachusetts, United States -... | ecosystem: Environmental > Terrestrial > Soil > Temperate forest >... | reverse complement strand
TATCGATGGAAATGTCGCTTTTACGCGGATTGACGGTAATTCTTTCCATTTTCAGGTTGTCGATATCGCCGGTGGTGTAGAGGCCATCGATGCTTTTCTGTAGTTCGGCATTGAGATTGTCCAATTGTTCTTGGGTGGACTTGGCATCGTCTTCAGCTTGTGATGCCTGTTGTTGGTCTAAGACAGTTTTGCTGGCCCGCTTGAATGAGGTGCCGGCTTGATTGATCGTGCCTTTTGTGATTCCTCTTCCCAAGAGTGCGCCTAACAGGGTGCTTAGAAAGGAAATTACCGTCTCGGCAATTTGCCAGATTTTTTTTTGTTTTCTTTCGGAAACCTTTTCTTCGCTGCTTTTCAATTTCTTGGTTAATGCCGCGATCTTGTCGGCATACTTGTCTCGCAATTTTTGGGCCATCGTATCGCGATTTTCGCGCAACGCAATGGTGACCCGCGCTTTGAAATCGCCTTCCGATTCATCAACTTTTGACGTCAAACTCAGTTCGGGGACTTGAAGGATGGTCAGCTCTTGGGTTTGGTATAGAAATGCGTCGAAAGACTTTTTGAAAGCGGTATAATTTTTGACTTGTAGAAGTCCCGGGGGGAGCTCGCCAAATTGGGCTTTTGCCGATTGCGTTTTGACAATTGATGATTTCAATTCCGGATTGTTCTTGCCTTTATCCCATAAGATCGATTGCCCATCATCATCCGCGGGCGCAGCCCAAAAAATCTCCCGCCATGCGTCAATGTTGCTTTTTGTATTGACAAAGTGCAGTTTGCCTGTCCCAAAAACTTGGCCAGTATAAGTGACTCCTCCTGTAGAACCGGGAGGATTGATAAAAAATTCGGGGATATCGGAGGGGATGATGGGCTTGTTATTAGAGGAGACTGTTTCGCTTTTGTCTTCGGAAGGTTGTTGAGCGGGGACATACTCGCGGCCGGATGCATTTGTTAAGGTTTTGATCTGGGCCAAAGTCATGGGACCGCGCAAATAGGATAAAGCCCACCGGGTTCTAAAAAGGACAGGTTCCTTTTCATAGATGCTTCTCATGATGAAAGTACGCTGGGCAATATTTGAAAGCAATTTATCGAGCATTTCAGCATCGATCTCGCCATTAGAGGCAATTTTAAGGCCTTCAGTTACCCGGGACTTATCTCTCGCTGTTTGCAGTTTGCCGATGAACCACGTTCCGCAATTTGAAAGGCCTTTGTAGTCGAGATCGACGGGGTTCTGGGTGGCTAAGACAACTCCAACGCCAAAAGCGCGTGCTTGCTTCAAAAGCGTGATCATCGGGAGTTTTGACGGGGGCATCGCTGTAGGCGGAAAATAGCCGAAAATTTCATCCATATAAAGCATCGCCCTGAGGCTTGAGGTTCCGGGCTGACGGCGCATCCAGGTAATCATTTCATTGAGAAGCAAGGTCACAAAAAACATGCGTTCCGAATCTGAGAGATGCGCGATTGAGAAGATCGCAAATTTGGGTTTGCCTTCTTTTGTATAGAGAAGTTGTTTGATGTCTAAAGGCTCACCCTCCATCCAAGCGCGGAAGCTTGGCGATGCCAGCAGACTGTTTATACGGATCGATAGCTCTGAGCGCTCTTTTTGAGGATAAAAGGTGTCGACGTCTAAAGCGCCTATTTGTGTGAAGGGAGGCTTTTGGACCATCTGAATTAATGTGGCGATGCTAAGGTTTCCGCCTTTTGTCCATACATGTTCGATGATGGAGGAGATGAGGATCTGCTCGCGGCTTTTTATAGGGTCGGCATCGATGCCAAGCAGCCCCAAGAGGCTTGAGGATAAAGAAAGAACCCGGTCGCGAAGAGCTCCGGCATCTTTTAATTCTTCAGCTGTAGGGGCTTCAAATGAACTGAGGATGGAGATAGGGACTCCCGCATTGTTGCCGGGCGTGTAGATGACCATTTCAACAGAGTCTTGCAGCTTTTTGATCCGTTGAGCGCTTTCTCCTGAGGATGCCAGGCCCTTTTTCCAGGCGTCTGCGGTTTCATCCGCGAAGGCTTTGGGTGTTTCTCCCTTTCTTTCAGCTTCTTGTTCATCAATCCACGGCAGGAAATCTTTTCCTGAGAGATCAGGGAAGGTCAAAACAAGATTGCTGACATCGCCTTTGGGATCGATGATGATCGCAGGAATTTTGTCGAGGCCCGCTTCTTCAAGGATAGTGATGCCTAAACCCGTTTTGCCGCTGCCTGTCATCCCCAGACATACGGCATGGGTGGTCAGATTTTTTGAATCATAGAGCAGCAGGTCTTTGGCATCTTTCCCTGTTTTAGGGTCGATGATCTGCCCAAGATAAAATACGCCAATTTTTTCAAAATCTTCCATAATTCAATCGATCTTTGATTTTCTTTTTGCTTCACCCGAAAACTGTCAGGGCTAACAGGAGTAAAATGATAAAAACCGCCAAAAATAGAAAGAAAAGAAGTTTCGAAATCTCACCCGAGATTGCGGCGATGGAAGGTAATCCTAAGGCTCCTGCAATGATGGCGATAAGCAGAAAGATGAATGCCAGTTTTAACATTTCTGATCCTTAAGGTTTACCCTCTTCTGATGAAAGAGACTAAGAATAAAATCAAAAATATTACGAATAAAATGTATGCAATATGTGTTGCCGTGCCTGCGACACCGCTAAGTCCGAGTAATCCTGCAATGATAGCAATGATTAAGAATGTGACTGCCCAATTTAGCATTTGAAGACTCCTTATGTAATGTTAGACAACCTATATCTTAAAGATGGAAAAAAGCAAATATTTATTTTATTTTTAAAATATTTACAAAAAAATGGCGTTGTTCGATGAAGTAAACTAAACGTGTTGAACATTTTTCACCAGAGGAGGGTCTTATGCCTTTAAAGAAAGGAACAAGCAAAAAAACAATCAGTGATAACATCCGCACAGAGATGGGTCATGGGAAGCAGCAAAAGCAGGCTGTGGCTATCGCTTTAAATGAGGCGCGGAAATCGGGCGCAAAGATTCCTAAAAAGTAGAAATTCCATGGCAAAGCTGAAAATCGATTTGCATGACATCTATAATCAGGGCGGCATGATCGATAAAGAGCTTTATCGTATTATCCATGAGGCTGTCGAGAAGAAAATCACCCTCGTGGAAATTATTCCAGGAAAGGGGAGCGGGCAGCTCAAAAAGAAGGTCATTCGTTTTTTGGAGCAAAAACCGATAAAAGCCCTATACCACCGCATAGAAAAAGACGATAAAAATTTCGGCCGCATCTTTGTGCATTTCAAATTCTAAACGTAGCTCGGCATTCCAATCATCCTTTTCACCTCAGTTATTTTTTGAAATTTCTGTCTTATGCCGCGGTAGCGGTCAACAGCAATTAGCCCCGCGTGAAGGAGCCGCAGGCGACTGAGCGTGGGGTTAGATAAATAATGGATCCTAGCCGCGGTAGCGGTGTAAGAAATTGTTCACCACGAGAACGATCTCTTACACCGCTACCGCGGCTAGGATCCTTTGGCTGCCTTGACCCCACGCTCAGTCGCCTGCGCTCCTTTACGCGGGGCTAATTACTGTTGACCGCTACCGCGGTATAAGGCGGAAATTTCAAAAAATGATTAGGTGAAAAGCATGATTGGAATGCCAAGCTACGTTTTGAACACTCTAACGCAGGGTGTCTTTGGAGGCCATAAAGTCTTCGTAGATCTTTAGGCGGTTTTTGGCGCGTGCCAAAGCCTTTTTGGCGCGGGGGATGTCGACTTTCGGGTCGTCGGACTTAAGGAGCTCTTCGGCTTTTTGGATGGCGTTCTTTGCCTGCTCCGGATTTATCTGCGAGGCAAATTCTGCGGCGTCGACAAGCAGGGAGGCGTTATTATTGACCACCTTTAAAAAGCCGCCGGAAACCGCAAAGATTTTTTTCTCTTGATTTTCGAGAGTAATTGTCACTTTGCCCGGTACCAAAGTGGTAATGATAGGGGCGTGGTGGGCCAGGATCTCCAGGTACCCAATGGTGCCTGGAGCGATAAGCGAGATGACGCTGCCTTCAAAAATTACTCTCTCGGGAGTATCAAAAGATAATGCGAAAGTCATTTTGATTATTTTGCCTTTTGAGCCGGTTGCAGTTTTTGGGTGCTGGCCATCACTTCGTCGATGCCGCCAACCATGTAGAAGGCCTGTTCAGGAATATCATCCAGCTTGCCCTCGACAATCATCTTAAAGCCCTTGATAGTATCTTCAAGCTTGACATACTTTCCTTTTTTACCTGTAAAGGCTTCCGCCACAAAGAACGGCTGCGAGAAGAATTTCTGGATTTTCCTGGCACGTCCAACGATCAATTTATCTTCTTCCGGCAGTTCATCGATGCCTAAGATGGCGATGATGTCCTGAAGGTCTTTATAGCGTTGCAGGATTTTTTGCACTTGAGTTGCTGTGTGATAATGCTCTTCGCCGATGATATGAGGATCCAGGATCCTGGAAGTTGAAGTCAGCGGATCGACAGCAGGGTAGATGCCAAGTTCAGCGATTTGACGTGAAAGGGTCGTAGCGGCATCCAAATGGGCAAACAAGCTTGCAGGCGCCGGGTCGGTGTAGTCGTCGGCGGGGACATAAATGGCCTGTACAGATGTAATAGAACCTGATTTTGTGGACGCGATCCTTTCTTGCAATGATCCGATGTCGGTGCCCAAAGTGGGTTGATATCCGACTGCGGAAGGCATTCTGCCCAGCAAGGCTGACACTTCGGAACCTGCCTGGACGAATCTGAAGATGTTATCGATGAAAAGCAGGACATCCTGGCGCTCGACATCGCGGAAGTATTCTGCCATCGTCAGGCCTGTCAGTCCGACTCTTAAACGAGCCCCCGGCGGTTCGTTCATCTGACCGAAGACAAGGGTTGTTTTTGAAAGGACGCCCGATTCCAGCATTTCGAGCCAAAGGTCGTTGCCTTCGCGGGTCCTTTCACCGACACCGCAAAAGACTGAGAAGCCCGCGTGCTGAGTGGCGATATTTTGGATCAGCTCCATGATGATCACAGACTTGCCTACGCCCGCGCCTCCGAAAAGGCCGATTTTCCCTCCTTTGGGGTAAGGGCAGAGAAGGTCGATGACTTTGATCCCTGTTTCGAAGATAGTGGCTTTGGTTTCCTGATCCTCAAACGCCGGCGGCGGTTTATGAATGGGCGAGCGGGGAGCTTTGTCTGAAATCGGTCCCAGTGAATCTATAGGCTCGCCTAAGACATTGAAGATCCTTCCAAGAGTCTCTTTGCCTATCGGTACCGTAATTGGCGCTCCGGTGTCTACAGCATCAATGCCTCTGACAAGGCCATCCGTAGATGAGAGGGCGATGCATCTGGCCACGTTGTCGCCAAGGTGGGAAACAACTTCCGCCACTATCACCTTGCCGGTAAGTTCGTCGGTAATGGTCACCGCATTTAAGATGTCGGGCAATTTCCCGTCGGGAAATTCCAGGTCGATAACTGGCCCGATAAGCTGTCTGACTTTTCCGTTCGCCATGTGATTCCTCTGCTATAAATTATTTAAGGTTTTCAGCGCCGCTAGTGATTTCCGAAATTTCTCTGGTGATGGCAGCTTGTCTAACTTTGTTGCGCACTAGCGTGAGCCGTTCGATCATATCATTGGCATTATTTGTTGCGGTCTTCATGGAAAGAATCCTCGAGGCCAGTTCGGAGGCGTAGGCTTCGTGGAGTATCGTTTGAACTTTTGTGACACAGTAGCGTGGGAGGAGTTCATCGTAAATATCTTCAATGTTCGGTTCGAAGATGTAGTTGACATTGAATTGACCCGCTTTGTGCTCCGGTTTGTCAAAGGGCAAAAATTTTTCGACTAATACCTTTCTGGAAAGGACATTAATATAACGAGTATAGATGAGATATATTTCATCGAAATCCTCAATAAGATACCAGTCTATTAGCTTTTGGGTAAGCAGCCGGACATCATGGTAAGGCAGGCGCTCCCAGCCGGCAATGCTATGTTTGATCGGCCATTTTTGACGCTGATAGTATTCGATGACTTTGCGGCCGATCGGGATGATTTCAACTTTATCGTGCGGGAATTGTTTCAGGAACTTATCGGCTTGGGAGAAAATACCTGTATTGTAAGAGCCGCAAAGGCCTCTATCAGATCCGACAATGATTAAAGCCGTTTTATTGGTGGAGATCCGCTTGCCAAGGAGCGGATGCGTTTGTTCTGCAGGGGAGACAGCATCCAGAATCTCTTTCAACTTGGTGATATAAGGGCGCGATTGCTCGGCCTTGTTTTGTGCCTTGCGCAGTTGGGCGGCAGCAACCATTTCCATCGTATTGGTGATCTTCCGGATATTATCGACGGAGCGGATGCGTGTTCTAATTTCTTTTAATGATGGCATAGTTCAACTTATTTGTGATGTCTGCGTTTGAACTCTTCTTTAAACTTTGTCGCCGCCTCCACAAGAAGGTCCATATTTTTCTGATCGAGATCTTTCGTAGTGACAATTGAATGCGGAATTTCTGGGAATTCTTTCCGGACAAATTCAATAAATTCTTTTTCGAAAAGATGCACTTGGGAATTGCTCACATCATCTAAAAAGCCTTTTGTCCCGACATAAATGATCATGACCTGATCTTCGACCGGACAGGGCTGAAATTTGTCTTGCTTGAGGATTTCGACCATCTTTTCGCCGCGGTTCAATTGGGCTTGGGTCGCTTCATCGAGCTCAGAGCCGAATTCCGCAAAGGCCGCCAGCTCGCGATACTGCGCAAGGTCCAGCCTTAGGCTTCCGGCTACCTTTTTCATAGCCTTTGTTTGGGCCTTGCCGCCTACGCGTGAGGCTGAAACACCGACGTTAATGGCGGGACGGACCCCGGCAAAAAACAGGTCGGACTCCAAATAAATTTGCCCGTCGGTGATGGAGATGACGTTTGTAGGGATATATGTCGAAACATCGTTTGCCTGGGTTTCGATGACCGGTATTCCGGTCAGGGAACCGCCGCCAAGTTCCTTATTTAGCTTTGCAGAGCGTTCCAGAAGCCTTGAATGTTGATAGAAGATATCCCCAGGGTAGGCTTCCCTTCCCGGCGGACGGCGCAAAAGCAGGGCCAGTTGGCGGTAGGCTTGCGCGTGCTTGGTCAAGTCGTCATAGAAGCAGACAACATGCTTGCCGTTATACAAGAAGTACTCTCCCATAGCTGTGCCGGCATAAGGGGCGATGTACTGCAGGGGGGCGGGATCGCCGGCTGTAGCAACCACAACGGTCGTGTATTCCATGGCGCCATGCTCTTCAAGGACACGCACAAATTGGGCTACAGTTGAGGCTTTTTGGCCGATGGCGACGTAGATGCAGTAAAGATCTGTCCCTTTTTGATTGAGGATCGTGTCAAGGATGATCGTTGTTTTACCCGTTTGCCTGTCGCCGATCAGAAGTTCGCGCTGACCGCGGCCGATGGGGATCATCGCGTCGATCGCTTTGACGCCTGTTTGGACAGGCTCGCATACAGGGCTTCGCTCGATAACCCCTGGAGCATTATGTTCGATAGGGTTGTACTTTTCAGCGACAATGGGCCCTTTGTCATCGATCGGGATGCCTAGCGGGTTGACAATGCGTCCAATGAGACCTTCTCCGACAGGTACAGAAGCAATTTTGCCGGTCCTTTTGACAACGCTTTCCTCTTTGATGCCTTGTTCGGGGCCAAGTAAAACTACGCCGACATTGTCGGATTCAAGGTTTAAAACCATGCCTACAGTGCCATTGGAAAATTCGACCAGTTCAGACATCATCACGTCGTCTAAGCCCCAGACCCTGGCAATACCGTCTCCTAATTGAAGGACCCTGCCCATTGATTCGAGAGAGAACTTCACGTCATATTTTTCGATTTCTTTCTGGATGGCCCACGAAATTTCTTCTGGTTTTAATGGCATTTCAGTTCCTCAATTTAGATAAATTAAACAGGTGCGGCTAGCATTTTTTCCTTTAATTGCGACAGGCGATTTTTCACGCTGAAATCGATGATCTTATGACCGACGATCGCGATAATTCCACCGATAAGGCTGGGGTCTATTTTTTCAATGAAAAGAATTTCCTTATCGGGATAGCTCTTTTGGAATTTGCTCTTTAGCCGGTTTTTGTCAGCTTGTTCTAATGGAAAAACAGAAATTAATTGCACATCAAGGATTCCCAGATTAGCGTGAACAAGCTTGACATATTCTTCGGTGATTTCTTTGATGAACTTGAGCCTTTTTCTTTCCAGCAGGAAAATAAGAAAAGTGTAAAGCTGAGGATCGAAATCATCACCAAGGATCTTCTTTAGAAACGCCTCTTTCTCATTCTTAGTGACCTCAGGGGAATTGAGAAGTTGCAAAAGCCGGGGATTTTCATCGATGAGCAAATTGAATTTTCGAAGGTCGTTAAGCCTTTTTTCAAGCTGCTCTTTAGGAGCTGAAAATTGAAATAGGGCTTTGGAATAGCGCCTGGCCACTTGGTATCTGATCATTTGAACTCAGCTTCCTTTATGAATTCAGAGACAAGTTCCTTTTGCTGATTGGCATCCATCGATTTCTTGATGATTTTTCCGGTTGCCTGCATAGCCAGATCAACAACTTGATCTTTAAGTTGGATTTTAGCTTTCGAAACTTCCTCTTTGATTTCATCCTGGGCCTTTTTGATGATCTCCTGGGATTGCACGCGGGCGGATTGCTGGATCTCGTCGGCAATTTTCCGTCCTTCATTGACGCTTTCCTGCAGGCGCACCCTGGCTTCAGCATCAATCCCTTTGAGGGTATTTTCATACTCGGCTTTAAGCTTTTTGATATCGAGCTTTTGGTGTTCGATATTTTCAAATTCCGCTTTTATATGCAGGCGCCTTTCATCCATAATTTGCAAAAGCGGCTTCCATGCAAATCTCTTCAATATCCATAGCATGATGAGAAAAGCGATAATTTGGCTAATGATTTGTTTGGTATCTAAATCCATGTAGATTATTTAGCCCATTTTTCCGAGTAGGATGAAAAATACGATCAGGGCATAGATTGTTAATGCCTCGATAAGCGCAGCACCGATGATCATGGTGGTCAAAATTTTACCGGTAGCTTCAGGCTGACGGCCGATAGCTTCCATCGCTTTTCCGACAGCCAATCCGAGACCAATTCCAGAGCCGAGAGCTGCGATGCCGACACCGAGAGGGGCAGAGAGAGCGATTGCTGATGATAGGTCCAACATTTTTTACTCCTTATTGTTTTTAATGGTCTTCTTCTTTATGAGGCATGGACAATAAAATGTATACAGCAGTGAGCAGAGAGAAAACAAGCGCTTGCATCACGCTGGTCAGCATGCCTAACAGCATAAACGGAATTTGTAATGGCAGGCCGACAGGGAAATAGGAGGCGACCATTCCGATTCCAAACAGGGCAAAAGCGGCGATCAGAATATCTTCTCCAAGGACATTGCCAAAAAGTCTTAGCGCCAAAGTGAAGGGCCTGGAAATTTGTATGAGCAATTCAATGGGAAACATCAAGGGAGCGATCAACCATTCAACTGTATTTTTAGGCGAACCTGCAAGGTGGTAGCAAAATCCGAGAATTCCCATATTGCGAATATTGAGGTATTGGACGTAGATAAATACGCAAATCGCTAAAGCCGCGGTAATGTTGATGTTGGAAGAGGGGGATTTCATAAAGGGCACCATCCCGGCGAGATTCATGCAGAGGATGTAGACAAAGAGCGTACCTATTAGGGGAAGGTATTTATCTCCTTCCGGGCCTAAAACACTCGTCACAAGGTTTCTTAAGTTGTCGGCGATAAGTTCCAGGAAATTCTGCAGCCCTGAAGGAATCAAGCTTTTATAGCGGGTCCCGAAATGAAACAGCAAGGCGATCAGGCTGCCGATAATTATTGAAAAGATGACGCTATCCCAATCATGTAAAAACTCTGCCCAGCCGGCGCCATGATTCTTGCGGGCGATAAAAGTGATAAAATTGGGCAATTCGGGAACAGTGTTCTCGATTCCCTCCGCGTTATTTTCCATGGCAATTATCAGCTAGCGGTTTTTTGGCAGCATTTTGCTGCCGGGTATTCTTTGTGAGCGACGCCACTATTCCTGCGCAAAGGGTAGTTGCCAGGAGCAATGTAAAACCACTCATCAATGCATAAGCGGAAAAATGTTCGAAGCTCAGCAGCTCATAGCCTATGAAATATAGTATAGGGAATTTTACTCCTAGTAAAAAGTAACTTTTCCAGCTGTTATTTGCAGAGGCCAAAAGGATCTTTTCCAGTAGCTGTTTGATCAGAAGCAAATTAACGCCTCCCCAGGCAGCGCCGCAAAAAATCCCTAGACCAAAATAGAATTGGCCATCATTCAAAAAAACAAGAAAGATGATGACCGCTAAAAGGAAGGTAGCTTTGAGACTTTGATCGACTACTTTCAGTTTCAAATGTCATCTCCGTATGTTTTGACAATTCGAATGGCTTCCCGAAATCCCGCAATAAAGCCAAGCACGATGAAGGAATACATAAATATGGGAGCCAAATCAAAGGTTTTGTCGAGCCAGCTTCCGATCAGCCATCCTAAAATCGGGGGAACAGCTAAGACGAAGGGGATGGTAATGAATGCCCCGATTTGCTGGACCGGTTTTTTTTCTTTGTCGTCATCGTCGTCAGCCAAGGGAGTCTCCACATTGCTTATGGCTATAACTTTACTCCGATCAATTCGTAAGGTCAAGGGGATTTTGTGATGTCGCCTGCTGTGTCCCACAGCAGGTTCCAGTTTATATTTCTATAAATTCACCGGAAGACTCTGAGTCAGCGTCATATTTCAAATTGGAATCGGATTTAGTATTGGTTCTAATATCTTTTTCAGAAACTCTCAAATGGGTAGGTAATAGAAGATCATCGGAATCCGATCCTATATCGGATCTGATAAATTCCAATTCGGAAGGTGATGCGCTTTTAGTTTCTTCTCCTTTTATAGCAACAGGGAGAGACTTATAATAATCGATACCAATTTTGCCGATGGCTCCTAAAGGGATTGCCACGAGCAACGTTATCCAAATAGCATTAGATAATAAAGGGGAATAATTGGCTTCAAGCAGGGTTGGTAAACCATTTCCGCAAAGGTCGGCAAGCGATGAGACCTGCGTGGCGGGGCTGAAAAGTGCTGTGATGCTATTATTGCATGGTAAAGTCGGTTCAAAGTAGAACTGTGAACGATTCAGAGCTTTTATGCAGCAGTAATTTATAGCAGCTGTGGCTTTGCTGCGCTTCATAAAGAGGGTGACTAGATCTTTAACTGAATCCATCAAACTTAAAGTGGCTATAGGTACGCCTAAAAAGGCAATTTGCTTCTGATAGATGCTAAGAGAACAATTTTTTTGTGCGGCAGGTTCTCCTTCGGACGATGCTTTGGCCTGACCCAAGGCATTATCTCGAATTTTCTTTCCAATAATCACCGCTGAAACAATAGTCATAGCAAGCCCGAGAATGCCTATACATGCATTCAATCCTAACTTTAATTTAAGATCGAAATCGGAATTTTTAAAAGTCTGTAATAGGCCGTCCAATGACCAAATCGATATGCCGGGACCGAAGATTTTTACGATATGCTCACGGCAAGATAGACTTCCAATAAACTCATCATTTGCGATCCCCTTAAATAGATTATTTGTGCACAAACTTGTTGTCATTGCTAAGGTTTTTTGGGTCATAGCAGCATTGTATACTGTGCTGAAACCGCTATAAGCTAAATATCCGCCTATGTTAAGGAAAATCTGATCTTTTATCTGATCTTTCATCTGATCGCTAAGGGGTAACATATGAAGTTCTCCTATGAGGATTAAAGAGTTTCATGATATGTCCGTAGCTTTTCATAAATGGAATTCCCCAGCCATAAAAATTTGTTCGTCCAAACGTAGCTCGGCATTCCAATCATGCTTGTCACCTATTCAATTTTTGAAATTCATGCTCCCTACCGCGGTAGCGGTCAACAGGAATTAGCCCCGCGTGAAGGAGCCGCAGGCGACTGAACGTGGGGTTAGGCAATCAAAAGTTCATAGCCGCGGTAGCGGTGTAAGAAATTTTTAACCCAAGAACGGTCTCTTGCACCGCTACCGCGGCTGTGATTCTTTATTTATCTGACCCCACGCTCAGTCGCCTGAGGCTCCTTCACGCGGGGCTAATTCCTGTTGACCGCTGCCGCGGTATAAGGCAGAAATCTCAAAAAGTGATTAGGTGAAAAGTATGATCGGAATGCCGAGCTACGTTCGCGATTGATAGAGATAACCTAACATGCTATAACGGAGTTATTCTTTTAATCGGAAACCTATGAATTTTTATGTTTGATATGCCGCAATCCGGCCCTTCCAATGCTGTTGTAGAGGTTATTGAGTTAAGCCATACTTATCAGTTGAATCCTGCCGTCGATAAAATTTCGTTTCAAATGGAAGAGGGGAAGGTCTTTGGTCTTCTTGGGCCCAATGGCGCAGGCAAAAGCACGACGATCAAAATGTTGACCACTCTGCTGCCGGTCACGTCAGGGACCGCTCTGATCAAGGGATACGATATTTCTACCCAATCCGGAGAGGTACGCAACGTTATTGGCTATGTCCCTCAGATGCTCTCAGCAGACGGGGATTTAACGGGATATGAAAATCTGCTGCTTATCGCTAAACTTCATGGGATGGAATCAGAATTACGCAAAAAGCGCATTGATGAGCTTCTCCATTTTATGGGGTTAACGGCTTCCGCGGACCAATTAGTCAAGCGGTATTCCGGCGGTATGATCCGGCGTTTGGAAATTGCTCAGGCGCTGATACACAACCCTCCGGTCCTTTTTTTGGATGAGCCCACCATAGGGTTAGACCCTTCCGCCCGAAAGACCTTTTGGGAGCATATACAAAAGTGGCGCAAGGAATTTGGCACGACCATTTTGATGACCACACATGATATGGATGAAGCTGAACAGATGTGTGATACTGTCGCCTTCATGCACCTTGGGCATATTGTGGCGATGGATAGCCCCAAAAATTTGAGAGAAACCCTTGGCCTCATGAAAACTTTGGAAGATGTCTTTATCCATTATACCGGCAGTTCCATTACTGAAAGCGGGGATTATAATAATGTCAAGCAAGTCAGAAATACGATCACCCATCTTTGAAACTGTTAAGGTGCGCCTGCGGCAGCTTTCAGCGATTGTTGAAGGGGATGTCCGCAAATTGCGGCATGACCCTTACGAATTGTTCACACGGATGATCCAGCCGGCCATATGGCTGCTCATTTTTGGTCAGGCGATGGCCAAAACGAAAGGGATTTCGACGGGAGGTTTACCTTACCTGGATTTTATGGCCCCCGGGATTTTAGCTCAGAGCATCTTATTTATTTCCATTTTCTATGGCGTAGCCCTCATCTGGGAACGGGATATGGGCATCCTGCAGAAAATTCTTGTTTCGCCAGCCCCTCGTTACATACTTGTTGTGGGCAGAGCGATAGCAGGCGGCCTGCGGGGAATATCTCAGATATTTATGATCTACCTGCTGTCATGGTTCCTAGGGATAGACGTCAGGTGGAATATTTTTGCCTTTATTGGAGTCGTTGCGACAGTCCTTTTGGGCGGAGCAGTATTTTCGACGTTTTCATTAGTGATCGCCTCAATGATAAAAAAGCGGGAACGGTTCATGGGCATTGGACAAGTGATGACCATGCCGCTGTTTTTTGCCAGCAACGCGCTTTATCCCATCGAGACCCTGCCGGGCTGGTTGCAGACGCTTTCCATTATGAATCCCTTGACATATCAAGTGAATGCCTTGCGCAGTTTCATGATTACCAATCAAGCCAGCGTTCTGGATTTATGTATGGACTTTGCTGTTGGGATCTTTACCCTTGCAGTGCTTGTCGGCATTGCTTCAAAACTTTACCCAAAAATCATTTACTGACCTATTCATATGAGCGATTTCATTTCTAAAGTCGGCGCATTGGTGCGCAAAGTCTTTCCAAAGAAAACCATTTTAATCGATCCCATTTCGTTCAATACTGATGTAGAGCGCCCTTTAGCAATGCACTCAGGAAATATTGGAGATGTAATTTTCTCTTGCCTTTTCTTAAATGCTTTTTGGCAAAAATTTGGACGGCCTGTCAGAGTGCATTTAAGAACAAATGTGCCTGTGCGGTATACCGTGGACCATCCGTTAAAATCGATATTGATGAATGATAAGATGGCGCAGGCATTGAGGCTGCTGCTTTTAAAGCAGCCTTATGTGGCCGGCGTAACTGTCGGTAATGAAAAAGTCGATGCCACTTGGGATTTAGATCGGTTTCGCGGCCTGCCTATAGATTTTCGTACGGGGGTGATTCCCGGCTATTTTCAGCTCTGCACAGACCTTTACTTAAATGCATTTGCCCCTTGGGTGTATGTTCCTGATCTTTCAAGCATCGATATTATTGTCTCACGTACGAGCCGGTTAAATAGCGAGTACATTAATTACAAATTTTTAAAGAAATATCAGGACCGTATCACATTTTTAGGCATACAAGAGGAGTATGAACGCTTTTCCTTTGAGACAGGCATAAAGTGCCGATACCATCAAACTTGGGATTTTGTTGAGATCGCTTCCATGATAAAATCTTGCAGGCTGTTTATCGGCAATCAGGGCTTTCTCTACACTTTGGCAGAAAGTTTGAAATGCCCAAGGGTTTTGGAATCCAATACCATAGCTCCCAACAATTATCCCATGTCAAATAATGGCCGTATGGCCATTTTTCAAAGTCAATTCGAGTCCTTCGTGCACGAAATGTTGGCATAGCTTTTGCACTAGAGTATTACACGAAGTGTTACTAGGAGGTTGCTATGAGACTTGAATATGAAGAAGTAAAACCCTCTATAGAATTAATGCCCGATTTTATTTCAGATGCGGAAGTTTCTCATCAGGGACGCATTTATACACTTGAGGGTGATTCCACTGAAGAGTGTTCTCAATTTGAATCAGGGTTGAAATTTCTCACTTTTTTGGCAGTGGGAGTCTTGTTTGTCTGTCTGCCCTTCTTAAATAAAGGATTTCGTGCATCATGTATAGAAAGCTATAACGAAATGGTCGAAGGGAAAGAAAAGGTCGTCCATTACGTTGCAAAAAATCCAATTTCATCTTTAAATACACCTAAAAATGACAGATTTACTTCTAATATGAGTTTTGTGCCGATCTCTCCTAATATAAATGAGGCTAAAGGAAGCAAAGTTCCGCCTTTAAAATCTTTACCCAGTGACCCTAAAGAGGCGATAAAGCAGGTCACGGCAAATTGTGAATATGATAAACGCGGAGACCGTATTTATGCCCTTGCAGAACAGTATTATGCAAATAACGATTT
>Ga0207062_1185_pt1 | contig 15373 bp, 13 predicted proteins | sample Alteio_BWMinCont_28_FD_153266 | JGI IMG/M metagenome (GOLD analysis project Ga0207062, IMG submission 153266) | Enriched cells from forest soil in Barre Woods Harvard Forest LTER site, Petersham, Massachusetts, United States -... | ecosystem: Environmental > Terrestrial > Soil > Temperate forest >... | reverse complement strand
AGTCGGTATTCCCGGTGATCGCTGTGAGAGGAGCCGTCAAACCAGTAAAATTATCTCCGACGAAGTTGCCGGAAGGATTTGACACATAGCCGACCAGTTCGGTGCCGAAATACGCGTTCTGAACCTGTTGAGTCACGGTACTTCCCGCGGCCGCATCGGCATCCGCATTAGCGGGGCTCGCTTGGGATATGAGGGTCGCGACGTTGTCGGCCGTTACCGTCAAGGTGCCTGGATTGGCATTCGCCGTTTGCGTAACGGAAAAAACGTTGCTGACGTACGTAGGATCGGAAGCGGAAGCCGGATTGGCCTGTATATAGGAAGTCATGGAGGCGATCGCCTTCGCCATGCCGGCAATCGATGCGGGAGTTTGATCCATGGGATCGGAAATTGTGGGAGCAATAATCTGACCCAGATAAGCAGCCAGAAAATCAGCGACGGCAGGAGATGATTGCCCGGCAAGCTGGGACAGAGTATTTACCGCGGTGTTCAGGGCGCCGTTTTCAGGGGAGGTTGAGGTATACTCATTGGCATCCTGCGCAAACTTTGAAATCGTGGCTGCGATATTGCTGGGCATCGAAGGAAAAGATCCGAGGATGCCGGGTGCGCTCATAGCCTGCAACTCATCGGCCGACACGGCGGTTGAATCCGAACCTTGGGTGGCTGACTGAGAGGAAGAATTCGTTGCGGCAGCCTGTTGCGAGGAAGAAGGGTTCGCAGTGGCAGCCGGCTGTGACGATGAGGAATCGGCGGCAGTTGTTGCAGGGACGTTGGTCGACGCAGACGAACTCGAGGCGGGGGGAAGCAGAGAATTCGAATTTTGATCGGGAATGAGCGGTTCCCCGGCCCATAGTTCCGTCGCCGGCATCGGGCCGACAGCGATTGTTGCGGTAAGAATGACGGCCAAGAAATTAGTTTTCATAGATATCAACTTTCACCATATCCTGATCCTTTCATAAGCTTATACGCCCTTCCGAAAAATAGCATTAAGAATTTGTAAATTTCTTGTAACTTTCTTGTAACGACCAAAGAACGGCGCTGAGAACCCCTAACCAGTGCCATTCTTCTTAGAACAGCACGAATTGCAGACCTGCCTGGAATTAGACCGGATCCACCTTGGAAAGAGTCGCTCAGAGTACGGGCATATGCCCGGCGGTCGGATTATTGAAAAGAAAGGACTCTAAAACTGTCAGGACTCATCATCCATCCCGTCCACGTCGATATCCCAGTTCACGCCGCGATCATCAGAACCCGTTATGTTGTGCGGATCATCGATGTCATCATCGAGGAATATTGTCAGTTCGCTGCCATTCTCGAAGTGCAACCTTGCTGCATCGCCCTTGAATTCAACCTCAACATCGTAGTCTTCGCCGGTATCGTAGGAGTACGCCGAAGCATCGTAGACTCCCCCGTCGATGTCCTTGCCATTGTATTCGGCAGCATTCAAAACTTGACACATAATCAGAAAAACTCCGCTGAAAATCAGTTGTTTTTTCATTGGTCGCTCCGGGAATGAATACTCGCCATCGCGCGTTTCAGGAAGTCGTCACATCGCATAGGTTTCCAGGATGATAGTAAGGAATTATTAAAAATCACAGCTTTTTACGGTCATAAGGATTTCCTTATTCGAGAGTATTGGACAGACGCTTGTTTGCCGTGGATAAAAAGGACCGGTGCAAACAAGAGAGGAAAAACGCTAAAATCACTCCGTGACGCCTGTTCTTCTCTCCACCCGGACGCGGCTTCAGGTTCCTCCGATGGACGTGTGGTCGTTTTTCGCTGACACCGATCGGCTGAACCAGATCGTCGGTCTTCCCAGCGTCCGCTTCATTCCGCTCTCGAATGGCCAGAAAGGCCACTACCGGGCCGTCCTCCGCGTCCTGGGCATTCCTGTCCATTACGAAGAGCTACCGTTTGACTGGGTGGAAGGCCGCTACTACAAAGTCCTGAGACGCTTTGAACGAGGCCCGCTCGAGAGCGTGGGGGGCGGCCTCCGGATCGCTCCGGTGGAGAACGGTACGGAACTTGAAATATTCGCGCAGATCGTCCCCCGGGGAGCCCTGGGGACCTGGCTGGCGCCACGGCTCGGACGCGCGATCGCGATGAACAAAATCCTGCTTCTGGCAAAGCGCTTTGAAAAACATTACCTTGGACTGGGAATCAAACCCTCCTCGGCCGCGGTCTTCAAACCGGCGGTCAATCGCGCGCAGCTGGAATTCCGCCTGGCCGCCCTGCCGAAGCCCGCATCGGCCGCCCTGATCTCAACGCTTCGTGATTATCTGACGAGCGCCTCGGACATCGAGGTCTCCCGCTTGCGACCCCTGGAACTGGCCCAGAAATGGAATGCCGCGCCACTGGATGTTCTCGAACTGTGCCTCCGCGCCGCCCGGGCGGGCGTTCTTGACCTCGGATGGCACGTTCTCTGCCCTCGGTGCAGCGGGGTGGTCAACGAAGCGGCGAGCCTCGCGGCCATCAAGAACACCACGCACTGCGACACTTGTCAAATTTCCTTCAACGCGGATCTGGCCTCCTCCGTGGAGGCCCGTTTTGCGCCCAACCCCGCGATCCGGCAGGCCCATCCCGCCGCCTACTGCATCGGGGGACCGGCGCTGACGCCCCAGATCGCCGTTCAATGGCGGCTCCTCCCGCGCGAAACACGCCAGGAAGAAATCAATCTGCGAACGGGATCGGTGCGCATACGTTCTTATCAGGCGCCCGGCACGATTGACGTGGAGACCAACCCGCAGACATCCGAGGGAGGAACCCTCGAGATCCGATGCGCTCCCTCCGGCGTTAGCGCCGACGTTTCCCGCGTGCGTTCGGGACCCATCCAACTCAGGATCGTCAATGATTCCGACCAGGAAAATCTTGTGGTTCTCGAGCGGGCCGGCTGGCGGGACCTGGCCGCTACGGCCGCACTGGTCATGTCACTTCAGGAGTTCCGGGACTTATTTCCCGCCGACGCCGTCGCACCGGGCCAGGAGCTTCGCCTCGCCAGTCTGGCCGTCCTCTTCACGGACTTGAGCAACTCAACGTCCCTCTATGAAACCATCGGGGATTCCAAAGCCTTCGCGTTTGTTCAAAACCACTTCCGTTATCTGAAAGACTGCATCACGGCCCACAAGGGAGGAATCGTAAAGACCATCGGAGACGCGGTAATGGCGTCCTTCCCCAGCGCCCCCGATGCCCTGGAAGCGGCGATCGAGATGCAGAAAGGCTGGGCGGAATTTATGAGACAATACGGCGCCCAGGCGGACGTCCAATTGAAAGTCGGTCTGCACCAAGGACCCTGCATCACCATCAACAACAAGGGCCAGCTCGACTATTTCGGGGGGATGATCAACACGGCGGCGCGGGTCCAGGCGCAATCGGCGGGGGGCGATATTCTTCTGACGTCGCCAGTCTGGGACGACCCCGGCGTTCGAACGATGCAGGCAGCCGGGAATCTGAAAGCGGAACAGCTGACGGCATCCCTCAAAGGCATCCGCGGAGAGAAAGTCCTTTATCGGATCGTGATCAACGCCCGCTCATGAAGAAAACTCCCCGCTGTCCCTGGCCGGTCTTTGATGATCCGCTCTACCTGGATTACCACGACCGCGAATGGGGCGTTCCCCTCCGGGAAGACCAGCGCTTGTTTGAATTCCTGGTTCTGGAGGCCTTTCAGGCGGGGCTTTCCTGGCGCACCATCCTGCACAAACGGGAAAACTTTCGCAAAGCCTTTGCCGGGTTTGATCCCGTGAAAGTGTCCCGCTTCGGCCCCCGGGACTTCACGCGGCTCAAGAACGACGCCGGCATCGTGCGCAACCGGGCCAAGATCACCGCCACGATCAATAACGCCCGGCGCTTCCTGGAAATCCAGAAGGAGTTCGGCACTTTTTCCCGGTATATGTGGTCCTGGGTCGGAGGTAAACCGATCGTCCATCACTTCCGCAACCTAAAAGACTACCCGCCCTTCACGGACGAAGCGCTGGCGTGGGCTAAAGATTTAAAAGCGAGAGGTTTTAAGTTTCTGGGGCCGACGGTGGTCTACGCCCATATGCAGGCGGTAGGGATGGTCAACGATCATGTCGTGAGTTGTTTCCGGCGGAAGGGAAAAACGGTTCGTCCGGTCCAGGGTCCGACTTCAGTCGTCAGCGGATGACCGCGATTTTTCCCCGGCTGGTGCTGTTGCCGTCGCTCGCCAGATAGAAATAAAGGCCGGAAGCGACCGGCTGGCCGGAATCGTTGGTCAGGTCCCAGGAAATCGATACGCTGGCGTTGGAAGAACTCGGAGCGGTCAGAGTCTTGACCAGATAACCCGCCAGGCTGAAAATCTTGACGGTGTCGCCCGGAACAAGGTTTGCAAAAGTCACATCCGGGGCCAGGGCGCTGTTGCGGACGTCCCAGGGGTTTGGATAAGGGTACACACTGGAGATCGATGGGGCGTTTTGAATGATCGTCGTGGTCGGAGAAGACGCGGAACCCGCCAGGGCTGTTCCCTTGAAGGAACCGAAACCCGTGCAGTTGTCATACCCCACCTTAGCGTTGTAGAAACCGTTGTTGCCGCTGGTGATGTCGTTAAAGTCGCTGGTGTAGGAAGCGCTTGTTCCCACCGCGTACAACGAGGGGTTGGCAAATCCCAGAACCCCATTCCCCTTGGATACCCGCTGTTGATTGATGAGGGCGGTCTCCGCCGCCCATAACGGGGCGGCCGCACTGGTCCCGCCCACTAAAGCCCAGGCACCATTCACGAAAATACTGTAGGGCGAATTGTTCGGATCGGCGTTCAAGGCCACGTCCGGCGTGTTGCGGAACTGCGTCGAGGCCAGGCCCGCGACGCCGGACTGATAAGAAGGGAGCGACCACTGGCTGCTCACGCCGCCTCCACTCGCGCTGTAGTTGCCGCGGTTCCCTGGCTGGTTGAACCCGTTGTTCCACACGGTCTCGATAGGATTCTGGAGCGTCCCTGAGAGACTTGTTCCCCCGGCCCCCGTCACGTCTTGCTGGGACGACGGGTCATCGACCGCGAGGATCGTGTCTCCCCCCCGGTCGTAAGCGCCGAAGTCCCCGGAGGCGGCGTAAATCGTCTGGCCTTGGGCGGCCATCTGTTGGAAAAAAACGCTCTCGGCGTTCAGCATGGCCGATCCCGTATCAAACTCATCATTACCCCAGGAAGTACTCACAACCGAGGCGAGATCGTCCGACGCGATCTTATTGTAGGTGTCAAGGACTCCCTTCGCCGTGGGGGAATCTTCGTACACCAAAATCCGGGAAACGCCGGGGGCCAGGGCCGCCACCATCTCGATGTCCAGGCAGTCCTCCACGGTGTTGGAACCGGCGATGTTGGAAGTGCCGTCCACAGAAACAATACTGGGGATGACCGCCGGCGTGATATTGAATTGCGACTCATAACCGGTGATGTCGGAGGGTTTGAACCCATCGAGCTCGAAGATCGCCACGGTCTGGCCGGAGCCCGTGAGCGAAGTGCCGTGTAAGCCATAAACGGTCTTGATGTCGGAAGGGGACATGCCGCCACCGGGACCCGTCCCCGGCAATGCGAGCGGAGCGCCCGCGGTATGAAAATTAATGTGGGGATAAGCCACGCCCGTGTTGTTCGAAAGCCCGGTGATCGCCAGGAGATGCGGGGCCAGGGAAGAAGGAATGGAGGGATCGACGTCACTGGAACGGAAGACCTGGCCATTCGGAGCCTGGTAATGATTCAAATGAATCTGGAAAGCGCCTTCAACGGCGCTGGCGGGCCCCGTGACGCTCACGATCAGGCTGTTGGGCTGGTTCTGGGTCTCGTCCACCGTCAGACCGTTGGCCTGGGCAAAGTTCATCAGGATCTGCCGCTTATCCGGAAGGTCGAATTGTTGGGCGAACTGAAGGGGGGTTAAAAACGGCTTGTTCGCAGGCGCGCCGGGCTCGTAAAGGTTGTTCAGCGTCTGGCTCAGAAGAGCCTGATCGATATTGACCACAAGCCCCAATTCAACCACCTCGTCGGCGGGGGCTCTTTCGACAAGGACGGAATTGCCGACCAAACCGGGAACATGGCCCGTCAGCACGAGCGAACTCTCCGCGGCCGCAAAAGATCCCGCGAAAACGCATACAACCAGGCACATTACTCTTTGCCGGATCATTCTCTTCATATCTTATTTAATCTCATCCAACTCCCGGAGGTGCTCATCCGACTGAACGGGGCGTCGGGCGCGCCGCTCGGGTTGCCCGGAACCTCCAAAGCGCAGGTCCAGAGAAAAATAGTTGGTGTTTCCGAGGTCCCCGTACGGCACCCACGCGTAGGAAAACTCCTGGCCGGCCAGGCGGATCCCAGCGCCCACCGTCAGGGCGGAAAGAGCGGAGAGCCCGTTGGTATGGCTGGTATCACCGCCGACCCTGACGATGAATATTTTTTGTTCGACCCATTCCAGGCCGGCGCGCAATCCGACCGGGTTACTCTCCCGGTACACGGTCTCGGTGGAAATGTTCAGACGCGAATTGGCCTGATAGGCGATTCCGAAACGCCCCTCGAACGGCAGAGGATCGCTTTGATCCACCAACTTGACGGAAGATCCCACGTTCGCCAACACCCCCGCGATCGCCAAACGATCCGTGACCTTATACAGCGTGCCCAAGTCGATCGCGAGCGCGTTACCGGACGTGTTGGAGATCGATTCCGTGATGTATTTTCCCGTGACGCCCAGAGACCAATCGTTCGAGACCGGCTGGGCAAAAGCGAACGAATAGGCCGCGAACGTCGTGGAAAAATTACCGGTGGAAAGACCGTTGACGTCGTAACCGGCGATGCTCCCCGACCCCAAATACTGCACCGATACACCAAGTCCCGAACGCGGAGGAGGCGGGCCGCTTTTCTCGGGCTCGGGAGGTGCCCCTAAGGGAATGGCCAGGCCAAAATATTCGTAGTTGACGCCCTGGAGATAGGAAAGCTCGGTTCCCGATACGCGGATCCCATCCAGAAAACTAAGACCTGCGGGATTCCACACCGGCGCGTAGGCATCCGTGGCGCGCGCGGAATAGGCCGAGCCGACCGACGCGGGGGCGGCCCCCACGGGAATGTCCAGGAAACTTGCGGTGGTGGTCCCCGTGTCAGCGGCCGCGACGACCCCGATGGAAAACACAGCAATAAAAACTTCGCTACAAATCAGCGCGATTGCTTGACGACACATGGGGTAAGACTATCGGAATTTCATCACGTCATCAATGAATAAATAATGGTTTAATAATCGCATGAATCTCTCCGGCGCACGCAGGGGAAGGACGCTGATGGGCGGCCTGGCGATCGTGATGACGGCGGTCCTTCTCACGCTGCTCGCACGCCGGCATCCAACCCCGCCCAAGCCCGGAGAGGTCCCCGCGTACCGCCAGCAGGGACCCCGGACCGCGCGCGTCACGATTGTCGTGTATTCCGATTTTGAGTGTCCGTACTGCCGGCTCGGCGCCCAGGCTCTCGGAGGACTGGCCCACCAGTACCCGGACAAACTTCACATCGTCTTCCGGCATAAACCCTTAATGAACGTGCACCCCTACGCGCGCATGGCCGCGCAGGCGGCCGAGTGCGCCGGTGTGCAGGGAAAATTCTGGGAGTTCCATGACGCCCTCTTCAGCCATCAGGACGACTGGACCCGCCCTGCGGACGCGTTCCCGCAAATGATCAATCTGGCGAAGCAAACCGGACTGGACATTCCGGAGCTGAACGACTGCTTCAAGAATCCGGCGACCTCCGCCCTGATCGAGGCCGACCTGAACAATGCCAACGCGAACCAGATCAACGCCACGCCCACGTTCCTGGTCGATGATCAGCGCTGCGTGGGAAGCAATCAACTTCTCACAATGGGTGTTGCTGAAATCAAAAAGAGGCTCGGCTCATGAAAAATCACTGGAAGCCCTGGGCGGGCCTAGCGGCGCGGCTTGTGGTGGGGGGAATCCTCACGGCGACCGGCCTGCAGAAACTCTCAGCTCCTCTTCAAGAATTCGCCGCGCTCCTTGATGCCTACCAGATCACCCCGCCCGGCGTGAACCATTGGCTCGCTGGAGTCTTTGCCGGGACGGAATTGATTCTGGGACTGTCGCTTCTCGCGGGCTACTTGACGCCCGTCTCCGCCGGGGCAGCGCTTGGGCTGCTTGCGACCTACATCACCGCTCTCCTCTCGACCGTCTTGAGACATCTGCCGCTGACCGACTGCGGATGTTACGGAGACTGGATCCACCTGACCCCCGGGCAATCGATAACCGTTGATGGAATTCTTGCGGCTCTCGCCGTGCTGGCCTTTCGCCAGGGCTCCCGGCGCTTTTCTCTCGACAACTGGATCAAGGAGACACCGCGATGAAAGTAACGATCATGCTGGCGGATTTCGCGCAGGCCGTGAACGGAAAGCTCTACATTATGGGGGGCGGCTGGTCCATCGCGGGCCCGCAAACCAATCCTTCCGCGATCGCCGTCAAGATCGAAGTTCCCTGGAATGAAGCGAACCGCAAACACAGTTTGAAGCTGGAACTCCTGGACGCCGATTACCGTCCCGTCCTCCTGCCGACGCCGAATGGTAATTCTCCCCTGGTTATCAGCGGGGACTTTGAGGTGGGCCGTCCGGCGGGGCTTCTGCCCGGCACGCCGATCGACGTACCGCTGGCGTTTAACATAGGGCCGCTTCCACTGGATCCGGGACAACGCTACATCTGGAAGCTGAGCATCAACGACCAGGCCGGCGAAGACTGGGAAGTGCGTTTCTCGATACGGCCCGCCGGGCCGGTTCAAGCCCGCTAATCCGGGAGTCCGCCCCCGAGTTCTGCGATCCGCTTCTGGAGATCCGCCAACTGCCGGCCCAGCTTGGCCATCTTTGCCTGGTCTTGATGGGTCGACGTCTGGGCGAATTCTTCCAGGACCCAGGCTTCCTGCTGCTTCAAGTCATCCAACTCTTTTTGTTGCGCGGCTTTCTCGCGGGCCAGGCGTGAACGAACCTGGCGCTCCTCGGCCTCTTGGCGCTTCTGCGCGGGCGTTTTGAAGCCGGACGGCACGGGCTTTGAAGGAGCCGCCGAGGAAGGATGGGGAACAGACGAATGGTGGACCGCCTCAATCTTTTCTTCCGCACGGAAAAGCTCGGCCTCCTCGCTCTTCTCCTGGGCCTTGCGGTGGAGGAAGTAGTCGTAGTCGCCGGGGTACCAGGTCACCTTGCCGTTATTCACGTGCAGGACTTGGCTGGCGAGCTGGCGCATAAAGTACACATCGTGGCTGATAAAACAAATCGTTCCGTCGAAACCTTTCAAAGCCTGGATGAGCGTCTCCACGCTGGACATATCCAGATGGGTCGTGGGTTCGTCCAGCAACAGCAGGTTGGCCGGGTCTAAGAGGAGACGCACCAAGCCGAGCCGGCTTTTCTCTCCGCCGCTCAACACCTCCACTTTTTTGAAGACCGCCTCGTTCCGCAGCAGGAAAGACCCCAGAACGGCCCGCACCGTCTCGGTGGAGTGCTGGCGGTGCGTGTCCGAGGCTTCTTCCAAGACGGTACGGTCCAGCTGAAACATGTCCGAACGGTGCTGAGAAAAATACCCCGCTTCCACGTTGTAGCCGAGCTTCCTCTCTCCCGCTTGAAAAGGAATCTGTCCGGCCAGAAGTTTCAGCAGCGTTGACTTGCCCGCCCCGTTGGGGCCGACCAAGGCCACCTTCTGGCCGCGTTCCAAAGTCAGGTCCAGGCCGTTGTACACCCAGTGGACGCCGTCGTACGACTGCTTCAAATCCTTGAGGACCAGGACGTTGTGGCCGCTGCGGGCCGGCTGGGGAAAAGAGAAGCCGACGGTCTTCAAGGTGGCCGGCAGCTCGATGCGCTCCATCCTTTCCAAATATTTAATCTTGCTTTGGACGCTGGCGGCGGTGGAGGCCTTGGCCCGGAAGCGGGCGATGTAGATTTCGAGGTCTTCGATCTCCTTCTGCTGGCGCTTGTACGCCGAGATCAGGTTTTCCTCCTCGTGTTTCTTCTGTTCCTTGTAGTCCTCGAATGTTCCGACATAAATCTTCAGCCGCTGCTGGTCCACCTCCACGATGCGTTCCACGATGGCGTTGATGAACTCCCGGTCGTGCGAAATCAGGAAAATCGCCCCGCGGTAATTCTGGAGATAGTTCTGGAACCAGAGGAGCGATTCAAGATCCAGGTGGTTGGTCGGCTCGTCCAACATCAAAAGATCCGGTTCGGCCACGAGAAGCCGGGCGATCATCACGCGCATCTGCCAGCCGCCGGAGAGTTCCGATGCGGGCCGCGGAAAATCCGTGATCCGGAAACCCAGCCCCATGAGGATCTTTTTGGCCTGGGCCTCGCGGCGGTTATCCTCCAGTTCCTCGCCGAGGGCCTCCTCCAGCACGGTGCGGCCCGAGAGCGACGCTGTTTCCTGCGGGAGGTAGCCGAAACGAACCCCTTCGCGAAGTGAGACCTCGCCCTCGTCCGGCTCTTCCTGCCCCATGATCAACTTGAAAAGCGTCGACTTGCCCGCGCCGTTGGGACCCACCAAGGCGTAGCGGTCCCGTTCGTTGATCTGGAGGTCGGCCTCCTCGAACAACGTCTGGTTTCCGAAAGACTTGGAAACGGCGCGGAGTGTAATCATCGGCCTTTGAGTTTAGTGAATTCGTGAAATCCTGACGAGGAAAAAGAGCGGACGGTCCCTCTCACCGGGCGGATTTTTTCTTCCCGCGGAGTTTCAAGCGGTACTCCCGCTCTACCATAAAGGTGCGGGTGTCCCGGACCCGGTCCAGATAGACCTTCCCGTTGATGTGATCAAACTCATGCTGGAAAATGCGCGCCACAAACCCCTTCAGGCGGGCCCGGATCTTTCGCCCGTTACGCGCGGTGAACTCAATTTCAATGGAACGCCAGCGCGGGACACGGGCCCGGATCCCCGGGATGGAAAGGCACCCTTCCCAGTCATTTTCCACGGCGCTCGAATGGGTCAGCAACCGCGGATTGATCATGGCCAAAGGCGGCAGAAATGGCGCGTGAGGATACCGGACGCTCGGACCCGGCGCGACAATGAAGAGACGTTGGCCGACCCCGATCTGGGGCGCGGCGATGCCCACACCCCGGGCTTTTTTCATGGTGACCAACATGTCATCGATCAGACGTTGTTCCCGGGGCGTGATGGCCCGCAGGGACGCTGAACGTTTCCTGAGAACTGGCTCCCCCAGAAGAGTGATTTTTCGGACGCGGGGTTTCATGGTGTTAAACCTCCTTCTTAAACACGCTGACGGGCGGGGCCGCTCACACACGGATTTCCGCGCTCGTAAAAGCGAAGGGGACGGTGGATCTCTTTGGTGATGCCGACGCGCACGCTCGTTCCGATCCGGCCGGCGGGCCGGCGCATGCGGCCCAGCCACAAGCGACCGGGCGCGCACAAATCAAGACCGTCGTGACGGCGGCTGATGCGGAAAGCGGTGGCCAAACGGCCCGGGCCGCGGGCCAGATCCGTCACCGGCGCGGGACCCCGGCGGCGCCGCATCAAATCGATGCCCTCCAACGGCTCGACCGCGCGCAGGAGAACCCCCGCACCCACGCCGGCCGGTTCGGCGGAAACGTTGAGAGCGAACCAGACGCCGTAAATAAAATAGACGTAAGCATGACCGTGCGGAAGAAAGAGGGAACGGTTCCGCAGGGTCGGACCCCGAAAAGCATGACAACTGGCGTCATCCGCCAGGTACGCTTCGGTTTCAACGATGCGGCCCGCGAGGCGGCCCGCGGGAAGCTCGTGCACCAACACCTTGCCGATGAGATCCCGGGCCAGCCGGACCGCACCCACCGGCAGGTCGGAACGACGCAGGCGACGAATGGATGCAATCGGAACAGACATCCCGGCGTTTAACGTTTCCGGAGGCCGCCTTTTTTTCCGGAACCTTTCCGGGGACCCGTCTCCCTGAACTGCTCCTTTTCCGTGGATCCTTCCATCGCCAGGGTAGAAGCGGTCCCCCCGGAGATCACAAGAGAAAGCTCGTCAAAATACCGGGTCCCCACAAACTCCTGATGCTTGGAGGCGAGATATCCGTCCTTCTCGGAAGCGAATTCGTTCTCCTGGAATGCGGCATAGGCCTGCATGCCCGTCCGGCTGTACTCTTTGGCGAGCTGAAACATCGAGTGATTGAGGGCGTGAAATCCCGCCAACGTGACAAATTGGAATTTGTAGCCCATCGCGCCCAACTCCTTCTGGAACCGCCGGATGGTGGAGGCGTCCAGCTTGAGGTTCCAATTAAACGACGGCGAGCAATTGTACGCCAGGAGTTTTCCGGGAAATTGCCGGTGGACAGCTTCGGAAAATTTTCGGGCTTCTTTCATGTCGGGCTCCGAGGTCTCAAACCACAACACATCGCTGTACGGAGCGTACGCGATCGCCCGGGCGATCGCGGTCTCGATGTCCCCGCGAATTTTGAAGAAACCTTCGGCGGTACGCTCCCCGGTAATGAAACGGCGGTCGGCAGGATCGATGTCGCTTGTAATCAACGAAGCGCCCCGCGAATCGGTCCGCGCGATGAGGACCGTGGGAACGCCGCAGACATCGCTGGCGAGCCTCGCGGCGGTTAACTTTTGAATGAATTCCCGGGTGGGCACGAGCACCTTCCCGCCCATGTGGCCGCACTTCTTGACCGAAGCCAGCTGGTCTTCAAAATGCACCCCGGCGGCGCCGGCCTCGATCATCATTTTCATCATCTCAAACGCGTTGAGAGAACCGCCAAACCCCGCCTCGGCATCCGCCACCAAAGGCGCGAACCACGGGAGGACCGCGCCGCGGGCGGCTTTCTGCTTTTCATCCTCACGCCGGAAAGCGTTGTTGATCCGGCGCACGAGATTGGGCACGCTGTCGGAAGGATAGAGGCTCTGGTCCGGGTACGTCTGGCCGGCGTCGTTGGCGTCGGCGGCCACCTGCCAACCGCTCACGTAAACCGCTTTCAGGCCCGCCTGCACCTGTTCCACCGCCTGATGGCCCGTCATCGCGCCCAGTGCCGGGACGTAATCCTCTTCGTTCAACAACCGCCACAAATTCCCGGCCCCCAATTCCGCCAGCGTATGCCGGACGCGAACGGTACCACGGAGCCTCTCGACGTCCTCCGGCTTATAAAGACGCGTCACACCCTTCCAGCGCGCCGAACTCCTGGCATGGGTCATAAAAGCCTCCTTGGTTCAGTCAAGATATTCATAAGCCGCCAACGTCAGAAATTCGGCGAACTGTTCGCTCGTGCTCATCCGGAAAAAAAGGTCCGCCGCGAGGGCGTAGCGGCCGGAAGAATAGGCCGCCGGGCCCACGGAAGCTTTAATCTTCTCCAGTTCCTCTTTCAGAACGGCTTGGAACAGATCGGCAGAGATTTTTCGACCGTCCCTGAGGAGACCTTTGGGGTGCCGGATCCATTGCCAGACCTGGGCCCGGCTGATCTCGGCGGTCGCGGCGTCTTCCATCAGATTGTAAAGAGGCACGCAACCCGCTCCGCGAAGCCAGGCTTCCAGATACAGCACGCCGACATTCACGTTCGTCCTCAAACCGGCCTCCGTGATCTCGCCGTCCGGCACCGCCAGGAGATCGTCGGGAGACACTGAGACATCCTCCCGCAAAACATTCAGCTGATGGGGACCGGACATGTGCTGGTCGAAAATCTCCCGGGCCACCGGCACGAGGCCCGGATGGGCCACCCAGGTACCGTCGTGTCCCGCGCGGACTTCGCGCAGCTTATCCGCCCGCACTTTATCCATGGAGCGGGCGTTGGCCTCGGGATCTCCCTTGATGGGGATCTGCGCGGCCATCCCGCCCATGGCGTGGGCTCCGCGCCGGTGGCAGGTTTTAATCAGAAGAAGAACGTAGGAATTCAAGAAAGCCTTGTCCATCGTCACCAACGCCCTGTCCGGAAGGACAAAACGGGAATGCATCCGGAATTTCTTGATGAAGCTGAAAATGTAATCCCACCGCCCGCAATTGAGACCCGCCGAGTGTTCACGAAGCTCGTAGAGGATCTCATCCATCTCGAAACCCGCCAGTATGGTCTCGATCAGCACCGTGGCCTTGATACTCCCGCGGGGAACGCCCAGGCTCTCCTGGGCGCGAAGGAAAACGTCGTTCCAAAGCCGGGCTTCCCGATGGCTCTCCATCTTGGGTAAATAAAAATACGGTCCGGTACCCTTCGCTAGAAGCGCACGGGCGTTGTGAAAGAAAAACAATCCGAAATCGAACAACGAAGCGGAAACAGGCCGACCATCGATGAGAACGTGCTTCTCGATTAAGTGCCATCCCCGCGGGCGCACCATCAATGTCGCGGTCCGCTCGTTTAAACGGTAGTCCTTACCCTCGGGACTGGTGTAGCAAAGGGTCCCCCGGACCGCCTCGCGCAAGTTGGCCTGCCCCTGAAGCGTCGCGGCCCAAGTAGGGGAATGAGAATCCTCAAAATCCGCCATGTAGACATTGGCGCCGGAATTCAAGGCGTTGATAATCATTTTTCGGTCGACCGGTCCCGTGATCTCGACCCGGCGGTCCTGGAGGTCGGCGGGAACAGGAGCGATTTTCCAGGTGTCACGCCGCAGGGACTCGGTTTCCTTCGGGAAGCCGGGCATTTCTCCGGCGTCGAGGCGAACCTGCCGCTCCGCCCTCTTCCGGAGAAGCTCCTCGCGGCGACCCGAGAATTCCCGGACGAGGCCGGCGACGAAATTCAGGGCCTCGGGAGTGAGGACCCCCTCGGCATCGGGCGCGGAAGGCCCGCGGATCTCAACGCCGCTCAAGTTCATGAAAAGAATCCTCTGTATTCATCGCGTAACAATGTTATCAGTTCGGGAGCCGACAGAAAGCCGCAATTCCCGTCGGGCCGGGCCGAAAGAATTTACAGACTCTTTACCCAATTGCCATGCATTCTTAACCACCGGGGATGCACTCTTGTCGTGCGGGGCCTAAAACCCCTCTATGAAAAAAACCTTCTTCGTCAAACCAATCGCCGTCCTGCTGGCAGCACTCACCGTCTACGAATCTGTCACGATCCCTCTCGCGGAGGCGGCCGCCACTCCGCAGCCCACCGTTCAAGACACCGGTTTCTGGAATGAACGGCGCGAACACCTCCGCACGCTGGAGGCCGCGCGCTCCGAGGAACAGCTGGCCATGCTGCCGGAGGCATTCCGCACCGCGCCCCCTTCGCCGATCAATCTTGAATCGACCGCACTTCCCGGGCTGCCTTTCCCGACCGCCCGCTTTTCCCGCGTGGCCAAGCTGCCCTTCGCCTCGCGTCTCGAAGCCATCCCTTTCCAGAACGGCACCGTGAAAGAAGTGTCGGCCGCCGGCCGCCCGCGCGCCCCCTTCGTCATTCTGATCCAGGATGTGCATTTAAACCCGGAGGCCCAGGGCAACATCGCTCAACTTCTGGCTTCCCTTTCCGGAACGG
>Ga0207062_1181_pt1 | contig 15637 bp, 11 predicted proteins | sample Alteio_BWMinCont_28_FD_153266 | JGI IMG/M metagenome (GOLD analysis project Ga0207062, IMG submission 153266) | Enriched cells from forest soil in Barre Woods Harvard Forest LTER site, Petersham, Massachusetts, United States -... | ecosystem: Environmental > Terrestrial > Soil > Temperate forest >... | reverse complement strand
CAGTAAAGCAAGTGGAGGCATTGACATAGACAACCGCGGAATCAATGTTTTTAATAAATAGATCCGCATTTTTAGTATTTTCTGTCAATATCCCATCGCTATGGCCCGTACTATGGGCATGAATGTGTTCAATTGCTTCCCTTAAGTTGTCGACAACTTTAATTCCAAGAACAAGGCTTAGCCACTCGGTGTCCCAATCTACAGGCTCTGCAGGTTTGCAGGAAGGTTTTTCAGGGACAATTGCCAAAGCTCTTTTATCCAGCCTAAAAGAGACATTTTTTTTCCCTAAATGATCAATGACTTTAGGAATAAACTGAGGGGCGATGGCCGCATGCACAAGCAGAGTGCCCAAGGCGTTGCACACTGTGGGACGCCGCGTTTTGGCATTAAAAATGACCTTCAGGGACTCTTCTAGATTTGCAGATTCATCGGCAAATAGGTGGCAGATGCCTATGCCTCCGGTGATGACTGGAATGGTGCTGTTTTTGCGGCAAAAGTCTTGTAAAGCCGCGCTTCCGCGTGGAATGATCAGGTCAATGAACTCGTGCAATTGCAGCAGCTCTTTGACCTGGGACCGATCCGGACTGGCTATCTGCTGAATGGCTTTTGACGGCAGATTTGCTGAAGAAAAAGGAATTTGTATGCACATAACAATTATCGGATGCGGAAATATGGGTTCAGGATTGGCCCAACGACTTTCAGAGACAAACCAAATCCACCTCTATGACCATAATCACGAAAAAGCAAATAAACTTGAAGAGGCAGGCTATGGCAAAGCCTTTGATCATATTTCTGAAGCCCTGCGGCATTCTGAAATGGTCATTTTGGCTATCAAGCCCCAAAACCTTAAAGAAGCTGCGGACCTTATCGGAAAAAATTTAAAAGAGAACCAGATCCTGGTCAGCCTATTATCAGGGACTTCCTTAGAGGTCCTGAAAAATTTCTTTCCAAAGGTAAAAATCGTCCGTATGATGCCTAACCTTGCTTTGATCTATGGCAAAGGGGTGATCGGTCTCACCTGTGACAGCCATTTTCCTAAAAGTGACAAAGAACTTCTATCCAAGTCCATTGAATCTTTAGGAAAACTGATCTGGCTGCCGGAATCTAAAATTGATGGCTTGACAGCTTTAGCAGGTTCAGGTCCTGGTTTCTTTCTAGTTATGTTTGAAGCGATGGTCGAAGCGGGCATTGCCATGGGCTTTACCCCCAAAGATGCCCAAGACCTTGTCCATCAGATGATTTTGGGCAGCCTTACGCTTTTAGAAAAATCCGGGAAACATCCCGCTGAGCTGAAATGGCAAATCACTTCCCCCGCCGGTACCACAATCGCGGGCTTAAAAAAATTAGAGGAGGAGGCACTGAGAGGCTCAATTATCAATACCTTTCTAGCCTGCCACGAACGCGCCCATCAGCTTTCCTCCTTGTGGAAACCCTAGCACTATTATTGCATCGGCTAAGTATTTATGATATTAGTTTCGGGCACGGGCACGGGCACGGGCTCGTTCACGATTTAGTATTTTCTGCATAAAGCAGAATTCCGGCAACATCTTCTAGCACAAAACCCCCTCGTGAACGTGCCCGTGCCCGTGCCCGAAACTAATATCAATCCTAAAACAGGCCTTCGGTCGTAAACCGTGCCTCCTGCAACTGCATCCAGCCAGTAAGGTCTGCGGAAGTCCTTATATTCCCCTTCAACATGTTTTCCAGCATGTCGTGAATATGGTACATCCGAAATGGCCCTGTATATAAAACTTGTTCCTGCTGATGCGGCATTTTTATCATCAAGGGGACACGGTAATCAGGATGACAAATCATGTCTTTTATCTCCGCATTCAAAGAAGTGCAGATATCTGCCTCCAACATGATTTTTCTTAACCAATGATCGGAAGTCACAATCACTATTGTGGAATCCCAAATTCCCTGATCCTTTGATACATCCCAAATTTTTCCAATCGTTTCATCCACCAAAACCAGGTTATCAAAATAATTTGCCTGATAGGAAGGGTTGAATTTTTTACCCGAGCTTTCATAGATTCCGGGCGCATGGGGAATTGTCCAATGTATAAAAATCAAGTTGTAGTCAGGGTCAGAAATGATTGGGATGGCTTTATCAAGCATATGCTGGTAAACATCGATAAAGATTTCCCTTTTGATATCATCTGAAAAAAGTTTTGATCTGCGCATCAACGGGATTCCGTCAAAAAAAATGGTATTGAGAATTAAACGGCTATATCTTGTCATTTTTTTCCAAATCGAAACTTCAGGAATACATGAAGGGAGGCAATAATTGACGACGTTTCCAAATATTTTATGGTAGGGATGATAATTACCTAGGATGGCTGTTTTCAGGTTCATTTTTTTAGCTTTATCAAAAATAGAAGGGATTTCCTTCCACGTAACGCTTTTTTGTGTTTCATTGATAGTAAATTTTAAATCCTGATTTCCTAATATGACCGGCTTGATCAGGTTCAACCCTGAAAACATGGCAGGAATAGAATGTAATGTGTCGGATTCAGCCGAATAGGCATTTGTCGCATACATGGAGCTATTTTTTAACTTGTCGAGATGCGGAAGCGGCAAACCATCCCTATGCTCAAAGGCAAAACGGATATCCAATTCATCAAAAATCATCCAAAGTATTCTGGGAGTAGATTTATTTCCGCCGTTAACCGGAGTTCGCATTGGAGATATAGATTTAGAATGCTCCGAAGGGCTTTCAACCCTTTCAAATATTCTCCAAACCATTGTGCCTGTCATCAGAAACGCAAAGGGCGACATAATTAAAATGCAGTTGCGTAAAATGCGCAAAAATACCTGACCACATTTCACATAGAAGTAAGCTGTAAGGCAAACACAAATGAGGCAGAAAGCCAGTAGGACATTCATGCTGACCTTCCCTGTCAGGCCTAATTCCAACCGGACTGTGTTTAATGTGATCGCAGCCGTTGCCGCCGCGGCAAAACAAGCTAATGGAAATATGAAGCGGTTTGAAGAATACCTCATTATCAATGCTATGACAGCTGTCAAAGATAGCAGCCAAAACAGGATTAACAAATAAAAAATATGGTCGTAAATTTTACTAGGATAATCATAATAAAAATAACTATCTATCGATGTAGACCAGATTGGAAGAAAGCACAATGCGGCCATCGTAAAAGATATCAATAAGGAACGCGTCATAACTCTCTTTTTTTCTCATAATAATAAATCCAGCGATGCTTTCCACTTTGTTCCTTGGCAATGAGAGTAAAATATTTCCCGAAAATATTTTCAAAATATCCCATCGTCAAGTGGGCATATAAAGCATCCCTGCCTCTGACAATTTTGCAAAACAGAGGATCTTCGGGGGATATAAATTCAATGATCAAAGTACGGACAGCTATTTCCGCGCACATTTTAGCAATTTCCTCAAGGGGGATTCTTGAAGTCACCGTCAGGTGATGGACAACTGCCAGCATCATCACTGTATCGAATGCCCCTTTGGACCGTTGCAAAAATGACAAATGCTCTCCATTGCACCACCCGGTTGACGGAGAAGGCCGGCAAATATCAACCACTAAAGGAAGTATATCCAAGGAGTCTTTACGTGCCTTGCACCACAATGCTGAAATCACAGCGGCGTCGGAATCGATAGCCACCACAGAAGCATTGTTTTTTGCCGCAAGGATACTAAAATGGCCTAAATTACAACCAATATCCAAAACTCTTTCCGGTTTCGATCGCCTGAGAAATCCGAGAACAATTCTTTCTTTTCTCTCGAACTCTTCAAAGCTATAGCTTTCCTCTTTGGCAAAGTAGTTCGTCCATTTTGAACTTTTGGGCTTTGGCTTAAAATTATTCAGGTGTTTTTTTAAACCTTTGAAAATTCGTTCCAATATAAATTTAGCCAAATCAACTGAAGAAGCGCTTTGTTTTTGATAAATTTTTGGCTCTCTGACTAAGCCTGCCAATCTGGAAAAAAGCATCGGTAATGTCACAAGCGTAAAAATGCCGGGTTTAATCAAATTCAATCTGCTCGTCATCGCATAAATCTCTTCAAGCTCCAGTCCATCACTCCTATTAAAAAAAATCTGACTTAATGGGGTTTTATTATATCTGTACACCACCAAAGGCAATATAAATGTCCTGATAAATTGCGCATAGGGCAGCCAAACATGATCTAAAGGGTCCCTGGCTTCAAACGAAAGGAAATCCACAAAAATCGGATTTGCCCCGAGAAATAACACATTGTAGGGGCTTGCATCTTTGATCCCTAAATTCTGAGCTGACAATTTTAAACATAGCTCCACGGTCAATTGGGCAGCGCAATGCAACATTTCCGGCGCCCATTCATAGGGGTAGCTTGGAAATGGAATAAGTTCATGCTCTACACAAATGGAAAATTCGGAATATTCCGCATGGTCAATTGAAGGTAATTCCTGGACTAATTGGACGAATTCAGACTCCGGAACTATTTTTGAAGCCGGAACAACACGGTCGTCTATAAAGTTGCAAATCTGGGGATTTTCTAAAATTTTGCGCAAATGCCCTTCATGCTCTTTCCTTATCAATCGAAGGATGCGGCCATTATATTTTAAAACTATCCCTGAAGGATCTCTAAAAGAACAAAAGTCTATCCGGGCCTCTGAACTTTTATTCATTGATGTCTGTATCATGAACTTCTCGATCCTTGAACCAAGATGTCTTTATCCTGCTGAATATCTTGCGGGCATAAAACAACAGCCCAAAGCAAGCTCCCATTAAAAGCTGCCAAATCATTGATCCTGTCCCAGGGTCAGTATAAGAACAAAAAATACAATGAATGAAGAGATAAAAGAGCGGCAAAAAACAAGACTTTGGATCTGCGGTTAGACAATTTTGCATCTTAGATCATCCCTCAGAATTTTAGGATATCGTTTCTTATAAGATAAATCGCACAAGGCCGATTGTAAAACATTACCAAAAGTTTGAAATTTGCACATTAAAAAATAACGGGAGTTATGGTATCTTAAAAAAAGATATTGGCGGAGTTTTATGGAATTATCAGTCTACCTGGCAAAATTCATGGGCCTTTACATGCTAATCATGGCCGCCATTTGGCTATTCCGCAAAAAACAGCTTGAAGATAGTATCAGAGCTATCATTTCTTCAAATGGAACATTTGCATTAACAGGCGCTATCCATATCATGGTTGGTGTGGCCATCGCGGTTTCCCATTCGATATGGATGTTCAATTGGCAAGGCCTGATCACTCTTTTGGCCTATAGCTCCATTTTTCAGGGTTTTATGCGCTTAGCCTCGCCTGATTCAAGCCGGTCCAGTCTTCTAAAAATTTTGAATCTGGTCCCTTGGGTTTGGATAATCGGATTATTGGTTATTGGAATTTTCCTAACCTATCATGGTTTTAAAAGTTTATAAATTATTCTTTTGGAGATCATATGCAAGCAACAACACCCGCTCGTACGGATGAATCAACCGATAGTGTTTTAAATGATAATTGTACTGTTTTATCCACCACATACAATGCTAGAGTGATAAGCATTATAAAGTACCCTCGGGCAGCTTTCGCACTTTCGTACCCTGGCATAATGTTCATTTATCAAATCAATAAAAGTGTTCTGCTTAAGAATGATCAGTCACAAATTGACGGCTATACTCCAAATATCCTGCATTTAGAACCTAAAATTCATTATACCCTCCCAAATTTGGGAGATGACTCCCCTTCAGTGCTCATCGAGTGCCTAAATGCCGACTGTAGAAATGACCGATTTAGCATGACTTTTGCCTACACTATTAAGAAGATATCTATGCTCAGGGAGGAAAAGATAAAAATTGCGGTCAGCCCAGAGGAAAGATTCCTTATTGGAGACCCCGAATCAACATTAATAATTAAAGATAATTGCCAAACCCATGTTCATGAAAAAATCGCGCAAATCATACCCCAAAAGTTAAATGGCCATATATCTATAAATAGTCATAAAAAGATGCCGAGAGTTTGGATAATTCCTCCTCAACATGAATATCTCCTTCTCAATCCTCCCAAAAAAAACCAAGACTTTTATCTTGTCACCATCAACAAGAAATCATCGAAGCTCTAATCCAGGCGGAATATGGCAAAGAAGCCTTGCCCTTGGGACTCAGGTCAGATTAGTCCAAACCTCTTGTTCAGCCTCTAATGAGGCTACACTATGGGCTTTACACAATTAGCCCCATTCGGGGCTGAACAAGAGGCTCTTCTTTTCACTCTTAACCAGATGAGGATTGATTAATTTATGCCGATTCTGGCACAAGATTGGGTTATTAAAGGAGTTGGACGATGCAAAATACTCTTATCAAAGGTCAAACTGTTTTCATTACAGGAGCCTCAAGCGGCATAGGAGAAGCCAGCGCAGAACAGTTTGCAGGTTTAGGCGTCAATTTAATCATCACAGCCCGCCGCTTCGACAAATTAAAATCCTTGGCTGAAAAGCTTTCTTCAAAGCATGGAGTAAAATGCATCCCGATAGAGTTAGATGTTCAAAATAATGATGAAGTGGAAGCGGTTTTCAAAAACCTTGAAAAGGAAGGGATCTTCGCAAGTATCCTTCTGAACAATGCCGGTCTCGCATTAGCTATGGACAAAGTCCAAGAGGCTAAGATCAGTAATTGGGATACGATGATCGATACAAATATCAAAGGCCTCCTCTACGTCACAAGAGCAGCACTGCCATACATGATTAAAAAAAACCAGGGGCATATCATCAACATCGGTTCCGTCGCCGCCCATGATTGCTATCCGGGGGGAAATGTGTATTGCGCTACAAAGCATGCCGTCAGGTCACTCACCAAGTCATTACGCCTGGACCTAATAGGTACAGCCATTCGTGTGACTGAAGTAGACCCGGGAGCTGTTGAAACGGAATTCAGCGAAGTCCGGCTGAATGACAAGAGTAAAGCCAAAAAAGTCTATGAAGGGTTCCAACCTTTAGTCGCTGAGGACATTGCCGATGCCATCATCTATTGCGCCACCCGGCCCCAACATGTCAATGTCAGCGACATCGTGATCTACCCTCAAGCCCAAGCTTCGATAAGGGATATTCATAGGACTTAATAACTCTTAGCCTTCAGGCTTCATGTAAATGCCGACCTGTTGGATCAGTTTTGCGATCAGGCCCGTCCAGCCGGTTTGATGGCTTGCCCCCAGCCCCGCCCCATCATCGCCATTAAAATATTCATAAAACAGGATCAGGTTGCGCCAATGGGGGTCTTTCTGGAATTTGCTCTCTCCGCCAAAAACCGGGCGATGGCCCTCTGCATCTTTTGTGAATATCTTCATTAGCCGCTTAGACAATTCTTGGGCCACTTCTTTTAATGTAAGGAGGTTTCCTGAGCGGGTAGGGAATTCCACCTTTAATTCATCTCCATAATAATGGTGGAATTTCTGCAAGGATTCGATGATCAAAAAATTGATAGGCAACCAGATGGGGCCGCGCCAATTTGAATTTCCGCCAAACAAGCCTGAATCGGCTTCCGCAGGCTGATATCGGATTGAAAATTCATGGCCGCCTAATTTGATTGAGACAGGCTGATCCTTGTAGTGCTTTGAAAGAGACCTGATGCCATATTCCGAGAGGAATTCATTTTCATCCAGCATGTACTTAAGGACGCGCAAGAGCCTTTCCCGATTGAGAATAGCCATTAGATGCCGCTCGCCGACCCCCGGGGTAAACATGCAAGCCATATGCCCTTTATAGTCGGCCCTCTTATGGATGAACCATTTCATCCTTCTGGAGAATACATCCATGGGCTCTAAATCTAAATCTTCCAACGTTTCCACTGCAAACAAAGGCAAAAGGCCTACGAGTGAACGCACTTTTAAAGGAATGATCTTATCGGGCAAATGCAAGATGTCATAGAAAAAGCCGTCCTCTTCATCCCACAAGGAAACACCTCTTTCTCCAAGGTCCACCATGGCATAGGCGATGCGCAGATAATGCTCAAAAAATTTGGTGGCTGTATCCTGATAAATGGGATCGCTTTTAGCCAGCTCTAGCGCAATCTTCATCATGATGATACTGTAGAAAGCCATCCACGCTGTCCCATCGGATTGTTCGATATGTCCTCCGGTAGGCAAGGGTGCGCTGCGGTCAAAAAGGCTGATGTTGTCCATTCCTAGAAATCCGCCCTGAAATACGTTATGTCCGTCAGGATCTTTCCTGTTCACCCACCATGTGAAATTGAGCATCAGCTTATGGAAAATGCCCTTTAAGAATTCTGTATCAAATACCCCTGTGGCAGCTGCGTCGATTTTGTAGACTCGCCATAATGCCCAGACAAGTACAGGAGGATTCACATCGCTGAAGTTCCATTCATATGCGGGCAGCTGACCGTTAGGGTGCATGTACCATTCCCGAGTCATAAGAGTGAGCTGGCGCTTGGCAAAATCCGCATCCAGCAACGCCAAAGGGATGACATGAAAAGCCAGGTCCCAGCTAGCGTACCAGGGGTATTCCCATTTGTCGGGCATTGAAATGATATCAAAGTTTACCAGATGCTCCCAATCATTATTACGTATCCCATAATGGTGATGTTCATACTTCTTTATGCCTCCCTCTTCCTTAAGCCAATGCTCTATGTCAAAATAGTATAGCTGCTTTGACCATAGCATTCCGGCAAATGCCTTCCGCTGAATGGATTTCAGGTCATCGTCAAGCCCTTGGGTCTGCAGAATTTGATAGAAGCCATCCGCTTCGGCAATGCGCTCTTCAAAGACCGTATCAAAGTCAGAAAAGGGCATCTTCAATGCTTTATGTGAAAGTCGCAACCGGCAAGTCATGGTCTCTCCAGGAGGGACCATTTGCACATAGTGGCCTGCGGCCTTTGTCCCTTCTTTGCGGGGGTTGACCGCATTCAATTCCCCATCGATGATATACCTGTGAAAGGCATCTTTTACATAGGGTGCGGCATTTGGCGTGTGGAATAGGCGTTCTGAATTCGTTTCATTTTCTGTAAATAGAAGTTCGGCTCCCCTATCAAAATATAGATGATAGTCCCCCGCACCATGATGGGAAGCCATGACCGTCTGGACATCCCCTTCATCCTGAATTTCACGCATCACGGGTTTTTCAGGAACATCATCCATGGGCCCTTCAGGGTATCCCCAACTCCAGGTGTTGCGAAACCATAATGTCGGTATAATGTGGCAAGGGGCACTCTGGTTGGACCGATTGACAGCCGATATTTTAATCAAAATATCCTCTTCACCTGCTTTTGCGTATTCTATAAAGACATCAAAATACTCATTTTCATCAAATATGCCAGTATCAAGCAATTCATACTCATAATCATGGTAATCGCGCCGTTTGTTCTCGGCAACCAGCTCTCCATAAGGAAATTCATTTTGAGGATACTTATAGAGCATCTTCATATAGCTATGGCTGGGAATATTATCGAGATAGAAATAATACTCCTTAACATCTTCCCCGTGGTTGCCCTCATTTCCCGCAAGGCCGAAAAGCCGCTCTTTTAAAATTGGATCCTTGCCATTCCAAAGGGCCACTGCAAAACACAGGTACTGGTTGCGGTCGCTGATCCCCCCAAGGCCATCTTCATTCCACCGGTATGCCCTGCTGCGCGCATGATCATGGGGAAAGAAATCCCAAGGGTTCCCTCCCCTGCTATAATCTTCCCGTACAGTCCCCCAAGCGCGTTCGCTTAAATAAGGGCCCCACTTTTTCCAGTTGGCTTCTTTTCGATTATGCGCAAGCAATCTGTCATGTTCGGCGTTGGAATTGCTATTTGTCATCTTTTACTCGCATTGGCTATCATTAATATTGCGGTCCCATCCGCCCCCAATAACTTTTATTAGTTGGATGGTACTTACAAAGCGTAATCCTTGTAAATTATTTTGCGCAACCTGAGCTCTAAGTTCTTCGATCTCGGTGAAAACAACATTAAGATAAGAATTGACGCCATTGCTATAACGGTTGTAGGCAATCCGGTAAGCCTTCTCAGCCCATTCTACAGCATTTGAAACATCTTTATATTCTTTGGCATAGTTCTCCAAATTGGACAATGCGTCTTCGACCTCTTCTAAACATACCAAAACTTTTTGCTGATACTCTGAACCGGCTTCTTGAAAACGGGATTCTTGAATTGCTAAATCAGCTGACAACCTCCCCGCGTCAAAGATCATCTGCGAGGCATTGGCTCCAAATGACCATAGACGCCCCCGATTTTTCAGGAAATATTTCAAATGAGGGCTTGAAGATCCAAATCCGGCTGTCAATGAAAGGGATGGAAAAAATGAGGCATACGCAGAGTTCACTAAAGAATGCTCTGTCGCCATCAGCCTTTCGGCTTCGGCAATGTCCGGCCTGCGCAAAAGTACTTCCGATGGCATTCCAACAGGGATTTCCGGCGGCTCCCCTTGCAATGGATAATGATCAAAACTAAATTCCGGAGAGGGAGCCCCTGTCAACACCGCCAAACGATTTTCAAGCTCGGCGCGCGCCCTAATTAGCTCACGATGCTCAGCTAAAGCTTTGTTGAGCTCTAAACCTGCGAGAGTCACATCGGAATAATCGATGATCTTAGAATTATATCTCGACTTATTAATTTTGAATGCTTTCTCGCGGCTTTGAATGGTAGCCTCAAGCAGATCAATCTGGGCATCCATTGTGCGAAGCTGATAATACACCGTCGCTAAATCCGCCGTAAGGATAAGCATGATCCAATTGTAGGCGTCAATTTGTCCTTCCCAGTTTTCACGGGTTGCCAAATAGCGGCTGCGGATTTTTCCCCACAGATCTGCTTCGTAGCTTAAATTAAAAGGCCAAAGAAAAAGCATTTCATGGGCTCTGACGATGACCCCATCAGAATAGGATTCATATAAAACACCCTCGTTGCTATAAGAGGGGTTTAAATACAACTGCGGATACAATTCTGCTTTGGCAGCCTTCATTAGAGCCCGGGCCTCTTGAACTCTGCTAAAGGCTATTCTCAAATCGTAATTTTTCTGGAGTACTTCTTGTTCCAATTCATTAAGCAGAGGATCATCGAATACTTCCCACCAATAATCCCTATAGCTTGTGTTTGAATCGGCAGAAGAATTATTTTTCCAATCCTGCGGGGCATCAATTGCAGGGGGATTATACTTTGAACCCACCATACAGCCGGTATTGAACGACAAAGATGTTATCTGGACCAATACGGCTAATCGTATTGGGGCTTTCAGTAAATTTGTCAATTGCATGCTATTCTCATCCGACTTTCACTTTTATGCCGTCTTTTATCCTATAATTGGGATGCTGGATAACTTGATCCCCTTCTTGAAGCCCTTTGATGATCTGTACGCTTTTGCCATAATCTTTACCGATCTGCACTTGCCGCATCGAGACGGTTTCATCCTCGTTAAGAATTGCGACAAAAGGAGGGCCGCCCCGAATGACCAATGCTCCGATAGGAATTTCAAAACTATTCGCCGGTGGTTTAAAGGCAAATTTGACTTCGGTGTATAAACCTGGCCGCAGCAAACCATCCTTATTCTCTATATTGATTTGTGTCAGCAGCGTGCGGGCGAGAACATCCAAAGCAACGGCATTTCTATTTACACTTCCCGAAAAAACCCGTTCCGGATATTCTGGCACATAAATTTTCACTTCGACGCCATCTTGGATATAAGGGTAATAGGGTTGCGGGACATCGACAAACACCCTTAAAGTGTCTATCCTGGAAATTTTAAATAGAGGCTGCGATAAAGTCTCAAACACTGTCGTATAAGGCTGTGTCATTGTGTCATTGCCTACAGAAATCAAGGAGCCGATATCGATATTCCTCTCAACTACAACCCCATCAAACGGCGCGAATACATATTTGAAATTTTTCAATACCTCCAGGTATTCCAAGTGCGCTTCAGCTGCGCCGACATCAGCGATAGCGGCCTGATAACCCGCGCTTGTCTGATCGACCTCTTGTTTCGAAATCGATTCCGGATCTTGAGCATACAGTTTAGACCACCTTTCGGCTGTAATCTTTGCGATCTCTAACTTAGCCATAGCGCTTTCTAAATTGGCTTTAGCTTGCAACCAGTCGGCATCGACATCGGGGGTATCTATTTCGCCAAGCAGCTGACCTGACTTAACCCTATCCCCGATATCTACATTAAAACTTTTCAAAAAACCGTTTGTTCTGGCTAAAATAGGAGTGATATTGTAGGCCACAAGATAGCCGGGCAGCGTCAATAAAATGTCTTTTTTCTCTGATTGTGCCTTCATTACCCTAACGATAGGGACATCATTATTAACTACGCGTTCTTTTTGTTTTTCCCAATTCATCCATCTAAAAAAGATACCTACAGCAAAAGTCGCGGCGATGATCAAAAGTAAAATGGCGACAATCAATATCGGACTCTTTGATCTAGCGTTATTAGTCATGCTCTTTCTTTCAAAAAAGGATTAGGCGTCTTGCGCAAATAAGAAAAAACCACCGGGACAAAAATTAATGTTGTGACTGTTGCAAAAATAATCCCTCCGATAAGAGCTCTTCCAAGAGGGGCATTCTGTTCCCCGCCCTCTCCCATAGCAAGAGCCATCGGAAGCGAACCGACCACCATGGCCAACGCTGTCATCAGGACCGGTCGCAGGCGTACCACTGCAGCTGTATGCACAGCTTCTATGGAATTCTCCTTTTCGAATAACTGTTCATTAGCAAACACCACAACCAGGACACTGTTGGCCGTCGCCACCCCTAAGCTCACAATAGCCCCCATAAGTGAAGGCACGCTGAATGTTGTATTTGTACAAAACAACATCCAGACGACCCCTGCCATGGAACCAAAAAGCGCCATGATAATGATAACCGGATCAAGCCACGATTGAAAATTAATCACAAGAATCAAATAGACTAAAACAAAAGAAAATACAAATCCTAACATTAAACGCGAAAAAGCTTCGTTCATATCTTTGACCATCCCCAGCATCTCAATCTTATTGCCCAGAGCAAGCTTATGCTGATGCTTATCGACGATCTCCTGAATGGCTCCCGAGGCGCTGCCGAGATCTCTTCCATCAACATTGGCATAGATATCCAGAGCAGGTTCTATATTATGATGTGTGACGACTGCAGGAACGCTTCTGCGTTCAAGGGTTGCCAGATTTGTTAACAATTGCGATTGATGGCTGCTTCGTGTGGAAATAGGAGTCCGCATCAAAGCGTCGACAGTATCGATGCGATATTTCGGTGTCTGCACAGCGATAAAATATGGGAAGCCTGACTTCCTATCCAGCCAAAAATTTGGGGTGATATAGGTGCTGTCGCTGCATGAAATCACTATATCTGTCGCCACATCGATTTGGGTAATGCCGGCCTGCATCAGCTTCACCCTATCGACATTAAGGAATAACTCAGGCTGATCCAAGAGTTGATTCAAACGAGTATCCACAATACCCGGGATTTGCGAAATCTCTTCTACAAGCTGCCGGGCGACTTCGACATTATTGCTGCCATTACCTATAATCCTGACATCAATGGGCGTGGGAAGGCCAAAATTTAAAATTTGGCTGATCATATCGGCGGGTTGAAAAATAAAAGAATAATCAGGAAACTTTTTCATTAAGTGGTCCCGCAGCATTTGCACATACGTGATTGTGGATTGCGACTTAGATGCTTTCAGGGAAATTAATACTCCTCCATCCCAAGTGCCTGTGGTCGTTGTATCCCCAAAGGCAAGATTAAATGAAGATTGTGGGATACCGATATTATTGATCATCAGGTCGATTTCATCTTCAGGAATCACCTTTCTGACCTCATCTTCAATCTCTCCAAATTTTTCCGATGCCACCTCTATACGTGTCCCTGTAGGCAAATAGGCATGGAATTTAATCAGGCCGGCGTCAACAGAAGGAAAGAAATCTTCCCCTACATAACGTAAAGGTAAAAGCGGACTTAGGAAAATGATGCCAAAGAGCACCAAAATCACCATCCGGTTATCTAAAGACCATCTAAGCACATTTGCATAGCGTTCGCGGAAAGATTCAAATCCCCGGTTGAATTTTTCATGGAATCTCTTGGCAAAACTGTCCTTGCCATCAGATGCAGCATGTTCCATTTCCAGATATCGGACCATGACGGGGAGCAGCGTAAAAGCAAGAAAAAATGAGGCGATGATCGCAAAGACAACAGAGAAGGCAAAGGGCACAAATAAAAACCTGGAAGGTCCTGTCAATAGCGTAATTGGAAGGAAAACAATGCAAATTGCCAATGTAGAAACTAACGTGGGCAGGATGATCTGAACGCTGCCATCGATAATCCCATCGGCCACCGACTTGCCCATCTTTAAATTTCGGTGAATATTTTCCAATGTAACCACAGAGTTATCAACCAGTATCCCTACAGCCAAAATCAGGCCGCCTAAAGTCATCAAATTCAAGGTATAGCCCAGCAACGTTAGCAAGAAGATCGATGCCAAAATCGAAAGGGGGATCATAATCACGACAATCAGCGTACTTCGCCAGCTGCCAAGAAAAAGGAACATTAATAGGCCTGTCAAGGCTGCAGCCAAAACTCCTTCAATCATGACTCCATTAAGAGCTGCTCTTACAAAGATAGACTGATCGAATAAAAGGTCGATTTCCATCCCTTTCGGTGCGGCTGCCCGGAGAGGCTCAAGAAGCTTTTTCACGCTATCCACAATATCCAATGTCGACGTTGCGCCATTTTTTAATACCGTCAATAAAATTGCCCTCTTTCCTTGGTTATGGACGACGTTTAATTGAGGAGCAAAACCATCATGCGCATGGGCTACATCTTTCAAATAAATGATCGAATTTCCCTTCATAGCGATAGGAATCGAATTATAATCTTCAGGCAAGACAGGCGTATTGTTCAGATTGATGAGATAATCGATATCGCCAATCCTCACGTCGCCGGTGGGCAAAACAAAACTCTGAAAATTCACTCCGCGGTTTAACTCTGCCGGCGATAGGCCTCTGGCCTGCAAGGCATCAGGGTAAGCGTCCACTATCATTTCCCTGATCTTTCCGCCGTATGGAAGAGGAACTGTCACTCCTTGCAAAGAGGCTACTTTGGGACGTATGCGATATGTCGCGTGGTCCAGAAGCTCTTGCTCTGTCAATACATCGCTGGATATCACCATCTGAATGACCGGAACAGTTGTTGGCGAATAGAGTAGAATTTCGGGAGGTGTTACCCCTATCGGCATACGCTTAAGGACTGTCTGTGAAATGGACGTTGCCTGGCCTATGACGCTCTCAATATCAATGTTCGGATGGAAGTATAAACGGATAATTGAAAGACCTGCCAAAGTCTGCGACTCCATCCGGGAGATCCCTGTAACATAGTTAGAAAGATAAATCTCGCTGTTTGTAGTAATCCTTTGGCTAAATTCCTCGGCGGTCAATCCGTTATAATTCCAGACAATGCTCACGATGGGCATATTAATATCGGGAAAGATATCCTTAGATGCTTGGATGATTTGCCATATTCCTAAAATGACTATCAGAATAGCAACAACGACAAATGTATAAGGACGCTGTAAAGATAGCTTGATTATTGACATGCGATAATTATAAATCTTTTAAAGTCTAGCTTCCTGAATCCTACCATATAAATAACCTAATACTAATATTCATTCTTACTAGTTCATCAGCATAATGTCAAA
>Ga0207062_1180_pt1 | contig 15752 bp, 13 predicted proteins | sample Alteio_BWMinCont_28_FD_153266 | JGI IMG/M metagenome (GOLD analysis project Ga0207062, IMG submission 153266) | Enriched cells from forest soil in Barre Woods Harvard Forest LTER site, Petersham, Massachusetts, United States -... | ecosystem: Environmental > Terrestrial > Soil > Temperate forest >... | reverse complement strand
TATGATGCAATTCAAAATAAAAAAACATCTGGGTAGTAGTATAAATATTCAAGAGATGAATAGCAATACATGATAACAAATTTTTACGAGACCATTTACAACACCATTGCAAGTCCACAGTTTTTGTTAGCAACTATTACTATTTCTTTTTCTGTTAAAACATATTTTCTGAGCATTTTAATCCCTCAAGGCCTTAAATCATCTCACATACAAAAGCCATGGTGGTTTTTACTCGGAGTTCTATTTGGATCCATGTTTGGTGATATTGCATGGATGATAAAGTTATTCAGAGAATTATGGTTCCCCTATTCTAATAATTATGGCTTGATTACTTTCTTTATTCGTCTTGCCTGGGGATTTTTAATTTTACAATATCAATCATTGGCATTATTTATAGAAAGTTTAACTGAAAAAAATTTTAAACTGCGCACGATTCACAAAGTCATGATTGCGATTGGCACCAGCATTAGTCTTTACTTTTTTTATCTCGCCTTTTTTGATACCAGCTTGACTACGGAAACAGAACGAAGACAGGCAAAAGAATTAGCTCAAGTTCCTACTGAAATATTAGTCATGCGCTATGTCGTCTATTATTTATTTAATTTACTTTTATTTCCAAGCTTATATGTCACTTTCAAAAAATTAAGAACGGCAAACTTACCTCTCATTTTAAAAAAACAATTACGTATTTTCATCCAGTTTTTAATATTTCCCTATGTCGTCGTTGAATTCTTGCAAGCAGCCCGCTTTCTTTTCAAATCATTTCAAAATAATTTCTATCCAGTGGTAAGCGTTTCGACCGTACTTTTAATTTATGCTATCTATTATTGCCTTCAACGCGTGATGGGCTTACGTTTTTTAAACTTTGCCAGTCAAGTACAATCACAGCATAAAGTGAATTTTATTGATGATTTTAAAAATGTGCTTGATCAACTCAGTTATACCACCAGCATTCAAGAACTTGGCCATATCATTCAAATCTTTTTAAAAGACGCTTTTCAGATCCCTTTGCGCAAATCAATAGTATGTATTCGATCTAGCAATGCATCTCGAGAAGTTGAACCAAAAAACAATGGAGAATCAAATAAAATTGAATCAATGGTGGAAAGCTTTATGAATAATCATGATTCGGCGAGCGCAGAATTTATTAATAAACAAAAAGTACTGATCTATGATGAAATAGCATTTACTAATTTCTATGAAGAAGATGAAGTCAAAAAGAACATTCTTAACTTTTTAGAAAACATCAATGCCGATATTTTCCTGCCAATCTATGAAAAACAAAAAATAGTGGCCTACCTTATCATTGAACGCCATGCCCGATTACATGAATTTTATAGTTCCGTAGAACGGGATGAGATGATTGTATTTGCAAGTTATTTGGGCAACATTTTAAATTTACTGAAAAATCGCAATGTGGAAACCATTATTCAGCAGGAAAATGAATTGCGCGAAGAGTTATACACCCGCAATCAAGAAATGCAGCAGTATAAAGAAAGCATTCGATCATTTCTCCGCAATACGCGCCAAAAAGAAATCGGTATTATTTTCTATAAAAACCGCCGCTTTATTTTTGGCAATCAAACAGCAAAAGAGCTGGTTAAAATCAATATTAATGCGCAAGAAGGACATCCCTTTACGCAAACACTCAAAAATTTAGCTCGTCAGGTTGAGGAATATAAATCACCCCAAACCAATACCGTAAAAGATACCATGGGCAATAAATTAGTACTGTGTGGGGTTCCCAATTTAGAGCAAAGTAGCGTCATTATCACTATTTATTATCCAGAAATTTCAGATATTATCACCAAGCAGATTGTGTTATTGAAAGATCCGGCAAAATGGGATTATTTATTATATTTAGAAACGACCCAAGCAGGCCAATTAATTAATCAACTTATTCCCGGTTCTGGCGAACTTTTGCTTCATTTTAAAATAAATGTTTTAAAAGCAGCGCTCAGCAGAAAAGCAACTTTACTTGAATTTCCCGAAGAAGATCTACTGCCTGTCGTAGAACTCTTGCATCATATTAGCAACAGAGAAACCTTACATACCATTACATTAAATCATAAAGAAAAAAACTTTGAGGTAGCCATAAAATTATTCAGTATTTCCCCAGCACTAACCTCCAATAGCATGACCGGTGCAGTAATGTCTTCATTGCTTAAAAAATTGGATAATACCGGCACTATTTTTATCAAAAATGTGGAGAATCTTGATATTGAAACGCAAGAATATCTTGCTGAATATATTCGCACTGGCCATTATCGCATGTTCAAAAGTGATCAAAAAATGAGCAGCAATGTACGCATCATATGTTCCACGCATCAAAATCTACAAACATTAATTCATGAAGGAACCTTTTCAAAATCCTTATTTTCAATCATCAATCAAACATGTCTTAACTTCCCTTCGCTTGCATTACTTCCCGAGCAAGAATTATTTAATATGATGGATGAGTTTGCAGAACAAGCGGTTAAAACCCATGCATTTAGAAATCTTTTGGAATTTACTGACAAAGAAAAAAGTAAATTGATTATTAGTCGTCCTGAAAGCTTGCAAGAATTGAAAACAAAAGTGCAGCAGGCATTGATCCAAAAATCGAAAAAGAATCAGATTTTTAATGAAACACAATTTGATCCGGCGTATTCCATTAGCGATCCCGAACTTACTGAAGCAGTACGCCTGGGCAAGAATGCACTGCGTGATCCTAAAATCATGGCGGTACTTTGGAATAAATTCAAAAATCAAAATCAAATTGCCACATTCTTAGGGGTCAATCGCTCATCGGTTAATCGGCGATGCAAAGATTATAATTTGCAGTGATTGAAATCATAACATCATTGGACCCATTCCAGCTAACTAAACTTTTCGCTACTCTTTTTATTATTAACATATTTTTTTTGCGCATTAATATTTTAAAAACATTGATCGAATTATAACGATACGTTATTATGAGAATAAAATACAATACTTAAAAAAAGGATCCGTATATGAAATTATATAAACTATTTGTTATTATTGCTGTAGTAAGCTTAACTTCTGCCATTTCAGCTTCAAGCGAAAAGCACCAAGAGAAACATACAACAGCAGAAAATATGTTGCATATTTATTGTGAGTTTGTAACAATGAATACTTCAGAGACAGATAACAATGCAACTCAACCACCAACACCTGCAACCCCTGCCAATACACCACTTGTCATACCAAAACGAAGGCTCTCAGTTTCTGCACCGACATCCCCGGTACCACTCAAAAAAAATAGTCAAGAGAGCAAGGATGACTTGAACGACAAAAAAGAAAAATCAAAAAAATAACTTTTCCAGTTTCGATTACCCTAGCGATTTACAGCCAAACGTTTTATACTATTTCAAATAACAGTAAGGAAAATGGATGACGCTGGCGGAATTTGTAGATCGAAAAGAAGAATTTTTAACCTATTTAAAGGTTGAAAAAAATTTAGCAGAAAATACCTATCGCGCTTATGAAGGTGACCTTAATCAGTTCATCACTTTTTGGCATGAGCTGGGCGAAGATGAGCAAAAAAATTTAGTGGTGCGGCAAGTCATTGAACGATTTTTAGTCAGTTTATTTTATAAAAAAATTGATAAAAGTACGATTGCACGAAAATTTTCCTGCTTTAAATCATTTGAGCGGTTCATGCGTACTCAAGGAATCACCCTTCATTTAAAATTAAAACGCCCGCGCCTTGATAAAAAATTGCCCCTCTATTTAAGCGTTGACGAAATATTTCATTTGCTTGATGCCACGCAAGATGCAGCCTTACCAACCAAGCATCCGATTCGTGATAAAGCAATTTTTGAATTATTGTACGCCACCGGAATTCGCTGCTCGGAATTAACCAATATCAAATTAAAAGATATTGATATGCACCATAAAACCATTCGCATCTCAGGCAAAGGCAGCAAAGAACGCATCGTTTTATTTGGACAAAAAGCACATGATAAAATCACCCAATATATACAGCAAGAACGAGCTGCAGTGAGCACACCTGATGAATATTTATTTTTAAATTATCGTTTTGATAAGCTCACGAGCAGATCCATTCAGCGCATTTTTGAAATGTTTCGCCAATTTTTGCACATCGAACGCAAAATTACCCCTCACAAAATTCGCCATTCATTTGCCACCCATTTATTGAATCAAGGCACTGATTTGCGCGTGGTGCAAGAATTGCTCGGCCACAAAACGCTTGCAAGTACTGAACGCTATACCCATGTTTCTCTTGAAGAGTTGGCACGCACCATTGACGCAAAACATCCGCTGAAAAATGTGATGCAATCGGGCAAGGGAAAGACAAAATAGATCATGCAGCAACAATCTCTGAACCTCACGCCAAAGCTTAAATACATTCCTTATTATATCTTAGCTTCAGTGATTATTATCTGTATTCGATTGTTTTATCTCCAGATCGAACAAAATAATGCATTGCTCACGCAAAGCGAAAAAAATTGCACGCGTCTTGATAAAATACCTTCGCCCCGCGGCAATATCGTCGACATGGATGGCAATTTACTGGCAACTAATCGTCCGCTCACCAATCTTTTTTGGCAAGGGCATGGCAATGGCAAGTTAACCGAAAACCAATGGCAAACGTTACAAAAAATAAGTGCCATCATAGAGAAACCTCTGACTTTAGATCGCTTACTTTTAGAAACCATCATCATGGCAGAAAAAAAACATAAAAAAATATTGCTCGCTTCTGATTTAAGCTTTGAACAATTAAGTAAGATTCAAGAACAATTTGGTACCAATGAAAGTTTAGTGATTTCCACTCATTTCAAGCGCTACTATCCTTATAAAACCTTTGCCTGCCATTTGCTTGGCTATCTTGGGCAAATAAATACGGAATCTCAAGGCAAAATGGGGCTTGAAAAAATGTTTGAAGATACGTTAAAAGGTGAACAAGGCACTCATTTGAGAAAAATAAATTCGGTCGGTAGAAATTTAGCCGAAGTAGAATTAAAAGAAGCGCTTGCAGGCCGCACAATAAAAACAACCATTGATATTGACTTACAAGATATTATTGAACAAATATTCCCTGAGCACACCAATGGCACCTTTATTTTAATGGATCCCGCAGATGGAGGGATTGTCGCCCTAGTTTCACGCCCCAATTTTGATCCCAATATTTTTTTAGATCCTATTTCATCTGACCAATGGCATGGCTTACAAGATAAACAACCCTTTTTAAACCGCGCATTTAATTGTAGCTATCCTCCCGGCTCGATTTTTAAATTAGCCTCCATGAGTGCAGCTCTCGAGCAGGGCATTGTGAATCAAGAAACATCAATGTGCTGCAATGGATACATCACTTTTGCAGAACGAAAATATCGGTGTGCGCGTAAAGTTGGTCATGGATTTTTAACCGCTTGCCAAGCTTTGGCTCACTCGTGTAACATTATGTTTTATGATATTGCAAAAAAAATGAGCATTGATACGCTGGCCGAATATGCACATCGCTTTGGATTAGGCGAAAAAACAGGGATTTGTTTTCCTGAAAAAGAGGGCTTGGTGCCCTGCTCAGAATGGAAAAAAAGAGTAAAAGGTGAGCGCTGGTGGCCTGGTGAAACCTTATCAGCCGTCATTGGCCAAAGCTTTTTAAACGTCACACCAATTCAAGTTGCCTGCATGATTTCAAGTATTTTCACCGGCTATTTAACAACGCCTCGCATTTTGGAAGATGAATCGATCAAAAAAAGGCCCCTTGATATCAGACAATCCACCCTCAATTTCTTAAGACAATCCATGCGATCAGTGGTCACCAAAGGTACGGGTATTCAAATTAGCCAAGTCAAAGAAATCGAAATTTATGCAAAAACAAGTACGGCGCAGGTAGCTGACCTTGATAAGCGGGATATCAATGCGACTTATTTAGAGCATGCCTGGTTTGTGGCCTATTTTAAATATAAAGATAATAGACCGCTCACCATCGTTATTTTAGCTGAAAACGTGGGGTCTTCACGAGAGGCAACCAATATTGCAAAAAATTTCTTAATTGAATATAAAAACCTCATGGAGTCGCGAAACCATCAAGACGTGACAACCGGCGCGGATATGATAAGCTAAAATATAACTAGGGACACTTTTATGGAAGGAAACCATGAACCAATTTCTAAAATTTTTAATATTTCCTCTTTTGATCACGGCAAACTTACTCAATTGCTCTTATTCTTTTACTGAACTTTCGGATGCAGATTCGCAATATACTTTATTAAAAATCAATTCTCCATCGCGTCATAATACCTATGATTGGAGCACGTTCAAAACAATCGCCACGGGTGCCACCATTGGCGCTAGCACAGGATTACTCGCACAAGCAACTGATTGGTTTTGCCTGCCATTTGTTTGGTATATCACGTTTACCTTGCGTAATACCATCATTCAATCAATTATTGATAAAGCAAATGCCAATGGAGAGATTATTGATGGAAGATTGCTCTCAAATTCCGCTTGGGCAAGTGATTGGCTTGCATATTTGGCAGTGGGGAGAATGAACATGGAAGATAAGTATGTTTCTCATAAGAAACCAACAGTAGAAGTACAACATACTCATACGCATTACATGGTCAAGTCAAAAAGATAAAACAGTAAATTATTTCTGGGGGGAGCTTCCTATTTCTAACTGCTGCATTTTTTTACTCTCTTCTTTATATTGCCCTATTTTTTCAAAATTATTTTTAAACGCCTTGAGATAATAATCTCTATAATCATTCCCTATTTGTTCTATAGCAGGTTTTTCAAGTGCTTTTGATGAAACCTTATATGCTTTATTATTATACGTAAAATAAACATCAAAAATTCGTTTTTCTAATTTTGGGGGATTTTTTTCTTCTTCTTCTTTTTTAGCTTTTTCTTCCTCTTCCATTTGCTCTGCTTGAGGTTGAACTACTTGAATTACAAAATCAGAAACTCTCAATGGTGTTTTAACGTCTTTCAATAAAGATCCAGCATTATTTATTTCAATCTCATCAATCCATAGTGTTGGATAATAATCATCAGGAAGACCATCCGTAAATACCTTGATAATATCAACTAACGACAAATGAGGTGCCGCAATCTTTTTGATATAATAAAACATTGGTTCCGCTGAAGAAATTTTAGCCATAGGAATAAAGACAGGCTTTTGCTTTTGATTAAATGTCAGCACTAATTCACAAGGAATAGTTGCTGCATCCATAAAATAATAAGTTGGAACTATCCCTTTTTTGGAAAAATATTTTGCAATATCAACTTTGGTGCATGTTTTTGCAAATATATTTCCCAATCTTGCTGATTTATTTTTTGTATCTCCAATATTAAACCATTCTCTACCCGCCACTCGAACTTGCGGTACGGTGATTATTTCTTGCCCTGTTGGAATAAATTTTTGTAATCCTAATTCAAAGAGAGGCTGCACCGCTTCAATAATATCGATTGGCCCTTTTGCTGTTACATTTTTTATAAAAACATCAAAATCTGGAATTTTGCCGGCAGCAAGTTGCTTAGTCTTAAGATTAAGAGATTTTAATGTAAAATCTTGTAATAATGGGCGCGGGAAAGCGGTAGTAACTGCCTCTGTTACTCCTTCAGCCACAATAGTATACGCATATGTCTTTGGTAATTGTTTTTCAGTCTTATATATAAGATCTACGTTTGTGCCTATTGCAAAACAAGTAATATACACTAAAAGAACGACGGAATTTCTGGTATTAAAAAAATCTAAACAGCTATTAAAATCATTAATTGACATTGAAACCGACATCTCATTTGGACTTCCATGCCCTGACATATAAATCGCCCATTTTTGCATGGTATATTTATTCTTTGCTTGCTCATATTCCGCTCTTGATACAAAAATATCACTGCTATTGATATTCCGTTCTTTGGGATCTTTTGATCTTAAATTTTCCCGCTTTGTATTCCATAGAGATGGTAAAAAATAATCTGCAAATTCTGGTTTTTTACCTTCTTGAAATGCAGTTGAAGGATCTTTAATAGTTTCCATATGATCAATTTTTAAACCAATTTGATACTCTATTTCAGTCAAAGATTCAGGTTTTTGAGGTGAAGGCTTATATTGTGATAAATCGATTGGATATAACACATTCTTGTATGCTTTAGGTATGAGCAATAATAATTTATGCGCTGGATCAACAATTTTAATAATCCAATCTTGTGCATTCCAGACAAAATTTTGACGCCTAATTGCTGACGTCATATTTAAATCTTGCGTTGGATCAATTGGTGAATGGGGAAATTCTTTATTAAGTTTCTCAACAATTTCTTGAGCAGTTAACTCTTTTTTCCCATGAAAAAGTTCATTCGTTTTTTGGGTAATCTTTTTAAAATATTCCTGAAGCTCTTCATATTTTTTTATTCTTTCCATTAATTCTTTATTTTCTTCTACTGCGTCCTTATTCTTTGCAATATGCTCGCGCAACTGTTTAATGAGCGCTGACATATCAGGAGTATTTATAATGGCTTCAAATAAAGAGGTGGATGCAATAATTGGCCCTGCTTTTTGATCTAACGCAGATAATAGCTCATCACTAATTACTGATATTTTTTTTTCAGATTCATCTAAAAATATTACTATTCCCGAGGTTGCAAAAGTTTCAGCACTTGGCAATTGTTGAGCTGCTATTTTTATCTCTTTTTCTATTGCTTCTTTAACTTCCATTCCCTCCTTAACATCTTTTTTTTCTTTTTTGGGCGTTACTGTCGATGGTGCGTCTTTTATTGGCGTAGTCTGAGAAGCCAGTCCGGTAAATGGATATAAACCAATACACATGAGTACCGCACTGATTAACCATTTTTTCATCATCAACATAAAAGCCTCATAGATTCAGATACATTATTTTTTATCGTCATAAACATACAAAAAATTAAGCATGCTAAATCAAGAGATACGAAAAAATGCAATAAACTTTGGGCTTTTACTTAAAGATTGGAAAACTGAGAAAAATGATCCTTAACTAAAAAAGCAGCTGGACATTGAAGACCAACTGCTTTTTTAGATTTTTGAATTAACTGACCCTGCTCACTGCTCAGAAGATAAATCTCAGATGCAAAATTAAGCTGCGGCGGGTACGAGGATATACTTTGCTGTTGTAAGCAAAGCCCCTGTATAAACATAATAGCAAAAGCTATTAGTTATTTACTACCTTGTGCTTTAACATAAGCTGCAACCTTTTTTGCCAAACGGCTCACGGTACGGCTTGCTGTTTGTGCATGCAAAATTTGCTTGCCTTTAGCACGAGAAAGTTTTGCTTCAGCATCACGCAATAATTCTTTAGTCAGTGCTGCGTCTTCTTGTGCTTTCATTGCAGCGACCACTTTTTTGATTGCTGTTTTTACTGAAGATTTGCGCGCTAAATTAACTTTTCTACGTTTTTCGCTTTGAAGCGCTCTTTTTTTTGCCGATTGTATATTTGGCATACTCATTCCTTATTATACAATAATAATTAAACAACTTTTTGAATTTTTCCAGATTTCACACACTTTGTGCAAACCTTACCACGGGTCACTTTATTATCTGGATTACCCGTTATTTTAAAACGCATTGAATGCACATTTGGATAAACCCAATGTTTAACCCTATTGTTTGCGTTACTTACTGAATTAACTACTTGCGGCCCTTTGCCGCACATTGTACACATTCTAGCCATGATTAAAAATCCTTTGCCTTGAAAGCTCTGCGTCAAAAACTCCGAGCTTTCAGTTATAATTTGAAGGCGCTTACGCGCACATGTAGATTTCAATCCAATATTTCATTAATACTATTCTATAGAAAAGGCTTTATTTTTCAATATTTAAATAACTTTTCTGCCTTTTTATCACATTTTATGTATTTAACGGGGTAGTTTTCAGCGTATTGAGCAATCGCTGATGCGCTTCACCGCTCCCCGCTCCTATGAAAGAGCGATAACCAAGGCCCACCTGATTACCCTGAAAATCAGTGATGGTGCCTCCAGCCTCAGATAAAATCACCATTCCTGCCGCAGCATCCCACCAGCCAAGATTAGAAAAAATGACTCCATCAAGCCTGCCGGCAGCTACATAAGCGATATCAAGCGCCACCGCTCCAAAATGCCTGATCGCATAAGCCTCGCGCGCAATGGTCCAGGTATTTTCCAAAATATAGGCATATTCCTCATTTTTGGCATACGGCAAGCCAATTGCAATAATGCTTTTTTTTAGAAAGCTCTCCGTCAAAAACTCCGAGCTTTCAGTTTTTATTTGTGTGCGCCCACACGCACCTGATAAATTAACGCTGAGCTGAGCCTCATTGAGCCAGGCGCCTTTACCTTTTTGAGCATAAAATAACTCATTCAGTAATGGCTGATAAATCACGCCAAACACTGGCACATTTTTATGCGTCAAAGCAATTGAGATGCAAAAATAAGGCAATCCATGCGCAAAATTGGTGGTACCATCAAGCGGATCGATCACCCAACAATAATCGCTTTGTCCTTCACTTTTGCCTGATTCTTCAGCAAAAAAGGAAGCGCCAGGAATAATTGAAGTCAAAGATTGAATTAAAAAATTTTCACTTGCAATATCAGCTTCAGTCACAAACCCATTATCACCCTCTTTTTCTTTCCAATTGAGTCTTTGGTGATAATAGGAAAGCAAAAGTTTGCCCGCTTCGTGCATTATCGGGCTCACTAATGCAGCTAAATCTTTTTGCTCATGAATCATATTGCCAACCATTATGCAAAGGTATGATCGGTGCGCGGTGTAATACTCAAAAGCTCATATACTTCATTTGATTGCAATGTTTCTTTTTCTAGTAATGCACCAGCTAACATATCAAGCTTATCGCGATTATTTTTGAGTAATGCGACAGAACGTTGATACGAATCATCAAGAATTTTTTGCACTTCTTTATCAATTTTATCTGCTGTTGATTGGGAATACACGTATTCGCCATTTTGTTGGCCATAAATTACGGGCCCCAAATCAAGCGACATTCCATAATAGCACACCATTTTACGCGCAATATCAGTTGCTCCCTTAAAGTCTGAATAAGCACCGGTGGTCATTTTATTGAATACCACTTCTTCTGCAGCTCTTCCGCCCATTGCACAATCAATATTGGCAAGCATTTCTTCTTTAGAACGCAAATACTTTTCTTTTTCCGGTAAATAATGGGTCAAGCCAAGAGCGCTGCCCCGAGGAACAATAGTAATTTTATGCAAAGGATCAGAATATTCGGGCGACAATAATGCAATTAAAGCATGACCTGCTTCATGGAATGCAGTCACGGTACGATCTTCTTCGGTTAATATTATACTTTTTCGTTCTTTACCCAGAAGAATTTTGTCACGCGCTTCTTCAAAATCTTTCACGGTAACTAAATCCTGATTAAATTTTGAAGCATTAATCGCTGCTTCATTAATTAAGTTTGCCAAATCAGCACCAGTAAATCCTGGAGTACCGCGGGCAATTTTTGAAAAGTTAATAGTTGGGTCAATTTTTACTGATTGAGCATGCAAACGCAAAATTTGATCGCGACTTGCTAAATCAGGATAAGGCACTTCTACGCGACGGTCAAAACGGCCGGGGCGTAATAATGCTTTATCTAAAACATCGGGTCTATTAGTTGCAGCCATTACAATCACTGAACCAGTGGTGGTTTGAAATCCATCCATTTCTGTCAGCAATTGATTTAATGTTTGTTCGCGTTCATCGTGTCCGCCGCCTAAACCACTGCCGCGATGACGGCCAACTGCATCTATTTCATCAATAAAAATGATACTTGGCGCATGTTTACGCGCTTGTGCAAAAAGATCACGCACACGTGCAGCACCCACACCCACAAAAACTTCTATAAAATCAGAACCACTAATACTAAAGAATGGGCAATTTGCTTCGCCGGCAACTGCTTTAGCAAGCAAGGTTTTACCATTTCCTGGCTCACCAATTAATAATACGCCACGCGTAATCTTGGCCCCCAGTCGCCGATATTTCTCAGGATTTTTGAGATAATCGACCACGTCCTGGAGCTCTTCTTTAGCTTCCTTATTGCCTGCTACTGAATCAAAAGTTTCTTTGATTGTAGAAGGCATAAACATTTTTGCTCTGCTTTTACCCATATTAAATATATTATTGCCGCCGCCACCGCCGCTATTAGAGCCACCGCCGCGCGTTTGACGAACATAATACCAAATGCCCCAAAGGGTCATCAGCAATAAAAGAAATGGAAAAAGATACCAAAGACTAATTTGATTAGAAGTGCTTGCGACTATAACTTCAACGCCGGTTTTTTCAAGCAAATCCCAATTTTTTTGATTATCACCAATCACTGTTTCAAATCGAGTGCCATCCTTGAGCGTTCCATACACATCATGCCCTGCAATATGCACTTGTTTGACCGCGCCTTCTTCAACCTTTTTTAAGAATGTAGGCATATAAGGCACTGTTTTGATTTGCCGTGCATAATCAGTAAATTGATGCAGCACCAAAATACCGCCCACCAAGAGCAATGTCAGGATTAGAATATTTTTCGGTCCACCTTGAAATGGATTTTTTTTACCTTTACTCATTTTTTTACACTTATTTTAACGAGGGGTTAAAGATATTTTTTAACTTATTTACGTTGCATAAGCCACTATCTTTTCATATAGAAATAATTTAACAAAAATATTGAAAAAACTTTTTCTTAATGAAATGAATATGGTTTATTTCACTTAAAAGATTAGTTTGTATCGCCTAAATCTGCCATAATAACTAATTAAATTATAATAGAAAAGGGCCTCACTGTCGATAGTGAGTTAAATATACGAGTCAACAGAATCAAAAGACGTAAAATAATAAAAAAAATAAATTCAGGAATTCCCATTTGACTATCTTTAAATAATAGGTATAATTTATATCAAGTAGTTAATTTTTTATACGTAAAAAATGGAAGATTTTATGAATATTCGTTTATTATTTTGTACTCTTTTATTAATTTTAGTGTGTGGCATTAGCGTTGGAAGTCAAATCAATCCTGTTGAAATACCACAAGAAATAAGTTTTAAAACTCCTGATTGGTATGCTCAATGGTTGTCATCACCAAACAATTCTGTAAATCCACGAATTAATACACCTGAAAAAACGGTAAATTCACGCAATTTAGTTAAAACGCTGGAAGGGGTTTTTTCGCGATTCTACAACGCATCTACTTCTTTAAAAAGAAGCTATATATTTAGCACCCCTGCGAAATCGAAATCAGAAACAATTAATTCGCAAGGTTTAACATTATTAGAAAAATATAACGAAATGTTAAAACAAGCAGGAAAAGAATGTTGTTTTAAACAGCTTTTTAATCATCCTATTCAAAAACGAGCCTCGAAATCGGATAAAAACAATAAAGAAGCATGCGATAGAGCGGAACCTCTCGAAGACATGCCACTGAGTGAAAAAGATATTTGGATACTACCACAAAACGAAAATGAACCAATTAAAGTTCCATGGAGCATTGTCCAATTAACAGAATTGTTAAACAGAAATAATGCAGAAGAAATAACGCAAGATAAACCATTAAAAATTCAACTTTTTGATAAAGCTACTATTAAATCATTTATTGATATCGCTTCATTAATTGTTGATATTGAAACGAAAAAGGACGAAAAATCATCATCAGATAAAGCTATAGAGTCTCTCAAATCCCAGATAGTCAAAATAAACCCGAGATCCATGAATCAATTATACAAATTAGCTCATTATTTAAATACACCAGAAGTCACTCGCATTTTGACTAAATATATGCCTGAGTCATACATGCATCATAAAGATGGCATAGAAGATTTAGCCCTGTATATTAAAGATGATTTGTTTGATATTCCTGATAAAGAGGAATTTATAGAAGTATTAAAGGAAGCCAACCCATGGCTCATGCAATGGGTTTCACGATGGATTCAAATAGGTCAACCAATTGAAGTTGAAACTCTAGATGAAACAGAGAAAAAAATTGCAAGTTTAATGAAGCAAATGCAGCCTAATGCTGATTTGAAAGAGATTCAAAAGGGTAATCAAGAATGCCTTGGGAATATAGTTATTGCTTATAGTCCCGATCGAAAAAGTAGAGTAATAGAAAGTAATGATGAAAACAATTCATTTTATTATCAAAAATTAGAGGATAATATCTGGAAGACAGATGACCGTTATGTACAAAGCGCTCAAAGATTTAAGATGGATACTCCTTTTTTAGAGATCTGTATGCCTCATAGACTCAGTTGGAGTCCAGATGGCAAAACTATAATTGCAGTAGCTGAGGCAGGAGTGAGTATTTGGAATGTATTAGACAATCAAAAGCTTAATCGTTGTCAAAATTCTTTTCTTCCAGGTTCTTTTGCAATTGCTTGGAATTCCAATTCAAAGATAGCAGCTATTGGTTGTGGGGCGGATTGCATATTTTTTTGGCACACAGCATCTGAAAAAATTGATTGGGATAATACAATACGATTGAAACATTATAATAATTGGCGGGCCATTGCAAACATAGTTTGGGGATTAAATGATAAAAGCTTATATGTAGTAAGGAATGCAGGAGTAAGGCATCAATTTCACGTATACACGTTTGTATCATTAAAATCCTCATTAGATTCTCTATCAATCAATCAATTGATGTTGCTCCTCATGCTCGAGCAACTAGCAAAAACAGAAGAAGGTGAAATAAAAATAGAAGAGCATAAAAAAATAATTCTTTATGCCCTCAATAGTTATCCTCAAGAATTGAAATCAGCCATTCTAGAACGTTACAAACTGACTGACGAATTTTTACAGCATTCTTGAAAAGAAAAATCTTCAAGTCTTAAATCTTCTGAGTGTTTCATTAAATTATAATTCTGCTTTATCGATACACCGCTCTATAAAATAATACAAACGTTACAAAGCACTGTGCATACCAAATAACATAATAAAAATCGGGCATGCGATGAAAATCTATATACCAAACATACAGCAGCACTGCATGAACCATTATCAACAATCCACCGCGCATGCGATCTTTTAATAATTGAGCATGAGGCGCATCATCAAATGTCTCTAAATCAAAAAATGGTCTAAATCTATGCGCATCAGAAAACATCCAAATATTACCTAATATTGAAATTATAGTGAGCGCTGCAGCACAAAAACTTCCCATCCTCATTACAGCAGGGAAGTTGAAAGTCCACCATACTTGAAATATTGATAATCCAAGTATAGGCATAAATTCTTGTTTTAGTTTGTTGTAACTAAACATGGTTTATTAAACAGGGTCCTTCCTGATGCTGCGGCGTAAATGATGCTGCATTGTTATTTTATTATAGAGAAAGCTTTTTATCCTTTTTAGGCTGCTCATCATCAGACCAGTCATGCAAGAGCAAATAACCAATCGCTACTAAAGCCCCTAATCCAATAATCATTTTCTGATTATTGTTAACAAAACTGATTATTGATGCCAAACGGGAGGGTTTATCTTGGGATACTGGGACAATTTCTTTATTGAATTTATTTTCTATTGGCTTCGTTTCTTGAATTATTTCAGGAAATATAGTTTCTCTGTCCATCAGTTTTGCATCACTGATTCTTTGGCAATTTTTCCTATACCTCAAATCTGAATTAATCATTGATTCTGTAACTTTAATATTTTTATTATCATTATTTTTTCCTGTGCTTTCATTATATATAGACTTAAAAAAATCATTGGTAAAAGTAATATCTAATGCGCTTAATTCGTCGATTGTTTTATTTTTTAATTCAGCTGAAGGATAATAATA
>Ga0207062_1179_pt1 | contig 15809 bp, 11 predicted proteins | sample Alteio_BWMinCont_28_FD_153266 | JGI IMG/M metagenome (GOLD analysis project Ga0207062, IMG submission 153266) | Enriched cells from forest soil in Barre Woods Harvard Forest LTER site, Petersham, Massachusetts, United States -... | ecosystem: Environmental > Terrestrial > Soil > Temperate forest >... | reverse complement strand
GGGGATTCAAAAAATAATTGAGTGACAAGCATGATTCCAATGCCGAGTATGGAGTACCCAGAGAAAACGTTCTTCAAGCAGACTTTCTAATCCATACACTCCGCGCAAGGAAGCTCCCCCCACACGTCCATACTCGGCATTGGAATGTCAAGCTACGTTTTGAACAAGCTTGCAAACGCCCCTTCAAGGGTTATCATTTTTAGCGTAAAAGAACCTCACGACTAATTCATGCAGATATTTTTGTAGAAAAAACCTCATTCTATTTTAACGCTGACTTATTTGCAAAAAAGAGTTATCCTATCGATTGCTGACAGTTTACCTTTACCATCAAGGTGATATTTATGGGGAATTGCATAATAGAATTTGTTGATGAACTCTCCAAAGACGTCGATGAAAAAATGCAAAAAGATCTAGTAAAATATGAAAGCAGCCATGGCATCGATGTAAATTATAAGAAATTTTCAATCGTTGCTAAGGACAAGAACGGTGCACCGATTGGTGTTGTAAACGTTTATACGGCGTTTGCAGAAGTTTATGTTGATGATATCTGGGTGGACAGCTCCTTTCGTGGTCAAGGTTATGGAAGAAAATTGCTTCAAGAACTTGAAAATCAATTTAAGGGTAAGGGGTTCAACAATATCAACCTGGTGACAAGCGCATTTCAGGCACCGGAATTTTACAAAAAATGCGGATTTACAGCTGAGTTCGTGAGAATCAATAAACAAAATCCAAAGCTAACTAAAACTTTTTTCGTAAAATATTTCGAAGATGAAATTCAAACTCAAGGAATCTTTAAAGATCAGAAAAACAAAAGTCTGAAAAAAAACTCATGATATTTAAACGACCTCCAATTCTAAAACCAGGAGATAAGGTTGCGATCATCTCTCCCTCATCCGGTTTATCGCATGTGTTTCCTTGGGTATATGAACAAGGCTTCCATCGTATCAAAGAAGTCTTTGGACTAGATCCGGTTGAATTTCCTACTGCCCGGCAAACCCCTGATTATCTATCCAAAAACCCACAAGCGCGGGCAGAGGATATCAATGCCGCTTTTAGCGACCCTTCGATCAAAGCAATCATCGCAACCATTGGCGGAACCGATCAGATTCGAATTCTTCCTTTTCTAAATAAAGAGGTTATTTCTGCAAATCCCAAAATATTTATGGGGTACAGCGATTGCACCAATCTACACCTTTTTCTTTGGAATTTAGGCATTGTGTCCTATTACGGGGGTTCAGTAATGACCCAATTTGCCATGGGTGGAGGGATGCATGAATATACAATCAATTCGATAAAAAAAGCTCTCTTCACCACACTAGTAGGTGAAATATTTCCAGCGCCAGAATGGAGTGATGCTGACTTAGATTGGGGCGATCCTCAAAATTTAAATAAGAAACGTCCTATGTACCCCAGCGAGGGATGGCAATGGTATAATAACCAAAACGGAATTGTCCAAGGACAGCTTTGGGGTGGATGTCTTGAAGTTCTTGACTTGCATTTGTCGGTTAAGCGTTATTTACCTAATTTCGATCGACTTGATGATATGATCCTTTTTGTAGAAACATCAGAAGAAATGCCCTCAGAAGGATTTGTTTACCGCTTTTTCGCAGCATTGGCTGAATTAGGGATAATAAAAAAATTCAAAGCCATTCTGATGGCTTATCCAAAAGCCCAATTTTGTAGTACTCGACCTCCTGAAGGAAGAGAAGCATTTATCGTGAATCAACAAAATGCCGTTAAAAATGCTCTAAGAGATTACAATTCCAACATTCCAGTCGTATTTAATATGAATTTTGGACACACCGATCCCCAAATCATTATTCCCAATGGAGGGATAGCATCGATCGATTTTGAACGAAAATCGATTATTTTTAACTAAATTTTTTCGCCCGAATACTACCTGAGCATAAACAGTTTGTGTCCATTAACTCCTTGACCTTCCGAAGTCATTACCTTTCAAAATAGGGGCAGCAAGTGACATCAAATGGCATCAAATCCACACACACGAAAAGAAATCAGCTACTGTAACTTACTGAGGTTTAAGGCAAGGGATCTTACCCCTCAGCAGTTGTTTCTCGTATTAAAAATTGCTAATAATTATTTTAAGTGACATGGTTGGGTTGGTGCGTGTCCTCGTCCGAGTAGATTGGCAAATCACTCGACTCATCACCGAAATTCGTCTATTTTATGAATTAAATCCAATAAGGAGATATTTATGATAGCAACAAAAACTCAAGCCCTTGATAAGCAAAAAGCTCTACAAATGGTCAATAATTTTTTAAACCACTTTAAAAATTGCTGCAAGCAAAAACAGCCACCTAATGCTGCTAATTTTGAAAATATTCTTTCTCATGATTTTCAGAATTCAAGCAATGGAAAGCTGATCGGAAAAAATATCCAAGATTTTTTAAAACGCATTCAGGAAGTGCAAAAAAAATATTCACACGTCGAGTTCTCCCAACTTCAAGATTGTTTGATTTCTGGTAATAAAGGCACTATTCAATATGACATGACCCTGACTTCACAAAATGGAGAAAAACGTCTGTTAAATATTATGGCAATCGCAACAATTGATGGTGATCTAATAACGCATTGGTCTCAAGTATCCCATGAGAAGGACAAAGATCATTTAAATTCTTAATGGTCAGAATATTGCGGATTACTGTCTGTGAGAAATGGAAAGGTTTGCATCATGAGTATTTTGCCGTCTGATAAGGAGCCTGCCTTCTGGCAACAGAATTTGAAAGCCTTGTTAGAATATTATAGGTCCACTCCAGACGGATTGACAAGCAGGGAGGCCATTGAACGGCTCACACGTTATGGCCCCAATTTATTTCATCCACAGCGACGAAATATATTGATTTTTCAGTTTCTGTCCAAGTTTAGTAATCCTCTCGTCATCATTCTGCTCGTAGCCAGCGCGATATCAGCCCTCACAGGTGATGTCGCCAGCTTTATCATTATTTCGCTTATTGTCTTCATGAGTGTCACACTGGACTTTATTCAGGAGTACAGGGCTGGTAAGGAGGCGGAGAAATTGCGTCAATCAGTGACAGTGCATGTGCAAGCGCTGCGAGATGGAAAGTCTCAGGAGATTCCTCTCCCTTCACTGGTTCCCGGAGATGTTGTACTACTTGCTGCCGGTGACCTGGTCCCTGGCGATGGACGCATTTTGGAGGCGAAGGATTTTTTTGTAAATCAGGCCCTTCTGACTGGGGAACCGTATCCGGTCGAGAAAAAACCTGGCGAATCACCTGATGAGGCCGAGATCCTATCAGCGGGTAACACAGTGCTGCGAGGTACTTCTGTAGTCAGCGGAACAGCAAAAGTATTCATTTGCAACACGGGTGCAAATACAGTGCTTGGCGATATTGCTGACAGTCTTATAGCCAAGGCTCCTCCCAATTCATTCGAACAAGGGACGCGTAGCTTTGGATTGCTTATCATGCGCTTTACAATCTTCCTCGTGCTGTTTGTTCTTCTTGTCAATGCATTCTTCCTCAGACCATGGCTCGAATCCTTTATCTTTGCAGTAGCGCTAGCGGTCGGATTAACTCCAGAACTGCTTCCTATGATCGTTTCAGTGACTCTTGCCCGCGGAGCAAAGCGTATGGCGGCTAAACGAGTCATTGTTAAACAGCTCGCTTCCATACAAAACTTGGGAAGTATGGATGTGCTTTGTACGGATAAGACAGGCACATTAACTGAAGCATGTATTCATTTGGAACGCCATATTGACAGTCTCGGACGTGACAGCAAAAGGGTTTTAGAGTTGGCTTATCTGAACAGTTTTTTTGAAACGGGATTGAAAAGTCCCTTGGATGATGCGATCCTGGAACATAAAGAGATCGATACGACTGCCTGGCGAAAAATTGACGAGGTGCCTTTTGATTTTGAACGCCGCCGGGTTTCGGTGTTGGTTGATAATGGACAGAAAAGAATACTCGTGGTCAAAGGGGCCCCTGAAGATATCTTGAATCTCTGCACAAGTTATGAGGGTGAGAGTGATACCGATCTGCATCCTTTGGATGATGCCGCTATGGCCACCGTACGAGCCCTATTTGACTCTCTAGGAAGGGAGGGATTCCGGGTTCTCGGAATTGCCTGGCGTCTGGAAGAAGCAAATTTCCCTCATATCGTAGTAAGCGATGAAGCAAAACTTGTTTTTTCAGGATTCGCCGCTTTTCTTGATCCACCTAAAGATAGTGCGAAGAAGGCTTTAACAGACCTTGCTGCCAGTGGGGTCTCTGTCAAAATAGTAACCGGTGATAATGAACTTGTTACACAACATATTTGCGGCCAATTGGGACTGCCAATCACCGGGATTCTGACTGGAGCGGATATCCTAAAAATAGATGATCAGACATTAATAGGACAGGTGGAAAATGTTAATCTATTTTGTCGAGTTACTCCCGCCCAGAAAAATCGGATCATTCTAGCCCTAAAGAAGCGAGGCCATACCGTCGGATATCTTGGGGATGGGATTAACGATGCTCCATCACTTCACTCGGCAGATATCGGCATTTCTGTGGATAGCGCGGTTGATGTCGCTAAAGAAGCTGCAGAAATGATCCTTTTAGAACATGACTTAGGTGTTCTCCAAAGCGGGGTTATTGAAGGGCGGCGTACCTTCGGCAACATTATGAAGTATATCATGATGGGGACCAGTTCCAATTTCGGCAACATGTTCAGTATGGCCGGTGGATCTTTGTTTCTCCCCTTTCTTCCCATGCTTCCCACACAGATTTTGCTTAACAACATGCTTTATGATATCTCCGAAATTCCCATTCCAATGGACAATGTCGACGAAGAATACCTGATGCGCCCCAGACAATGGGACATTAACTTTGTTCGAAAGTTTATGCTGATCATTGGCCCAATCAGTTCTATCTTTGATTTTCTGACCTTTTATGTAATGATCAAAGTTTTTCAAGCCGGAGAGGCTCTTTTTCATACTGGCTGGTTTATCGAATCACTGGCAACGCAGGTTCTCGTTATCTTCGTCATCCGCACACACAAGAATCCTCTAAAAAGTCGTCCCAATCCTTGGCTCACGATCTGTTCTCTCCTAGTAGTAGCATTTGCTATTTTGCTCCCTTTCACTCCTTTAGGAGGGATTCTCGGATTTGTCGCACCTCCTCTATTATTCTTTTTTATTCTAGCGTGCATGGTGATAATGTACTTACTGATGGTGGAAGTGGTAAAACAATGGTTTTACAAGCGTTATGCCTCACTCTAAACATTCAAAGCTGAGATCTTAAAAAAAATCCATTGATTTATCATGCTTTTACATACATCTTTGAATTATATTACACCCATCGATGGCTGATTGTCTGCCACCGATCATTAAAGAATAACTTATGAAAAACATCCATAATTCCAATGATCCGCCGGATTTTTCCCTGGTTCTGGGAGGACCGCTATTCCAACTGCTGATGCGTTTGCGGCTCACCACACCTAGCCTGGATTTGTTGAAAAAACGAATCATCTTCTTCGTCCTGATCGCTTGGCTGCCCCTTCTGATCCTCTCACTAATCGAAGGCAAAACCTGGGGAGGTGTGGGAATTCCTTTCTTATTTGACTTGGAAGCTCAGACCAGGTTCCTGGTGGCTTTACCGCTGCTCATTGGCGCCGAGCTCCTCGTACACAAACAGGTACGCCTGCTGGTAGGGCAGTTCATCGACCGGGATATTATCACCGAAAAAGAGCTCCCAAGATTCAATGGGTTGATATCCTCAGCTATGAAACTACGGAATTCCGTCGTCATCGAGTTGATTCTGCTCCTGCTAGCCTTCGTAGGAGGGCCTTACCTCTCGAATACGGTAAGCGTCATAGATCAAATCGCATCCGGCCCAGGTTCGTGGTATGCCTCTACCGACAGCGATGGGGCATCTCTGTCCATGGCTGGCTACTGGTACATTTTCTTCAGCAGACCTTTGTTTCAATTTATTGTATTTCGCTGGTATTTTCGGATATTCATCTGGGCCCGTTTTCTATGGCAGAGTTCGCGGCTCAACCTAAATCTTATCCCGATTCATCCCGATCGCGCATGCGGCCTTGGATTTTTAGCCATGAGCAGTATTTTGTTTGCACCGCTGATTATCGCTCATGGAGTGGTGTTTGCTGGGCTAATCGCCAACGCAATCTTTTTTGCAGGGGCAAAACTTACCAACTTCATGTTCCTAGTTATTGGTGTTGTGTTGTTTGTCCAACTGATAGTGCTGGGTCCGCTATTTGCTTTTTCACCCGCCCTGATGCGCGCCAAAAGAACCGGCCTGCGAGACTACGGCGTGCTTGCCAGCAAATATGTCGAAGAATTTGACATCAAGTGGGTGCTCGGAGGTGCAACCGGTGATGAACGGCTCGTTGGCAGCAGCGACATCCAGTCGCTTGCAGACCTTGCTAATAGTTTTCAGCTGATACGCGACATCCGATCGTTCCCGTTCGACAAAGAAACTGCAATCCAGGTTTTCCTTTTTGTCATACTACCAATAGTGCCGCTGGTGTTGACCATGATTCCGTTGGAGGAGCTGCTCAAGAAATTTTTTGCAGCTATTTTTTAATCAGTCCTTTTGATTACCCGCTAATTCAAATGAGGTCTGTACTTTTTTGAGAGCTTGATTTGCAACCAGAAGATGCTATTTACCAAATCATTGAATTGTCGTAGCAGTGATACGACAATTGAGCTTGAAAAAATATCCCTATAGTGGGATAATAGAATTCGAGCAAGCATAGGAATCTGAAAATATGAAAGAACTCGACTGGGTAGGCTCAAGCAAAAAAGATCTTTTGGAGTTCCCCCAGAGTATTAAGAAAGAAATGGGCCATGCTCTCTATATGGCTCAGGAGGGTGGAAAATATAAAGATGCTAAACCCCTTAAAGGATTTGGAGGAGCCAAAGTTTTGGAGATCGTTCTTGATGATAGCAATGGCACTTTTCGTACAATGTACACGGTACAATTTGAAGAAATTGTTTACGTGCTCCATGCATTCCAGAAGAAATCTAAAACCGGAATTAAAACGCCTAAACAAGAAATTGATTTAGTGGGACAAAGACTTAAATGGGCACAAGAGAAGTATAAGGAAAGATTCAAAGCTCAAAAAGGTGATGTAAATGTCTAAAAAAAAACAAAAATCAATAGAAGATATTGAATGTGAAGCCAGTAGTGGGAATGTCTTTGCAGATCTTGGAATTGAAAATCCCGAAGAAGAGTTGACCAAGGCAAAGCTTGTTTGGGAAATTGAACAGATCATTAAAAAGAAAAAACTCACTCAAGTTACCGCTGCAAAAATGATGGGGATAAATCAACCAAAAGTTTCCGCTTTAATTAGACGCAAATTGGATGGATTTTCCGTGGAACGGTTGATCCATTTCTTAAATATGCTCGGGCAAGATATTGATATTGTAGTAAGACCAAAACCACGCGGCCGCAAGCAGGCAATCATAAACGTTTACCATGAAAATGGTTTTGCTCATTCAGTTATACCTTTGGCAGCAAAAGGCGTTTAATTTTGACTACCGATGTTCATGCAAAAAATGATCGGGTTCAGGCCCTGCAAATCTGCAAAACCCTGAACAAGGATGACATATCCATGGAATGTATGGGCACTCTTCCCTCTGACTTACTTTGAAGGCGTTTAACAGATCTGCAGGCCTAACCCCGATCATTTTAAATAAAAGTTTATCTATTGGTATAGTTTTTTATTTATGGTATCATGACCACGCTCTATTCCGAACTTTTCTGGTTTGAAGGTCGTAACAGAGTAAGAGTATCTTACTCAAGGTGGGGTTCCTCAATGAATAGAAAAAGCTTAACTCTAGCAATATGCAGCATAACATTTATCGGTTGTGGAAACTATGCTAGCGCTGTTGACTCTACATCGTCTCAAGAATCTGTCAAAACTAGTTCGATTGTAGGTGATTGGTCGGGAGTCTTAGACGTCGGTATAGCAAAAGTCACTTTGGTTCTTCATATTCAACAAAATCTTGATGGGGCGTTGAGTGCAACTGTTGACACTTTGGAGCAGAAAGTAAACGGCACTTTAATCGATTTAGTGACATTCGATGATAGGTCGTTAAGATTCGAGATCAAAGCAGCTTTTGCAAAATTTGAGGGGTTGTTAATTAAGAATGAATCCGAAATTTCTGGCCAATGGACTCAAGCCGGGCAATCGTTTCCACTTGCATTTGAACGAGGTATAAAATCCGTAGAAGCACCAAACCGCCCACAAGAACCTAAACTTCCACTTCCTTACACCGAAGAGCATATTTCTTATAATAATCCAGAGGCTGATGTTACTTTGTCCGGGACTTTGACTTTACCCCCCTCAAAAGGGCCTTTTCCAGTCGTTTTATTGATTGCCGGATCGGGACCAATCGATAGAGACGAGACAGTATTTGGCCATAAGCCATTTCTAGTATTAGCAGATTATTTGACTCGTCAGGGTATCGCTGTGCTTCGATTTGACAAACGTGGTTGTGGAAAATCAACAGGCAATTACGACCAAGCGACAAGCCAAGATTTCTCTGATGACGTGCTTGCTGGTATTGCATATATTAAATCACGAAAAGAACTGAATTTAAATCAAATCGGCCTGGTTGGTCATAGTGAAGGAGGGATTATTGCCCCTATAGTTGCAGCAAAATCAAAAGATGTTGCTTTCATTGTGCTTATGGCAGGAACTGGCGTAACTGGAGAAAAGATCCTCTATGAGCAGGGTGCATTGGTCCAACGAGCTCTGGGAGAGACAGAAGATACTATTAATCAATGTCGAAAATTCCAAGAACAGATGTTCACAATAGTGAAAAAAGAATCAGACCCACAAATCGCTGCTGAACAATTGCAAGAAATTTCCAAAAACTACTTGGCCACACTGCCTGTAACTCAAGAAAAAGTCACTCTTGAAAGCTTAAAAACAGCTCGTGTAAATACCAAATGGTTTCGCTATTTTCTTACTTATGATCCGATTATCAGTTTGAAACAGGTGCGAGTTCCAGTCTTAGCCCTCAATGGTGAACTTGATTTGCAAGTGTCTTCCAAACAAAACCTACCTGTTATTTCTCAAGCACTAGAAGAATCTGGAAACAGGGATTTTACAATAATTGAACTGCCAAGACTCAATCATTTCTTTCAGACATGTGAAACTGGATCTATCGCAGAATATGAAAAAATTGAAGAAACGATTTCTCCTTTAACTCTAAACTTGATTACGGAATGGGTCTTAGCAAGAACAGCCCCGATCATTTAAATAAGGACGCGATTTGCTGTAGCGACAGCTGCAGCATGATTGGTTTGCCACTGGGGCAATGATCCGGCATGCGGCATTCCATTAACTGCTCGACTAAAGATTGCGCTTCAATAAGGTCAAGGCGCCTTTCGCCTGAAATTGCCGCGCGGCTGGCTGCCAGCACAATCTTTTTTTCAAGCTCCTGTTCTATAATCCCGCTTAATTCCAGATCCCGCAGGTTGCGGATGATTTCCTCGATCAGTTGATGGATATCGACATTCCCAAAAAGATGAGGCAAGGCATCAATCATAAAAGTGCGCGGACCAAACTCTTTGACCTGCAGGCCCACCTTCTGCAGAGTTGTGAGCCGGTCTTTCAAAAAAGCCGCGTCTGCAGGCGCAAGATCAAAAATATAAGGAATAAGCAGCGCCTGCATTTCAAAACGGAGTTCCCCCTTCCGCTGCAATTTGTCAAACATGATCCGCGCATGCGCAGCCCTCTGGTCGATTAGGCAAAGGACCGGCGAAGGCGAGCTCCCGCCGCGTTCAACAGGCATGGCGATCAAATAACGGGGGACGGTCGCCACAATTTTGGGAACAGCTTTTTTTTCCGGAGAGGGCTCGAACAGCTGAGGTTGTATCTGAGGAGTTTGAAATACAGATTCCTCAACTGTCTCTGTTTGGCATGTAGCCTGCTGTGTCCCACAGCAGGGGGACTTAGGTATTGGAACGGGGGGCCATGAGTTTGTTGAAGGAAATGAAATTGGTTCTCGAGATATCTCCGGAACAAAATCGGGCGGCCCAAAAGCTGTTGCAATATTTGGATCAACCCGAAAAGGGCTGATTTCCTGCCTCTCAGACGCTTCCGGATTAAACTCAAAAGCCTTTGCTCCACCCCTCTGCAGGGAATCGCTGACAGCGCGGATAATCAGGCCTTTAAGAACATGCTCTTGCCTTAGGCGCACTTCACGCTTTTGAGGATGCACGTTAACATCGACCAAATTTCCAGGCATTGTCAAATGTAGAACATAAACAGGATGCCTGCCTGTTCCAAGCATGGTGCCATATCCTTCCCGAATGGCATAGCTGACAAGCTGGGAAGCGACCGCACGCCGATTGATAAAAAGATATTGACCCGTACGGTTATGCTTAGAGGCTGCTGGCAAGCCTAAAAATCCTTGAAGGGTATACTCATCTGCCGCCCCCGTCAACGGGCAGAGGCCTCTTGAAAAATCAGCGCCTAAAATCTGCCGGACACGTTCATCCAGATGCTCCTGGAAACTTTCTTTTGTAAATGCCGGCGCGGAAATCATTGTCTCCTGATTACTGATGAGCTGGAATTTTATTTCAGGATTCGCCAGCGCCAACAGGGTGACTATACGGCAGATTTCAGCAGCATCATAGGAAGGGGATTTCTGAAATTTGCGGCGAACAGGCACATTGAAAAAAATCGATTTGACTTCGATTGTTGTCCCCTTAGAGCATTCGACGGGGCAGCATTTAACAATTTTTCCGCCATCGACAATCACCATGGTCCCCGGTTGATCGGCCAACGCTGATTCGCTGGGACGTGTAAGCAGGGTGAATTTGGAAATCGAGGCGATGGACGGCATCGCCTCGCCACGAAAACCCATGGTGGCCAGCTCTTCAATATCATCAACGGCTTTCAGCTTTGAAGTGGCATGCCGCTCAAGGCAAAGCAAGGCGTCATCGCCGTTCATTCCACAGCCATTGTCAGAAACGCGGATTAATTGCCGTCCGCCTTCGCGGATCTCAATTGTAATTTCCGTAGCTCCCGCGTCAATGGAATTTTCCGCGAGCTCTTTGACCACGGAAGAAGGATTTTCAATGACTTCTCCGGCGGCTATTTTATTGATCGTGTCGTCGCTGAGGACTCGAATTTTCGAAGACATCTTATATCCAATCGGAAATAATTAATTCACGGGCACGGGCTCGGGCACGGGCACGTTCACGAATTTTGTTTTTTGTCGCTCAAAGCCAAGCCCGAATAACGCGTTCTCAGTCATTAAACTAAAATCGTGAACGAGCCCGTGCCCGTGCCCGTGCCCGAAACTAATTAGTCTATTCCGAAAGCCCCCTCTAAGCCAAAGCTAAAATTGCTTCGCGCATATCAGCGAAAAGGGTGACAGGGCTTTTGCAGACACCCTGATGGCAGATATAGAGAGTGGTCTTATCATTAAGAGGGACATTGTCCTTAATATCTGGCAAAAGCGATTGCAAAAGGCTGTCGCTGTTGCGGCGCCATACTATTGACCTGTGGGCAATCAAATTGCTGGTAAGCAGTTCAAAAAGCTCTTCTTTATATTCTTCCTTATCATTCAAAGCGATCACAATCAGGACAGCATTCTTATCATAATATTGATTGAGGTTCATCAGGTGATAGGAATAGCCGGGCGGATAGTTATCCATAAGCTCTTCAACAGCTTTTAATATATCTTCGGCATTTTCCAAATAGCGGTCGTCGCCTGTCAATTGGTAAAATTTCAATAAATTTTCACATTGAACCGCATTGCCTGACGGCTCAGCGCCATCGGAAAATTGGCATCTTCGCAGGATAATATTCTCCTCATGGCCGCTTGTCTGGAAATAGGCCCCATTTTCGCTTTTAAAGTTTTTCTGCACGATCTCATTAAGCTGCATGGCCCATTCAAGCCACTCTGTACCCGCATCCGCTTCAAATAAAGCGATCAGCCCACGGCATAAAAAGGCGTATTCTTCAAGGCTCGCTTCATAAAGGGCTTCGTTATCGCGCCAACGGCGGAAGAGCATTCCGTTTTGCCAAAGACGGGTTTTGAGGAAGCGCGCAGCGCGTTTTGCGGCTTGAAGATACTTTTGATTTTCCTCGGTGTTGGCAGCAAGGGCCATCGCATAGATCATCAGCCCATTCCAGGAGCTAAGGATTTTATCATCTTTGAAAGGATGAACCCGCTGCTGGCGTACTTTCCAGAGAATATCGCGCTGCAGGCCCAGCAAAGATTCCAAGTCGTTAGGATTAAGCCCTTTTTTGCGTGCAAATTCCTCTTCAGAAATAGCTGTATGCAATATATTGCGGCCTTCAAAATTGCCGGCATCGGTAATGTCGTAATATTCACAAAATAAAGCGCTTTCCTTTTTGCCGAGAAGTTCATCGACTTCCTTGCGCTCCCATGTATAAAAATATCCTTCATGGCCTTCAGAATCCGCATCTTCGGCTGAATAGAATCCTCCTTCAGGATGGGTCATCTCGCGGAGGACATAGTTAAGGATTTCATCGGCAATACGCCGGTAGGAGATTTTTTTAGTGGCTTGCCATGCTTCCAGATACGCCTGAGCTAAAAGCGCATTGTCATAGAGCATTTTTTCGAAATGGGGTAAAAACCAGCGTTCATCGACGCTATAACGCGAAAACCCGCCGCCAAGATGATCATAGATCCCTCCCCTATGCATCATTTCAAGGGTGCGCTCGACATAAAATAGCGCGCGGCTATCCTTTCTTGTAGCGCCATAGCGTAGCATAAAGTTCATCTGATAGCCCACAGGAAACTTGGGCGCGCTCTTCATGCCGCCGTAAACGGGATCCGCCATTTTGAAAATCATTTCGGCGGAATCATCGATCAGCTCTTTTTCCGGCAGCTCTTCGCCTTGCGTCAAGATATTACTATGGAAAACTTCGACGATTTTCGTTGCTTGCTCTTCGATACGATCACGTTCAGGACCGCTCCACACCTGTTGCATGCGCACAACAAGTTCAATCAAACCCATAAATCCGTGTGTAGAGCGCAAGGGCAGATAGGTGGCGGCGAAAATGGGCTGGAGATCGGGAGTGAGGATGACATTTAGAGGCCACCCGGCTGTCCCTGCCATCATGCTTTGGGCAAATTCCATATAGAGGGAATCGACTTCAGGGAGCTCTTCACGGTCGACTTTAATATTGACAAAGGCAGCGTTCATGAGCCCGGCGACTTCAAAATTCTCGAAGGATTCCCGTTCCATGACATGGCACCAGTGGCAAGTCGCGTAACCAATGGAAAGGAAAATCGGCCTGTCTAAGTCTCTTGCAGCTTGAAACGCTTCCTTGCCCCAAGGATACCAATCGACCGGATTATGCGCATGCTGCAAAAGATAGGGGGATTTTTCCCTCGCCAGTCGATTTGTTTTAGGGAGCTGCTCATCGGACATCTAAAGCCCTCTTTCTTTATTGGCCTGAAAGATTTGAAATGCGCTGGTCTGACGCAGATTTTCCAGCCATTCATCCTGCAATAACTCTTCTATCGAAGGCAATACATTACTGGCATCTGCTTTTTCGAGATAGTAAATTCCTGCTCCAACGTTATTGGTCAGAGAATACAAACACGCCAAAGCGTAGTAGGATTGTGAGCAACCTAGACTTTGAGCATGCATTAATTTGATTTCAGCCTGCTGGAAATAAGACTGGCTTTTAACCGGCAACGCGGGATCGTCGATAAGATGGGCGAGATTGAGCAATGTCATTCCAAACTCATGCCAGGCCATCTCATCTTCGTTATCCAAATTTAAAAGGATCTGGAACTGTTCTGCAGCCCGCTGGAAACAATCCACGTCCATGACCAGCTCTCCAAGATGGGAGAAAGCCAATGCTAAATTATAACGCGCGTGGATATATTCCGGATCGATCGCAAGCACATTTGAAAGGGCTTCGATAGCCTTCTCGTAATACTGGACATCTTCATAATAATCTCCCAAGAAATCCATGGCGCAGCCGTAGTTATAGAGCAGCTCAGGGTCAGCATCATGAGGGAAAGAGATATCTTGAAGGCTGATGGCTTTTTGAAATTTTTCTACGGCAGCCTCGATATAGGTTTTATCATTTGTCAATTCTGCCAGGCGCATCATGGCGACACCCCAATCATTCCAGCACTGCGGGGATTTCATCGCTCCCAGCTCTATGGCCTTTGCAAAATGAGCCGAGGCTTTCTCGACCATTTGAGAGTCGCCCTTCAATTCACCAAGCGAATACATGCCTAAGCCCATTCCATGCCATAAGGCAGCAAACTGACTATTGATCGATATGCCATGCAGGAATTTTTCAATGGCTAGAAGATAGTAGCGTTCATCGCTAAAATAACGGCCAAGCTCATTAAGGCAGATGCCGTAAAGGTGCCACGATTCACAACTTTCCGGCTGCATTTCTAAGCTCAGTACAATCTGTTTTTCCGATGCTTTAAGCAATTGCACATCTTCGGTCAGTGAACCAAGAAACATTAATGCCTCGGACCAATGGCGATAAATGAGAGGATGATTGGGTTCCAGATCGCTGGCTTTAGAAAATTTAATGAGACTTTCCTGCAAGCTTTTGGCATCTCCATTTTGCTTTCCATATTCGCAATCAAGGCTGCCCCAATTGATCCAAATTTTATAATTGGTATTATCGAGTTTAGCCGCATTTTCAAAGCTCGATTTAGCAAAATCATAATCGAGGAGAGAACCTTTGTCCTCAAATAAATGGAGGTAGCAAAGGGCGATGAAATGCCAGCTTTCAATGCAATCATGGGAAAGTTTGATGGATTTCTGATAGAATTCGGCTGCTTCCCCGTAAAGATCAGATCTTTCCAAAAGGTCTGCCAACTCAAAGAGAACATCTCCGTAATCTTTCCAGAATCCCGGAACATTTAAACCGTTACTGGCAGCCAGGCGATATTTATCAAGAGCTTCGTGGTAGTCGATCACTTCGCCATAGATTTTTCCTGCAAGGAAATAGCTGCGTCCATATAACCATAAAAATTCCGAGGTGAGATCGGGAGTAAGCGCCGGGGCTAAGGAAAAAAGCAGCTGGCATTTTTCTTTCGCCGCCTGGAAGTATCCGACTTCGCCTAACAATTCCCCTTTTTGCAATAATAATTTTATCAGGGCGTTCCATACATCCGCGTCGACATTATCTGCGGACAGGGTGATAGAATAGTTATAACTTTCCAGGGCGCTGCGTAAAAAACCTATATTAGAATCTTGAGAGGCATAGGCATTCCCTAAAAGGTAAAAGACTTTGGGGCTATGCGATGCCACTTCAGCAGCCTTCTCAAAAAATGAAAGCGCCTCAGAATTCCCCTGACCAAGTAATTTTTTACCTTTAGTGATTAACAATTCCGCTAAAAGCTCTCTATCTGCATTTTTCAAAGACAGCCATACCTGAGGGTCGCTGATAGATGGAAGGGAATCTAATGCTTGGGTCTTAACCAAGTCCTTCAAATTAAACAGCGGATGAGAAGAATCTTTCATAATATTAAGTAACCTTGTGAATATTAAGATTAAGCGTATACAATATCCTTTTTTATATCAACCTGTTAAATCCTGGTTAAAGACTCTATATCTTGTTTGGAAAACAGCATAAGGATAATATAAACTTTCCCACCGGAGTTTCATCTATGCCCTTTGATCCTAAAAAACTTGAGGCTTATCCGATCCAGCCCGGAGTTTATATGATGAAAGGCGCAAACGGCCATATCCTTTATGTGGGAAAAGCCAATAATCTGCGCCAAAGGTTAAAACAATATTTTCTTCCCGGCGGCGATGGCCGCTTCATGGTGCCTTTTCTAATACAAAATATTG
>Ga0207062_1177_pt1 | contig 15830 bp, 18 predicted proteins | sample Alteio_BWMinCont_28_FD_153266 | JGI IMG/M metagenome (GOLD analysis project Ga0207062, IMG submission 153266) | Enriched cells from forest soil in Barre Woods Harvard Forest LTER site, Petersham, Massachusetts, United States -... | ecosystem: Environmental > Terrestrial > Soil > Temperate forest >... | reverse complement strand
CGTAAGAGATTCCGCTGGTCGTGTAGTTGGGGCATCCAAAGTGGCGCGGGAAATCACGGAACGAAGGAGGGCCGAACGGGCGCTAGCGGAACAAGCTCGGCTGCTGGACTTGAGCAATGACGCCATTCTTGTTCGTGATGCCAATGATCGTGTCACGTATTGGAACAAGAGTGCGGAGGAGCTGTATGGGTACACGCGAGAGGAAGCAGCGAGCCGAGTTACTCACGATTTATTTCGTACCGAATTTCCGAAGCCTCTGGAGCGCATAAAAGAAGAATTGTATCGTGACAATCGGTGGACCGGCGAACTCGTTCATATTCACAAGGACGGAAGGCGAATTACTGTTATGAGCCGTTGGACGCTCATTCGGGACGTTGGTGGTAATCCGCTGACGGTTCTCGAAACGAACAACGACATTACTCGACAAAAGCAGAATGAGGATGCATTGCGGGAGAGCGAAGATCGGCTGCGCACATTAACCGAGGGCCTGGAAACGCAAGTACGGCTTCGGACAAGAGAACTGGAGCACCGAAACGCGGAAATCACTCAACAGTCCGAACAATTGCGCAACCTGTCAAGCCGCCTGCTGCAAACCCAGGACGAGGAACGGCGGCATATCGCACGCGAATTACACGACAGTACCGGCCAATTCCTCGCTCTGCTTAATATGAACTTGTCACGGCTACAGAAGGAAAGCACAAAGGTGAGTTCGAACGCCAAGCAATATATAGAAGACTGCATTTCGCTCTCGGCTGAGGTAACTCGCGAGCTTCGTACCGTGTCGTATCTGCTGCATCCACCCCTTTTGGACGAGCTTGGTCTTGCTTCGGCACTCAAGTGGTTGCTGGAGGGATTTGAACAGCGGAGTCACATCTCGGTCACACTCGATATATCCGCGAACGTTGGACGTTTGGCACGAGATTTAGAAATTGTTCTGTTCCGTATCGTGCAGGAGTCCCTCACGAATATTCATCGCCATTCGGGCAGCAAGACTGCGGGAATTCGGCTATTCCAAACGGCTAAGGGCACGGTCCTAGAGATTCAAGACCATGGCACGGGGATATCAGAGGGAAAATTAGCCAAGCTTCAGACGCAAGGATCAGGTGTCGGAATCGCGGGTATGCGTGAACGGCTCCGCCCCTTTGGCGGCGCTCTGGATATTCATTCGAACGAGACAGGTACCAAGATTTCAGTAACGGCTCCGACAACGATATTCCAAAAGCAGAGTGCTGGCAGATAAGATCGATTTCACGGCTTCAGCCTACTTCGCAGTCAGAACTGGACCCGCCACGAAGCGAAAGACATTTTGCTAAGTCCCGGTTAGTCGTGCCGGTTCAGGCGGTCGACGCAACACCCTCTGATCGTTTGATCTGGCAATACGTTTCAAGCGGGCCGATCCTTTGGGGGTGTAGTTCGCTTTCACCTAAACAGGACGCCCTTTCCTTGCTTTTGGCTTGCGGATGCTTCTTAGCCTTTGGAATTCCTGGACTTGGGACTTCCTCGGAGTGTTGCGACGACCTATTGAGACCACCCGACTTATCATCCAAGTGGAATTTGTTGGGGAAAAATGCAAATGCGCCGCGTGAGGAAAATCCTACGGAGAACTAGGCAATAGGCGTCGGAATCCTTCGACGTCCACGAATGATCAGCACGGAGCACGCCACTAACACGAGTCCTGAGGTGCCAGATGAGAGATTTAGTTCACGTACAATCGTTCCGAGTTCACTACCGTTGGTCATCCCCACGATATTATTTGTATTGTTATAGATCTTTACGGTGCCCAGATCTATTTCAACTCCCCCACTGCTGTCAACGAAGTTGATAGCGTTCTCATTCGGAATGGGACCAAACTGTTGCAACGTCCCAAATGGAGTGGCATTTAGTACCGTGATGGAGGACGGTGGCGGTGGCTGGGCCGGTGCGTTGCTACTGATCCCGTTCACACCCAGCAATTGTTCTGAGTCGAATAGAGAGAATCCGAGTATGTCCTGGCTCTTGAGTTGGCCCATCGTTCCGTCGGTTGTGATAGTGCCAGTGAGGATATCTCCACCAACACCCACATCAACATTATAGGTAATGTTGTCTGCACACAAAACCGTGGGCGTAAGGCTTGCCGCGATCACGAACGCGACGATCCACAATGCTTTTCGCAACGTCTTCCTTTGCCGAAAATGCTCGAATCCTCAACATTTTTACACGCGACTTTCGGAGGTCGAAATCTTGCGTCGGCCACGAATGATCAGTACAGCACCGGCGAGCAGCGCGAACGGGGCCATGGAGTTTTTCGGATCGATTTCTGGAACCGTGGGCGTAATTGCTAGGGTGAATAGCGGGGCTCCAGTATCAAACGAGTCGATAGTTTCGGTGGCGAAGTGGGTCGGGTCGAGTCCAGTTGTCGCAAAACCCACCTCGTTAATAGGTCCGAGGTCGATTGAAATGAATTGCGTGGTTGGACTGAGCAGTGGGGAATGAGGAAGAACAAGGAATGCCGTGATTCCTCCTTCGTCGGTTCCGCTCACGAATAGGTCGGTAGTGGTATTGGGCGCGAGTATGTTGTTTGAAAGGGACAAGAATCCTGAGGGGGAGATGTAAGTGAAGTCTGTGCCTGATAGGACCCCCGCGCCCGTAAATGTGTACGTGACGCTGTCGGCTCGCGCTATCCCGCTCCCCAAAGAGAGGCACGCAACAGTACCCGCTACGACGAGTCCCAATTTCCCGATTAGATTCAAGTTCATACAGCCTCGCTACAGAGGAGTCTTGGAGTCGCTGGGGATGCCCAGCCTTAGTAGAGCGAGCATGTACTCAGAATGGAACGTTTACAAGTATCAAACGTAAATTGTGAGTACCGTTACTGGACACCAAGTTAGACTGATCATTTCCTGACGAAAGTATTCAAGTCCTGGTTACCGCGGTGAATTCGATAGGTCGATGCAACACCATCTAAAAGATCTGCTGTTTAAGGATGGTGTTTATGGCACAGGGGAAACGGTCAAGGCTTTCTCCCACAGAGAAAACGGAAATATGGAAGAGGTGGAAGTCCGGGCAGACGGTGCATGCCATCGGGCGGGTATTTGGCAGGCCACATCCGACCATTCGCAAACTGTTGTTGCCACGGGGCGGTATAGCTCCCGCCCCTCGTCGCCGCTCGCGGTTGGCACTCACCCGAGCGGAGCGAGAAGACATCTCACGAGGGATTGCCTCCGGTTCATCGATTCGTGAGATAGCTGGAAATCTGGATCGAGCCGCCTCGACGGTGGGCCGGGAGGTCACCCGCCATGGTGGCCGTCCCGCCTATCGAGCGCATGAGGCGGATGACCAAGCGTGGGAGTCAGCCTTGCGGCCCAAGAAGTGTCTTCTTGCCCTGCACCGGAGGTTGCGAGAGGTCGTTGCGAGTAAACTGATCTTGGAATGGTCGCCCGAGCAGATTTCCGGGTGGCTGAAGACCGAGTATCCCAACGACGAGAGGATGCGCGTGTCCCACGAGACCATTTACCGCAGCTTGTTCATTCAAGCGCGTGGAGTGCTGAAAAAGGAGCTGATGGAGCACCTGCGAACCAAGCGGCGCATGCGCCGATCGCGGCACGCTCGTATCTTTAAAGACTCACGCGGTCAAATCGCAGATGCCATCTCGATTCGGGAAAGGCCCGCTGAAGTTGAAGACCGTGCTATCCCTGGTCATTGGGAGGGCGATCTGCTAAGCGGCTCGAAGAACAGTCACATGGTGACCTTGGTCGAACGGCATTCACGTTTTGCCATGCTGATCAAAGTGCCCAGCAAGGACACCGCCGTGGTAGTGACGGCATTGAGTCGGCATATTCGTAAACTCCCCGCTACCCTGCGGCGCTCGCTGACGTGGGATCGCGGACTAGAGATGGCCAAGCACAAGGAGTTTACGGTAGCTACCGATGTGCAGGTCTACTTCTGCGATCCGCAAAGTCCCTGGCAGCGTGGCACGAACGAAAACACCAACCTACTACTGCGGCAATACTTCCCACGAGGAACCGACCTGTCTGCCTACACTCAAGCGCAGCTCGACCAAGTCGCATTGCGCCTGAATCAACGCCCAAGAAAGACCCTGGGATTTCAGACTCCCGCGAGTAAACTGCAAGCAAGTGTTGCATCGACCATCTGAGCTGGCAGCGTTAATCAGGACTTAGTGTCCTGCCTCAAAAGGGCCGGGTGTATCCCCGATAAAGAAACATGTGCCGTTTGGTACAGCCTATTTCTAGCCACTTTCCTACGATAAGAGTGCCAGAGTGTGGGGATATATCCGTTCGCAAGACGATTTCACGGAGGCCATGACCATGAGCTTGGAGAAGCGTGCTGTACCCGAGGGAACCATACAAGAGGTGACGACACGGCGCTGGATTGGCATTGCTGTCGTTGTGCTGGGCGTGGTATCGCTGGGCGCCCTAGGAGTTGGTTGGTCGGCCTCTAATCGATCCAAGATCCTCGAGCAGAACCTCTCCACATTATCTAGACAGGCCAAGCAGACTAAACAGGGAGATGAAGTTCTAGGCCAGCGCTTTGCGAAGGCCGAGGACATCGATGCACAGCTCCAGGGGGAACTGAGTGTTGTCACCGACAGGATGAAGCTCACCCAGGCTGAGTTGAACAGAGCGCGCCTTCAGGCGAAACAGATCAAAGAAGATAACGACAAGGAACTGGCTGGCCTGCAGAACAATGTAAGCGGTGAGTTGGCGACGAAAGCCAATTCCCATGACGTTAACAAACTGGGGACTGACGTGGCAGTGGTGAAATCCGACCTCGACACAACGACAAACAACCTGACACTGGCCCGTGGAGAATTTGGCACGTTGATCGCCAAGAACCATGATGAGATCGACGAACTGCGTCGTCTAGGGGAGCGCAACTATTACGAGTTCACGATCAATAAGAAGAACCAACGAGAGAGAGTCGGCGACCTCATGGTTGAGCTCAAGAATGTAAACGCGAAGAAGAACCTGTACACCGTGTCGCTCTATATGGACGATGCGAGGTTCGATAAGAAGAATCGCTCCGTCAACGAACCAATCTACTTCTTTATCAACGGAACCCCAGCACCGATGGAGTTTACAGTGAATCAGATTGGCAAAGACAAGATCGCCGGCTACGTGAGCGTTCCGAAAACCAATCCCACAAGCGCACAAGTCTCACCGTAAGGTTTACCTCTACGTTACAAATGTTCGAGTGGCTGGCCTACAGCGAATCGGAATGGGCCTAGGGAAAACGGGCTGAAAACGCAACCATATGGCCCGCGTACGGTCTGAATGAAATAGGATTTCTTTGTCCTTCGGAGGGCTTGCAAATGCCATTGCGAATGCGGAAGACCTTCGCGATTTTCACTCCAGGCACTTCTCTACGGCGACGTGTGTTGTATAGCTTCGCCATCGTGAGACTCGTTCTGGCCCCAGTTATTTTATTGTCTGTTTATTACCTATTCCAGATGGGCTGGATCGTGGATCGTATCGTCAGCGTAGATGCTCCGGCGGCGGCTCTGGCGCAACAGGCCTCAATTCAGATGTTGGAAGCTCGGCGCGCCGAACGAAACTATTCCCTACTCCGCGATACAGCATACGTCAATACGAACCACGATTTGATTGTTGAGGTCGCGGATATTCTAACCAAGATCCGGGACCTTGAACCGGAAGAACAAGGCACAACTGATAATATCTTAGAAGCGGTACACCGCTATCAGCAGCAATTTGCAGCAGCGGTTGCGGCAATGGGACAGCCTGGCAACACCACAGGTGAGCGGGTTGATGCCGTGGTTCACAATTACGAAAGAGATTTGAATAATTTGGTGCAAAAGGATAACCACAAGAGCCGAGCCAAGCTTGTCGACGAGCTTCGCATCCAGGCGAATTCCTTCGACTCTGAGATCACGAACACGGTCGAGACCGGCGATCCCACGTTCCGCCGATATGCCAGTGTTATCGAAAGTTCGACCCATGAGGTGTTCGACCTGATCTCTGGACTGGAAGCCCACAATTGGCAACGAGTGCAAGACGATCATCGGAATGCTCAAAGGATTCTTCGTCGCGCCGAATGGGTCTTGAGCGTTGTCTCTGTGGTTGTTATCCTGCTCAGCGTTTGGATTACTTTTGCATTGCCGCGTGAGATAGTCAAACCGCTGATTAGCCTCAAGAATGCTGTCGATGATGCAGCTTCTGGAAATTACCAGATCGAGTTTGGGCTACAGGGTAAAGGCGAAGTTGTGGACTTGGCGAAGAGCGTACGGAACTTGATCTTGCACATTACACATGTGCGTCAGACGGAAGCAGGCTCCGTCTCGGTCTAAAGGCTGTTGACTAGGCATTTACCTGTTACGTGGCTACTTCAAGCTGTAAGGCCACAAGAAAGGAAATTCATGACAACAGCAAAGCTAACGGAACAGCAGGTAGAGACGGGCTTGCAGAAACTGGAAGGCTGGAGCGTCGTGGGCGGAAATCTGCACCGCGTGTTCGAATTCAACGATTTCACGCAGGCATTCGGCTTTATGACGCGGGTCGCGCTCGCAGCCGAGAAAATGGATCACCATCCGGACTGGTCAAACTCTTGGAACAAGGTCACAGTGGACCTAAGCACCCACAGCGCTGGCGGCCTGACGAGAAATGATTTCGATTTGGCTGAGAAAATTCAGAACATTTATGTCGGATGAATGCGTGACGATGTGGGCCGTGATGGCCATTCCACTTGGGTGTATAGTTGGATTACCGTTCATATACTGGGCTAATACTCGAAGTTTCCGGAACACTAATCAAGACCCGGATGCGCGAACCTTCGCGGCTCTCGCCGAGCCCCCGCTCTCGGAGCGACTCGTGGTCTCCAATGCATGAGAAGCGTACGATGCGAGACAGAGGTCCAAATCGGAAGCCCCGATTGAGAAGGAGGAACCGTGATCGAGATACTGAAGGATCTTCCGGAGGGGATCGTTGGCGTACGAGCCATTGGAAAGATATCGAAAGAGGACTATGAAAAGGTGCTCGTGCCACTTTTCGACGAGGCACGACGAGAAGGGCGTCACATTAGATTTTTGTATCAGCTAGGGCCGCAGTTCGAGGGGTTTACTCCAGGAGCAGCGTGGGAAGATGCAAAAATCAGCCTCCATTCCCTGAGGCTCTTCGATGGTTGCGCCGTCGTTACGGATACCGGTTGGATCCGAGAGTCCACGCACGTGGTCGGGTTCTTCATGCCGTGTCCTGTGCAGGTATTCGGCAATCAAGAAATTGATAAGGCCTTAGGCTGGCTGAAGTCGCTTCCAGAAGGCGCGGCTATTTCTCATCGTGTCCTTCCCGACTCAGGCGTGATCGTGGTCGAAGTCAAGCAAGCCTTGCGCGCGCAGGATTTCGACGCGCTGGCGTTCACCGCTGATAACTGGATCGAAACGCATGGCTACCTTCAAGGACTGGTAATCCACGTCCGCGAGTTCCCCGGCTGGGAGAATTTTGGGAGCTTCCTTCGGCACGTGCGATTCGTCCGCAATCATCATCGAGAGGTAAAGAGGATTGCGTTTGCGGCGGACAGCAAGCTGGCTAGCTTCGCGCCGGAGGTCGGCGGACTCTTCATACAGGCAGAGGTAAAGAGTTTCGGTTACGAGGAGCTCGATATCGCAATCACTTGTGCGGCCCGGCGAGGCACGCAAAAAGTCGCTTCGCCACAGTCTGCGTCGAATTGAGAGGTTTCAAACGTCCCGGCCCGCAACGGTCACACACTCGGAACTCCTGAGAAGTTCTATAAAGGGAGTCAAGGAAAAACACTCCTCCAGGGGCCGGAGTTTTTCTTGCCACCCAGCCCGCCCTATTGAGCAGGATTGTTCTCGCGTTCCGTTCCGTAATCTCGGGACGCTACCAGCAACTGCGTAGCGCTTTTGATTTTCTTCACCAGCGGTTTTCATCGCTTTTGCGACGGAGCCAGCCCGTTCTGAGACAAACAAGCAACGCACGGTTGTTAGGTGCCAACCATGGTTCTATTGGGGACTCGTGGCCCATAGCTTTTTCGGGTTGTCCGAGGGGGACTAGGGTCGGATGTGAGACTAAGCCTGCCCGAGGCATGCAAGGCCTAACTAATCAGCTGAGACTCGCCCTCGAACCCGAGTGTCTCAAGAAGAACTCGCCACCGCGGAAAGAAATTCCAGCAATGGAACGGATTCGCTCGAGACACTCAAGCTGTTTGTGCTTTCAGATGTTTGGCGTCGAAGCTCACTCCCCTTTTCCAGATAATCAATGTGATGGCTGCAATCTTCCGCGCCAGAGTCAGACGCGCCATCTCCGGACGGATCCCCTTGGCCACCAGCGCAGCGTAAAACTCCTGAAACGGACCGGACTTGGAAGAGGCCACGGTTGCAGCACTCTTGAACAAGTTCTTCAGATCGTGATTGTGATTGCGGTTCAGACCTCGAATCGAGGCCGGCTTCTTCGCACGTTTCAGCTCTCCTTTGATGAAACGCTGCTCGGCACTGCTGTGTGTCTCGATTCCGAATCCTGCCACACGACCTTTTCGGTCATGTCCGTCCCCCAAACCATTCCCGCTCGACAGACCCGGCGAAAAATTCTTCCCTCCGCTATGCGAGCCGATGCCAGCCAATCATCGATTGATCGCTTGACCCAATCGGGAAGCGGAACGGTCCGGATGTGGCCACCCTTTCCAACGAGATCAACAATTGCCCAATGCTCCTCGCGCCGCTGGAGGTGATCCAGCGTCAATTCCGTCAGTTCACTCCTTCGCAATCCGCAGCCCAGCAGAACCGACAGCATGGCGCGGTCCCTCTTGCCCTTCAGCGTGCGGGTGTCAGGCATTTGCCAGAGAGAGCGTGCTTCGTTCACGGTCAACCAATTTCCGAGACGGATGCCCAGTTTCTTCGATCCCTTGACCCTGCGTATACCAGCCGCCAGTTCCGGGCTCAATAACCCGGTGTCAGCCGCTTCGTAAGCCAATCTCCGCACGGCGGCGAGCCTAACGTTCACCGTACCTGGAGCCAACTGACGTTCTTCGAGGTGGATTCTGTAGCGAGTGACGACCGTTTTATTAAACGACAGTCGAGGCTCGGAGCAATACCACAGAACGAATTCATCGATTGAGTGCCGATAGCTGCGCTGCGACTCCGGGGATCGCAAACTGGCGAGAACGGCTGTTTTGGCTTGGTCGAGATCGGGAAGGCCGAGTCTTGTTTTCGGGCGAGTTATTTTTCGTTTCTTGGTTTCCCTCATCAGAGCCGCCTCCAAGCGGCTGGTCGATGAGATGACATGGGTTCGATTTGCCCTTCAAGATATAGACACGGACCGTGGATGAGGAGTATGAATGCCCGACGGGGGAAGTCCGTTAAAGGATTGACTTCCGAATTTCTTGGCTTAATGCCGGGGAAACCGAGGTGACCTGTGGATATCGATGGGGAGAAACTTGAGCAAACGGTTCTTGCACTGCTTCATTTGACCTCATTCGAGGTTCACCATCAGCCGAGAGCTTGGAAGGGGCAGGACTGGCAAGTGATGAACGCCCTACACGAAAAAGGCTACATCTCGGATCCGGCTACGAAAGCCAAATCTGTGGCACTGACCGAGAAAGGGGCCAAGATGTCGAAAGAGTTGTTCGAGAAGTTTTTTGCTCACAAATAACCGCTCTGCCTTGTCTGGACGGGATTACGCAATTACTGGGTACTAGCCCGGTATTTGTACGGCAATCCGACTATACGTCCAAGTGGAATTTGTTGGGGAAAAATGCAAATGCGCCACGGAGAGAAATCCAACGGCGCAACTAGCGCGTACGTTCAGCACACATGGACTGGGTGATGAGGGGCCTGTTCGGTAAGCGACAAACTCACTTTTCAAGAAATGTCTTCCAAAGGGCGGGTCAGCGCGAACCTGGACCGGGACGGGTTTTTCCAGCCCCTCAGTCCCCGCATGTCTAGTCCCGCTTAGTGATGTCCCCCACCATGGCTGCCGCCATGACTACTACCGCCTCGATATCCAGGGAGGGCATGCTCATTGCCCGCATCGTGACCGGGGGAGCCTATGTGACCCCGTCCATCCCGCGCCTCGTTGCCATGGAAGTGGTTGAAAGGTGCCTCCCCGCGACCCGGCATCGGTCCGTGATAACCGTAATGAGGGTCGTAGCGGTTATCAACATGGCCGAAGAACCCACGAGGACCATGGAACCAGGGTCCAGCGCCGAGAAACACTCCGCCGACAAACCAGTCAGGCCCATAATAGCCGTACGGAGCGCAGTCGTACGGAGCGTAGTCGAAGTATCCGTAGGGGCACCCGGGGGCCGGCCCTATGTTTACGCCAACGCTGACCTGAGCCTCTGCTTTAGGAGCTGTCCCCATAAAGCAGATTCCAGCAACAGCCAGCAGTGCAAGATACTTTAACTTTTCCATATATCTCCTCCACTGCGTCGCAATTTACGTTTAAAACATAGCAACGGCTGAATTTGACCACAATACATGCTTCCTTGTACCCATGCGTCACACTGACTCGCCAAGGTCTTAGGGTCAAGTACTAGTCGGGTATAAACGAAGAGTGGATCAAGAAACTTGAAGACGGCAGAAAGGTGAAATTCTTCTACCAAGAACTACCGGAAGACGTGGCGTTTATCACCGCGCAGCTTGAAGGTAACGAGGTCATCTATTCGGTCATATTGACTAAGGCAAGAAACCCGCTTCGTCGTGAAGATGTTGAAAGCCATTTCAAGGGCGAACTCTCAAAAAAGTAGCGCCATATATTGGGGGACACTATCCGTACGGAGCCGCCGATTTAGGCCGTGCCACCTTCCGGCTGATTCATTGGGTGAGCACGCGATCTCAATCCTCGTTGCCTAAATGCAATTCCACGCACGAGAAGATTTGGGAAACACCGGAGGGCTTTTTTAGGTAATCATTTGGCACCGGCATCCAGTGACCTTGCCCTGCTCTCTTCGCCGGCGCTCATCATGACTATGGGTATGTCAGAACTGGTCCGAACCTCCCTGCAAACTTCGATGCCTGTCATCCCAGGCATGTTAATGTCCAGTAGCACTAAGTAAAATTTGTCAGAGCGGATCAGCTTCAGCGCGTCCTCACCGCATTCGGCCTCGGTGACCTCATAGCTTTTAGCAACGAGTACGGCTCGCATGATGCGACGAATTTGCGGTTCGTCGTAAGGAACGCATATGTCTTTGATAAAGACCACGGAAACTTTATTTTCTGTCGATCATTCGACGCCGAAATGGAAGTCTTGGTAAACGCCCTACACGGACAAGTGAAGTACTGGACCGATATCTGTACGATTTTTCCGAAGACACGGGAGTTGGGCAATCACAATTGCATGTGATTCTCATCACATCGCGTTAAACTCGTGTTCGATTAGTCTGGCGACATGCAACGCGGATTCAATGTGTACCGCAGACTCGATAATGGGGAAATTGTGCACGTCGCTTGGCGCCGAGAAGCTGAACAGGCGGACAAACTGATGCAAGACCTGAATGAGATGTGGCCTGGGCATTACGGCTACCTGGAAGCAGAAGGTGAACCGCTCTCCTTTGTGGCCAAACCGCCTGCCAATCGGACTTGGCTCAGCTAACTAGCAGTGGCGCGCTTGTGAAGTTTTACTCCCGGTTCGGCGACGTCGGTGACGGCTACGAGATCCGCACTCGAATTACCTGACACTGCATTGCTTTTCGGAAGGTGGAATTTCACACCCATATGATCATTGGAGAACGATTGCGTGCGTTACGTGAACAGAAGAAAATGTCGCAGGGAGACGTCGAAAAGCGCACTGGGCTCCTCCGGTGTTATATATCGCGAGTGGAAAACGGGCATACCGTTCCGGCTATCGAAACCCTCGAAAAGATGGCCCATGCGATGGAGACCCCGTTGTATCAGCTCTTCTATGATTGGGATGAGCCTCCCAAAACTCCTCGTCTACCGAAACGAGACGCTCCGGACGAGACTGCTTGGGGCCATTCGGGCAAAGACCGCAGTGCTCTTGATCGGCTACGTGGCTTCCTGAGTCGTATGGATGAGCGTGATCGAAAGCTCCTGCTGTTTATGGCCCAAAGGATTTCGTCGCAAGCGAAAGGTTAGGGGAAAGAAAAGAAAAAGCAGAAACGGTACACATAGCTAGGAATGTGCATTTCCCTCACCGCTCTTAAAAATCATCTGCGAACGGTCAGCGAAACACTGACGGCACAACTTTGAGAATTCCCAATAGGCACCCTGCTAACTGAAACAGAAGTACGATCCCGCTCGACGAAAGTTTCAGTACGTCCACGCCGTCCCGGTCCGACACCTGTGCGGGAGGGGTAAAGGCGGAGTGCAGAGCCAGCAGATATTACAACGTAGTCAAGATTCTCACCATCCGCCTTCGCGAGGGCGTACGAAACTGCCGAGAGATTTGAAAAGCGAGTCTGGGGCGAGTCTGGGGATTCGTTACGTTCAAGAAAAACCGCGACTGCAAGTTTCGTATCGGCGGAGCGGAGAATGGAAGCCGCTCCAGGAAGAGCCTCTATAGAAAAACCCAGGCTCTTGATGAGAGATTGTCCGCGATGGCGCAGGAGAGACCGTGCTTTTTCAGTCGCTGTGCCCCAGTCCTTTCTGCGTGGAACTCCGAACTGCAATTCGTGTGTGGCAAACAGCCCTTCATTGCGAACACCGGACACACCGGCTTCGGGTTCAAGCTGCGGAAGCACAGACCGCAAGAACCGTACGGCGGCGTGTCGGTCAGGTTCATCGAGAGCAGTGCTGCAAATTCGTTCCACCTTGTCTTGGTCTAATCCATTGAATGCGGGCGGCTCCTCGCCAGTCGGACCGCACAGAGCGGCCTTCTTGTCGTAGAGAACAACGAAAAGAAGTGGCGAAAACGCGACCAGCGAGTCGTGCTTTCCAAACGGCTCGTAGCGTAGAGAGGCTTGGCCGGGAATCGCTGCGGGAATGGCAACTTCAAGCCCGTTTGAGCCTTTGCCCAATACGAGGCCTACCGGCCTTAATCCGCGCCCCTCTGCGATTATCAGTGGACGATGTTCACGACTGCTGAGGAAATCCGCGTTGTCGCGCATGCGAGCGAAAGCTTAACCCGGCTATTGGGGTGGTACAAGCTGGTTATCTATTGTCGGTTCGATAGGGAAACCGTTCCCGCGTGTCCCAATTGGGACTTTGTTCGAAGAATCGACTAATCTCCTTTCGTGCCCGCCGTTTGATTTCCTCCGACACGAACTTGCTGAGGGCAGTCCTTTCAATGTCCAACAACTTGAGGCTTCTGTTTCCCATGCAGAGCGTCGGATCGGGCATCGCGGGCGGCGGAGGCTCGTATCTTCTCGTCGGAGTCATTTCTCGAAAAGCTCTTCCCTTCCCTCAGTTTGGGAGTAGGCCGGGTTTTTTATTTTTATCCATTTCGCGGATTTCGAATAGGCGCTCGTTCTGTGTTTCGCTACGATTCCCTCCAGATTCTTCTCACAGATCATCCGAAAGAAATCGGTTCCATACTCATCAACATGGTCGGCATACATCAGCGCCGGATTATCTCCTCGCATTAATACCTCCCTGAGGCGCTGTTTCCGCTCCAGCAAAGGCCGTGGCCGTAGATCCTCGCCGTCCAGCCATACCAGATCAAAGGCGTAAAAGTACGGTTGGCCTCGGCGAAACATTAGCTGATTAAACAGGCTCACGCCTTCACCATCGATGCAGATGATCTCGCCGTCGAGAATTGCATCCTTGACGCCGAGTTTGGCCAATGCATCGCCGAGTGGTTCGAAGGTTTTATAGACGTTGTTTCGGCGGGAGACAAGCTGGCATGCGCGATCAGAAATATACGCGACCGCTCTGAACCCATCATGTTTGAGTTCGAAGATCCATTCAGAGTGGTCAAAGGGTTCGGAGCGAGGGACAAGGTAAGCGGACTAATGTGCGGCAGCTTCAGCAGTTTATGAGGTGGTTTCTTCATCAAGCAGCGGAAACAGGCTCTTCCTCGCGGCGACCCAGGAGTTCAAAATCTTCGTGAACCGTGTGGCGAACACCGATGGTGCCATCATCCCATTTTATGACCAGTTCCCACGGCCCACCGCCCCAGCGCATAATACTCCTAACGATCCCAAATCTACGATGTCTGTCGCAGACCCGATCTCCAACTTCAGGCTGTTCTCCCGAGTTATATGGCATGTAGATTTGATGCCTTCGGGGGGAAGAACAGGCTGATTCCGGCTGATCTGTCATTGGCGAACAAAAAGCGAATATGATACATTCCGACCGTGGAAGTCAAATCGTGCCGCGTAACGATTTCTGATATGGAAGGTGTTGCCCATACGGTTGAAGTGACCGCCGCAACGCTTTATGAAGCTGTCGCGCTCGGATTAAGACATCTCCGAAGCAGCGACTGGATCGACGGGATTCCCGAAGGCGTCACCGTGAACATAGTCGTCAAAAATGTTCAGGTCGAGCACTCCGTCCAAATGCGGGAATTCAAGAAATGGCTTGAGCGAAAAGGCGGCAGCAGCCCGGCAGAATTAGCTCGGAGAAAGCGCGCATCCGGGAAATTTTGGATCTGCCCAATACGCAATAGTATGGAACGAACCATTTGATTTTTCTTCGATCTGCTCATCAAAACTTATCATTGCCACTATAACGAAATTGGAGGTAGGCTTTACTCAGCGCCGCCTCCAAAGCGGTCGCAGTCGAAAGGCAAGGCGAAAACTACCAACAATCGAAGGAGCGGCAAATGACAGACTTCAAATATCCCTCATGGCAAAAACCGTATCAAGAAGCGCTCATCGAATCTGATCCCGAAATACTTCAGAAGAAAATAGAGGCGACTGAAAATGCGATCTTTTTGCGTTTTCAAGAACTCGCTGGTATGAATGGTCTAGGGCAAGGCGAGCGGGCAGCCTTGAATGACGCACTTCGGGCGTTGCGCACCCTTCAAACCGAGAGGCTTCACTATCCAAAAGTCCCGGACGAGTATCTGAATACTTAGTAATCTCAAAAAAGGAGAAAACTACATCTAACACCTGAGTGTTTAATTTCCCCACTCAAGCAATATAGCCTTGCTTGCCCCAGCCGGGACTTCTCTCATGCACTCAGCGGCCGCGAGAAAATCGGCTCCCGCAAAAACCGTTCTTCTCGTCGATGACAACCCCTCTGTAAGGACCGGCCTTCGCGATTTGTTCCTTTCAGCCGGTTCAAGGTGTGCATAGAAGCCGACAATGGGTTGAAGGCAATTGAGCTCGCCCAGGACTGCAACCCTGATATCATCGTCCTTGATGTCGTAATGCCCGTAATGAATGGCATCGACGCCGCTCCGAAACTGAAAGCGGTCCTGCCTGACACCCCCATCATTCTTTATTCCCTTCACGCGGCATTTATGAAGCAAAAGCAACTGACCGAGCTCGGCATAGCAGCTGCATTCATGAAAGGCGATCCCCTCGACAAACTTCTCGAAAAGGCCCATGAACTGTTAGAGAAATAGTCACCGCAGGGATCTTCCACGGGGAGGACTCGCATGCGCTTGCTGTTTCTCACCGCGCGCAGCCAGAACCCGACAGGAATGGGCCGCCGTAGTGGTCACCGCCCGGCAGTTGCGCCAGAAACATCCCCACGGACTGAACAAGCTGGTCGCGGACCTCCTCAAGCCAGAGCCGAATCGAGCTTCTCGCCCATGAAGGCAGCCATGTTGGATATTCGCGGCGAAGTACCGGACACATTGCCATGCTCTCGGTGGAAGACATTTTGCGCGCGATGCGCCGCGTCGAAGCGGAGGAGGAGCAATGACGATCCGGATCGCGCAGGAACGACACACCGTTCGAGCTAAGGCGTACGAAGCGAACTTCGACGGCGGGGCGAGGGCGATGATGCATCGCTCCGGTGC
>Ga0207062_1013_pt1 | contig 15946 bp, 13 predicted proteins | sample Alteio_BWMinCont_28_FD_153266 | JGI IMG/M metagenome (GOLD analysis project Ga0207062, IMG submission 153266) | Enriched cells from forest soil in Barre Woods Harvard Forest LTER site, Petersham, Massachusetts, United States -... | ecosystem: Environmental > Terrestrial > Soil > Temperate forest >... | reverse complement strand
GATGGTGTGCAAAACGTAGCTTGGCATTCCAATGCCGAGCGTGGACGTGACGAGATAAACCCTTGGGCACAGGGTGTATAAATTACAAAGCTTGTGTGCTGGACGTTTTCTATGGGCACTCCACGCTCGGCATTGGAATGCCAAGCTACGTTAGGCCGTGAATGGAGCGACAGGCTTGTCGCCCCATTCACGGCTGATCTAACTAAAAAAAGCTACTTATGCTTGCGCAGGAGCGATTTTTTTGTCTTGTTGAGCGATCAATTGTGCTTTTCTTGCATTAAAGATATTGAAGATCATCTTTGTTGTTCCGGCTGCACCAGCCAATAGGGAAGCGGCAACGGCTAATTTCGGCTCAGCAAAAGCAACTGCTGAAGCGCCTGCAGCGACTAGAGCTGCTGCTCCTACAGCTATAACCTTCTTGGATGCTTTTAGACCCATTTTGTTAATTACACCTACTGTTTCGGCACCTGCTGCGCCTGCAACTGCTGATGCGGCAAATAAACCTTCAGGACTTATGTACTGACTAATATCTGCAGCGATGGAAGGAGCAAAATGATTAAGACCGGTTAAATACCCAACTGCAACCAACCCACCAGTAACAGCACCTACAAGGCCCAAAGTGCCAACAGATTTAACAGTTTGGAATGCTCCTCTATTGTAAGCCCTTTCAATTTTTGCTTTTGTGGCCTCAACGGCTTTTTTCTTTTCAGTTTCTAACTGAGTAGAAGGAACAGCAAAATCAGTCACTTCTTTACCGTAGAAACAGATGTTCCTCATGTTATCAGAAATTAATGCTGATCCCAGAGTCAAGCATGACAGGACAATAGCACCGATTCTTTTAAGAAGAGACGCCATTTTAAATTCTTGAGCAACGATGATGTGTGTTACCCCACCTTTTTGAACAGAAGTTCCTTTCGTTTTGAATTCTTCAACCTGTGTCCAACCTTCGCCATTAGTCGCTTGACTAGATGAATCTATAAATTTAATAGACATAAAATAACCTTCCTTTTTTATAGTTGTTAAATAAAACAACTCATTTACTAAATAACAAAAAAAACAACACTTAAACGCTCTAATTAAAATACAACGTAATGTCAATACAATAACAACTTAAGCATTTAATATCAAGAGTATTTTATGATTTGCTCTGATTAAAAATAATACTATACGCAAACGCAAGAACTCATTTTTGAATTTTCATATTTAAAAATTCAATTGATATAAAATGTCTTTAATTACAACACTACGCACCTTGGATTGATTAGCAACCACTATCGGTTGAAAATGGTGTGCAAAACGTAGCTTGGCATTCCAATGCCGAGCGTGGACGTGATGAGATAAACTTTTTGACCACTGCGTGTATAAATTACAAAGCTTGTTTGCTGGACGTTTTCTATGGGCACTCCACGCTCGGCATTGGAATGCCAAGCTACGTTAGGCCTTGAATGGAGCGACAGGCTTGTCACCCCATTCACGGCTGATCTAAATGCAAAAAGCTGCTAAACTGTTGCAGGAGTGGCTTTCTTGTCCAGTTCAGCGATTAATTCTTCTTTCTTTGCATTAAAGTGATTGCAGCTCATCGCAGTTATTGCTGCTACAGTAGAAAGAGAAATTAACATGGGAACTGAAAGATAATTCTTCGCACAAACAAATGTTGAAGCAACTGCAGCGGCCATACCTGTTACACCCACCGCCACAAACTTCTTATTTTCTTTTAAATCGATTGTTTGAGAGAATCCTATAGTTGCAGCAGCTATTGAGCCCACGGCAAATGCTGTTTCAAAAGAGTTCTCAAAACTTATTAAAGGTTTAACATAAGCAGCAACGGAAGGAGCCAAAATAGGAATGCATACTGATACAATTGCAGAAGCAAACCCACCTACAACACCCATACCGAAAGTAGTTAAACCAGTTTTGATTGCTTCGGAAGTGCAATCCATTTTAATTTTCTCTTTTGCCTCCTCAAGGGCTTTTTTCTTCTCAGTTTCTAACTGAGTAGCTGGAACAGCAAAATCAGTCACTTTTTTACCGTAGAAACATATGTTCCTCACATTATCAAAAACTAAAGCCGATCCCAGAGTCAAGCAGGCCAAAACGATGGCACTAATTCTTTTAAAAAGAGACACCGATTTAAATTCTTGAGCCACGATGATGTGTGTGACACCACCTTTCTGAACAGAAGTTCCTTTCGTTTTGAATTCTGGAACCTTGGTCCAACGTTCGCCATTAGTCGCTTGACTAGATGAATCTACAAATTTAATCGACATAATACAACCTTCCTTTTTTATAGTTATTAAAAAACCTTTTAAACGCTTTAATTACAATTCAATGTAATGTCAATATCTTAACAATCTAAGCGTATAATATCAATAGTTTTTTACAATTGGCCTGATTAAAAAAATAATACTATACGCAAACCCCTTTTTGCATAATCATATTTAAAAATTTAATTTATATAAAGCGTTTTTAAAATTTCGATTCAATTTTGATGAAATGGCCTCATTGGAGTATATTTACTCTTATTCTTTCTGCAAATCATTTTTGGAGAATCCCAATGACCAGTGAAGTTTTTCGTGTCATCCATACAGCGGATTGGCATCTTGGTAAAATTCTTCACGATCAGGATAGGCATGATGAACATGCCCGCTTCTTATCCTTTTTATTAAAAACCATTAAAGAAAGACATATTCATGCGCTCATTATCGCCGGGGACATTTTTGATTCCACGACTCCTCCTCCAATTGCTTTAAGGCTCTATTACGAATTTATGGCAGAGGTTTACCACACCACAAAGTGCGCAATTGTTGTCACTTCCGGGAACCACGACTCCCCTGCTCACCTTGAAGCCCCTAAAGAAGTATTAAAAGCCCTCAACATCCATGTTATCGGAACTGTTCCTCAAGATATCCACGATGCGCTGATTTTTCTTCCCTCCCGGGAAGATCCTCAGCTTGCCATAGCGGCTCTGCCATTCCTGCGCGACAAAGACCTGCGCACAAGTTATTTTGGGGAATCGCAAGATGAAATTCGGGCAAACATCCAGAATGGGATCCGCAAGCGCTATCACGATATCGGAGAAGCGGCCAATCAAAATCGAAGCAACCATACTGCAGTCATCGCGACAGGACATTTGACGGTCCTTGGAGCCTGTAAATCTGAAAGCGAACGCGACAATATTCACATCGGAGGTCTGGGAACAGTCAATACAGATGTATTTCCGGAGCTCTTTTCCTATGTCGCCTTAGGCCATTTGCATAGACCCCAGAAGGTTGGAGGCCAAGAGCATCTGCGTTATTCAGGCTCTCCGATCCCATTAAGCTTTAGTGAGTCGTCAGACAAAAAAGAAATGCGCCTGCTCGAGTTTTCCAAGGGCAAACTGATCAACAATGAATCGATTGACATTCCGCCTGTCCGCCAGCTTTTCCAATTGAAGACCACTTATGATGATCTTGAGGCCACGCTGAACAATTTTCAACCGGAGCCATCGGAGTTCACGCATTGGGTGGAACTGATTATAAAAGCTGACGATTCCCTAGGCAGTTTTCATGAGATGATTGAGAAGATGACTATTGACAAACCTTACAAAGTCATAAAAACCTTGATCGAAAGCACCTCGGATTCGCAGGGAATGAGGATCGCTGAATCGCAAACCAGCCATGCATCTGGCGACCTGCTGGGAAATCCGCAAGAAGTTTTTATGCAACGCTTAGATCAAGCCGGGATCATCGATGCCGATGAGCGGGAAAATCTGGCAACAGCCTTTACAGAACTCTATGACCTGGTCCTCAATGACAGGTTAGCTACATTTAAAGATCGAACATGAAAATCATTCGCATTCGCCTTAGGAACCTCAACTCATTGCGTGGGGATATCGATATAAATCTCGAAGATGAGCCGTTCTCAAACAGCGGAATTTTTGCCATTACAGGTCCGACAGGAGCGGGAAAATCAACGATCTTGGATGCCATCACTCTTGCACTATATGGACGTGCAGCCAGATATGGCAATGAAAAGCCAGAAAACATGATGAGCCGCGGCACGGGCGACTGTCAGGCAGAGGTCATTTTTGAGGTTCCAAAAGGCCGCTATAAGGCATCATGGCATTTGCAGCGTGCCCATAAGAAAGCTGATGGCAAGCTGCAGCATCCCCAACGATTTGTCCACGACTCTGAAGGAGCGGCAATTGCCCAAAAGTCTTCCGAGGTCGACAAGGTGATCGAAGAGCTCACAGGCCTGGATGCAGACCGTTTTTTCCGCTCGGTGTTATTGGCCCAGGGTGATTTTGTTAAATTTCTCAAAGCCACTCCTGACCAACGCGCCACATTGCTTGAAAGTTTAACAGGGACAGGCATCTACACAGAGATCAGCATGAAGGTCCATCTTGAAACATCTGTAAGAACGCATAAACTAGCGTTAAGAGAAAAAGATCTGGCCAACATTCTACGGCTAAATGCTGAAGAGCGTGCGGCGCTTATAAAAAAAATCGAAGAAAGCAAAAAGCAAATTGAAAATGATACCCATAAACTTAACAAGCTCACTGACCTCATCGCACTGGGCACTCAATTAATTAAATATCGAAGCCTTCAATCTTCTCTTGCGTCTGAACTTGCAGCCATCAACAAAGAAAATGAATCTTTGGAGACCGATTCAAAACGATTGAAACTTTATCATCATGGCATTCCCTATTTCGCAGAGTTGCAATCTTTTGATCATGCTTTTAAAACTTATCTGGAAGCGAAACATGAACGGGATGGTGAAAACAACATCACCAATTTTTCCGCTGAGAAAACTCTGAAATCTAATATCTTAGAGGGTCTAAATCAATGGCTGGAGTTGCATCGTGAGGATCAGCATCTTGATCAAAATTTGAGTCTCATTGTGGAGCAAATAACCTCTTTAACGCACTTTAGGCATAAGGTAAAGGAACTGCTCAACACGCTATCGGTAAACAAAAATCATCTTACCGCTTTCCAACAAAATTTGAAAATCCATCAATCTGAAAAGAATAACCTGTTGACGCTTCTCAAAACCCAAGCAGATTCTCTGCAGATCGTCAAAAATGAACACGATATCGTTAAAGATGAACTCGACAAAAACCGTCTGGTCGCTAGCTTCCATGAACATCGCGAAAGCTTAGAATCAGGAAAGCCCTGTCCTCTTTGCGGCTCTCTGGACCACCCCTATCTTGATTCTGAAAAAATCGTTCTTCCTACAATTTCTGATTTAAAAACTGCCATTAACGGCGACGAAATCAGGTTACTCGATACTCCCTCTCTATTAAAGCTGCGGCATGAGAGCTCGAACAAAGTGAGTGAGATCGAAAAATCCCTGTTTAAGGCACAGCATAGCGCCGAGCTTGTTCAAAATAAGATAGCGGGCCAAGAAGAGAATATCCAATCGCTTTTAGGCCAGATTGAAAAGGTCAATGGTGATCTGCAGATCTCACAAAAAGAATCCTCAGATCTGGAAGTCTCTATATCAAAATACCTGACCCCTTATAGCCTGTCTTTACCGCCTGCAGGAGAAGAAAAAAAGCTTCGAGAAACCTTGGAATCTCAGAAGAATGCCTACAAAAATAATCTTAAGCTTTCGATCGGGATTAAAGATGAATTGAATGCGCTAAACGTCTGCGCAGAATTAGAAGCTAAATTATCCCAGAAACTCATCAAAACGCCATTCACATCCATTGATGCCCTTAGGGCCGCTCAACTGATGCCAAGTGAAATCGAACGCATACAAGGCCGCGAAGCTGACATCAAACGAAAACGGGACCATTGCCTGGGTCAGCTTGCTCAAGTTGAAAACGAACTGAAAGGCTTATCGCTTTGTGAAGCTCCCCAAGGAGAAGCACTCAAAGAGATCTCGAACCAACACAGCGAGCTCATCACAAAAACGAATGATTTAAGAGGCGTTTTGGCGATTTCTGAAAGGAATCTACAACAAGATGAGAAAAATCATCTTGCCTATGAGGTATTATCTAAAGAAATCGAGACTGAACGCAAAAGGCTTTCGATTTGGCAAAAACTTGCCAACTTGATCGGCTCCCATGATGGAAGAGCTTTCCGTAAATTTGCCCAAGGCCTTTCTCTTGATCTGCTCATTAGACACGCCAATATCCACCTTGGATTGCTAAGCAACCGCTATCGATTGAAGAGGATGCCTGGAGAAGAACTGGACCTGGAAATTCAAGATCTTCATCAAGCTAACGCAACCCGGCCGACGGCAAGCCTTTCCGGCGGCGAGAGCTTTTTAACGAGTCTCGCGTTAGCCTTGGGATTATCGGATCTTGCGGGAAAAAATGTGCGGATCGATTCATTATTTATCGACGAAGGCTTCGGATCTTTAGATTCGGAAGCCCTTGAGATTGCGGTGCAGGCTTTAGAAAGTTTGCGGTCCAAAAATAAGACTATCGGGGTCATCTCGCATGTCGAACTTCTTAAAGAAAGAATCCCTACGCAAATCGTGATCGACAAAAGGGCAGGTGGAGTCAGCAGGGTGACCTTTTCATCATAAATAAAGACGAACGACGGTAACGACTAAAACGACATAAAGAGGAAGTTGCATAAATCTTTCATTTTTTTACCGCAGAGCCGCAGAAAGCGCAGAGGAAGCGCAGAGATTTTTATTTGGTCATGTACTAGTACTTCGTGTAATAAATTCGATTAAGTTGTCTCTAATAGGCCCGGAGGGCAGACATATGTAAGCCCAGGGTGAGCGATAGCGAGCCCTGGGAATAGATATAAACAAAATAAGTCCCGGAGGGCGCGACACGAAAAGCCGTTCATTTAAGACGGTTTTCGTGTCGCGCCCTCCGGGACTTAGGCCTTCCTCTCACAATCCCCAGGGCTCGCTATCGCTCACCCTGGGCTTACACATGTCTGCCCTCCGGGCCTAGGGGTGACCACGCAGTACTAGCGTATGAGTAACCAAATATAAATCTCTGAGCTTCCTCTGCGCCCTCTGCGGCTTTGCGGTAAAAAAATGAAAGAGTTATGTAACTAAAAGAGTTATGCAACTACCTCTTTATGTCGTTTATGTCGTTACCGTCGTTCGGCCCTACTTAAAAAGAGTAGAAATATAACCCATTATAAGTGTCTTCGAAGGGAGATACGTAATCGCTATAATATGGGTAGCTGTAATAGGGTGAATAATCGTCGTAATAGGAAGGATAACCATAGTAATAGGGCGAATAACCATAGGAATTATAATAACTATAGGGGTTATACCAATTGTTCCAGTATGGACGTCTATTATAGCCATAGCCATACCCAAATCGATTATAGCCATACCTATTATAACCATACCTGTTCCAATTTCGATACCCGCGATTATAGCGGCCTCCATAATAATTTCCCCGATTGAAATTGCCATGATGGAAACTTCCGCCGCCACGACCGCCAAAGCCATGACCTCCTCCGCCACGGCCACCTCCCCGCAGAGCAATCAGGTTGTCGTTAGACACCGATACTGATCCATAATTCATTGGAGTAATTGCGAAAGAAAATATAAGCAACCATATGGTCAATACTCTAATATAATTAGACATATAAACCTCCTTTACAATTTTTATTATATACCTTTTTAATTTTAAGATAAACCTTTACAATTCTTTTGTCAATAATCAAGGCAAAGGAGAATAACGGATAGTTTTTTAAAGAATTTAGAATAAATTCCTAGATTTTAGCACGCATCAATGGCAGGATAAAGAATCCGTATCTATACACCTGGAGCTAGCTATGATGGTGCTCAATCAATTTAAAAATCTTGATCTCACCGATATCGCTTCACAAAGCAAAATCATCGCGATTTTTACCGAAGAATTGAAAAATTCCAAAGCAGACAAGCTGCAATGCGCCACCGATTTATTCAGTCAGCTTTTTCAATGTTTATCATTTAATTTTAAAGACCTGCTGAAGAGATGGAAATTGACTCAAAACCAGAAATCGGAGTTTGTCAGCTATCTTTTATATTGCCTTTACTATTATGAGCTTCCTCTAGGTGCTTTAGCAAGCATCAATACCCCTCACGAGTTAGAGTACTTCCTCTACACTATGGCTGCAGAATCTCTCCAGCAAAAAAAGCTGATCACACTCCTTAAAAGTTTGCCTGCAGCAAAGCAGCTCCATTTAACCTCTTATTGCTCTGTCCATATTCGGGAGGGCACCTGGAAAATCTTTAACCTTTTAACTTCGTTGAATGAACAAAGTCAAGAGTGGAAAAAACTCTCTAAGCATCTGCGTACAAAATACTACAATGGGCATTATCTCTACAAAATCCTCTCAGAACACAACCATGACATAAATTCAATCCTTAATGAACTTGAAGCCGATGCTGAAAAGCAAATTCGTGAAATTAAGCTTATTCTTCCATTGCTTCTCGACTCGATCATCAATTCGCCGTTAGCCTTTATTGAAGCTTTAAAAAGCAATCCCTATATTGACAACGAACAAATTGTTAAAAGTTCTCGCCAGGCACATGAAAACCTTAAACAGATGTTTTCACTCTATTCCGATGAAGACTATTCTTTCGGGGAATTAAGCTCATTTTTCAGAAGTTTTGGATTGAAAGGTCATATTTTAGATAACTCTCTCATAAAAAATAACACTGCATCATTATCATTGATCAGCCAGCTCAAGGCCCTCTTAGATATCTTTCAAAAGCCTTGGGATATACCGGGTGAGGAAAATCGGCAATTTATCCTTTTTGCCTTGAGCATTTGCCAACAGCTTTTCAGCTTTCACCGCACTCGGCCAAGCCCCTACGCTCACGGATTGCAACTCCTGGTATTTGCCTTATCGACCCGCGGGAATAATCTTGAAGAGCTGCCTTGGCTACCCTCTGTCTTAGATGGACTAGAAAATGTGAAGGAGCATTTGCAAAAGCCATTAAAACTCAATCCCATTATTGTCTTCGACCAGGCTACACCCAAAGCATTTAAAAAGAACGATGAATATATCAAATCGCTCGCGCAAAAATTCCATGCGGAAATTTGGCATCTTTCTAACAAACAAACTCTGCAAATAGCTAAAAAGCTCGGGATTGAAACGTTGATAAAAACATCCGAGGGCCACAATTTTGGCTTTGGCGGGGCGCGAAATTGCGAGCTATTGCTGGCTCCAGTAATCGCCGGAGGTTTTCAGCAAGGATGTTCCAGTATAGATGAACTCCTTAAATTAAACAAAAAGGACCTGAAAAGCATTTATGAACGTTTAGTTTTAGGAAAAGAAAGCCAGGATTTGTTCATTCACTTAGGCGAAGATGATGTGGCAATACCTACCTGCAATATATTCTCAGATGCCTTATTTGCTAATTCATGCAAAGACCTTTACTTCAACAGGTCCGTCGAATGCATCGGAAGGATCACCCATGAATTGTACGCTTTTCTGGACCTTAAGAATGTGTTAGAAATGCCTTCAACAACCTTTAATCAATGGAGCAATACCCTCTTTAAAGGAAGCATGAAAGGGATGCTGACCAAGCCCAAATTTTGCTTGCCAATGCCCATTGGAAATGAAGAGCTGCATGTCATCCTGCCCAAAGTCAGCTATATCCACTTTTTACAACCGGATATCCATCTTGCAGGCACCCGTTTTCCTCAAAAGGAAATTCCTGAATCCCCCTGGGATGGCATCTTAGAAAGCCTTAAACAGCAAGTCCCCTATCGATTCGATATCTCTACATCCTCAACATTCACAGACTCCCGAAACCTATTTGGCCGAAACATCTTTCCCTGGAATGACGCCGCAATCAGAAACAGCCAGCGTATCCTTTGCCTCAACGACCTTTGGAACTATGCCGCATCTCAGGAAGTCAGGGAAGAGCTTAAGAGACGCTTCTGGGATAACGTGGAATTTGTCTTTCAGGTGGAGAATTCACAATTACTGTTCAGGCAATGCCTTGCCGGATTGTCGGAGGTAAATTATGATGCAGATGTTCCTCAACCATTACTGGATTATTTTAAGATGATTCAGCATGAGGCGCAAATGTTTACGGTATTGGCTGAATTGCTTTTAGCCGAGCGTGCCTCAGGATCGACAAGTTATTTAAAGAATTCCCTAAAAAGGTTTGAGAATCAATTCAAGGTAAAAGCCTCCCAAACAATTTTATGCAAAGGTTTCCTGACACTGATCGATGCCATCGAAAACTTTGGAAAATCATCACTGAATATCTATTAACATTCTAGGAATCCTATATGACAAACTGCATCTTTTGCAAAATTCCACAAAATGAAAATGACTCAAGAATTATTTCAAAATTTAAATATTGCTATGTCATTAAAGATGAATACCCCGTCTCGAAGGGCCACCTCTTGATTATTCCTTTTCATCACACAGAAAACTGGTTTACAACAAGCAAAGAGGTCCATTTAGAGATCATCGACATTCTTGTTCATATGAAAGCAAAGCTGGATATTGAATATAAACCCCAGGGATATAACATAGGCATGAATTGCGGAGAGGCTGCGGGGCAAACGGTCATGCACCTCCATGTTCACCTGATTCCACGATATGCCGGGGATATGGAGAATCCTAAAGGTGGCGTACGCGGAGTGATCCCCTCAAAACAAAAATACTAAAATGAAAAATTCAGGGTTATTAACATTTGCCGTTTTCGCCATATTATCGGCGGCCTATTTTTACTTCGGTTTGGATCATGAAGTCTCTTCGCATAAGCCAGGGACCGTAGCCGAAAATCCGCAATGGCAACAGGTCGTAGAGTATGCGCGCGAGCACTTGCCTTTGGAAGGAAGGCTGGCCATGACCCCTCAAGGCTTCGGTTATCTGAAAGTTGATGAAGGCTATATCCACGAACTTTTTCCAATGCTAGGGATCAAAGAGAAAGGATTTAAGGAACCCCCTTTTTACCGCAGATCAAACTCTCCGGGGGCACACATCAGCGTATTTTACGTCAATGAGCATGTTTCGCCCAGGGAAACGGGCCAAACATTCCATTTTGACCTTAAACAAATCACCGTTGTAAAAACCAAAAACGCAAATTTTGTCGTCTTACAGGTGCAGTCTCCTGAGCTGGAAAGGCTCAGGGAAAAATATGGACTAAGCCCTAAATTATTCGGACACGATTTCCATATTTCCATTGGAGAAAAGCAGTATTCCCGCAACCGGCATTAACGCGGGTTATAAGAGTTCAAACATTTAAACATAGCATTCAAGGAAGAATATATGAATTTCAATCTACTTGATCCAACAACATGGTTCGAAAATAAAACTATACAAAACAATGTCATTTCAAATGAAATGGTTCAAAATGGTGCTCTTCAGGAAGGCAAATTTTCAAAAATACCCGTCGATATAATAGAGAGAATTTTGCTTTATTTAGGAATCACTGAATTGAAAAATGTTTCGCAATGCAAAAATGATTGGACAGTTCTACTTGATGACAATGTATTATGGCGGAATATACGCTTGAAGCTCGAATGCCTTCCACCAAGTGCTCTTAGCGAAAAAGCACAAGTAAAAGTGTTCTTACATGCCATGAGAGAGCGTGCTGTAAAATGCTATTATCATAATTACGTGGAGATAGGTTTTCAGCTATTACGTGCAGATGAAGAAAAAGTCAAAAAAAAGGAGGCTGAATTAATTGCAAAATCTTCTTCAAGCATTACTGTACGTATAGGAGAGGGTATCTCATCGCTATTTAGCAAAGAAACTTGTCAAGAGCCAGCTAAAATTTGTCTGGATCCCACAAAATTAAGAATTTACGCCTGTGTCTACAGTGAGGACATTGAAGTTATCAATAGGCTTCGGAAAGCAATCGACCTCATTAAATATTTAGGTAGTAGAATTGGTACGTTCGGTAGTATTGAGATAACAAATAAGGTGACACCCATATTAACAGCTGAAACATTTGCTGAAGAACACTTTAATGATGATAAATTTGGATCTTTGGAAAGAATCGAATCTGATTCCTGGGCGGGAAAAACATTAACATCCCTCCCACAGCAGTTTGGGAAATTATGTAATCTACACACTCTCGATTTAAGCCATAATAATTTTACCTCATTTCCCCTAGTGATTATAGAATTGAAAAAATTGAAAGAGCTTGATCTGTCTCATAACTATATCACCTACGTACCGGAAGAAATTTGGGGAATGGTAAAAATGGGCACGCTCAAAATAAACCTTTACAATAACCCTCTGAAGCTAACGTCTGAACAAGAAGAGATGTTGACAAAGCAAGGTCCTTTAACTGGTATTGAACAGCTAAAAGCTGACGTCGAGAGAGCTAAGCATGAAATGCGAGTAGACTAAGGCGGCTTGAAGATGTATCTCGTCATTCCATGCTGCCGTTTGTTCAGTCCCGAATGGGACGGCAGGTCTAAAGCCCATAGCGTAGCCCGGCAGGGCAAGCTATGGGCTTTAGACCCCGCCCCATTCGGGACTGAACAAGAGAGTTGAACTAACTGGTAACAAAACTAGGGGGTAAAAATTGAATCGAATTTTCTCTAAAAAATGCCATTCGTTTCAACCCAGGTCATGCCTGACCCATTTTCTTCGGTCAAGTAGTGACTGAAGGTTTTTTTTGGCGATTAATTTAACTTGATTTTGTCTGTGCAACAGAGAATTCTGGCGGCACCAATCCCTTGTCCTAGAAATATGGCACCTATAATCATAGTGCTCAGGGAATACACGATACTAGGAACATTACCAGGGGATGCAGTAAATGATGTGATACCATATACAAAACCGCCCGTAAAAATTAATCCACCAAAAATGAGATTGCATGTACAGCTGAAATTGTGACCCCGAATTTCTTTTTCAGAAAATAGATATACTTTTTTAGAGGTTTTCTGCATAGGTGAGGCAGAGTCATCGACCATTTTGCGCTGAAAAGGTGTCGGCTCTTCTAACTCGACCTTCTGATATCCTTTGCCAATTTTCATCTTTAGTCTCATATTTTTAAAACTATCTTGGGATCAAGAAAAAGCATAACATTGCACGGGGATTAAAGTCAAACTATATTTGTAGGAAGGCCGGAAAGGGTCAAGCCTGAGAGATTGACAGTTTACCGCTCACAAGCGTTTCTCCATTGGCCGATAAACTAACAAATTTTTAAAAATAGAAAAATAATCAGGGTCACCCCCTAGTTTTGTTACCAGTTAGTTCAACTCTCTTGTTCAGTCCCGAATGGGACGGCAGGTCTAAAGCCCATAGCGTAGCCCGCAGGGCAAGCTATGGGAAAAACATCAAAAACAAATCAAAGCCCCAAGGGGGCGACAGGTCTCTTGCCCCGGATGCAGCCCCAAGGGGCTGAACAAGAGACTAATCGACTTTTAGTTGTTGTCAACCAAGAGCCTTTGAAGCTGATCCAACTGTCCAATTTCGGCTGGCAAAGAGGTCAGTTGGTTGTTGCGAACATCGAGCCCCCATAGCTGAGCCAACTGCCCAATTTCGGCCGGCAAAGAGGTCAGTTGGTTGTTGCTAACGTCGAGCCCTGCTAGCTGAGCCAACTGCCCTATTTCAGCTGGCAAAGAGGTCAGGTGGTTGTTGTGAACATTGAGGTCCCCTAGGTGAACCAACTGCCCAATTTCGGCTGGCAAAGAGGTCAGTTGGTTGTTGCTAACGACGAGCCCCATTAGCTGAATCAACTTCCCGATTTCGGCTGGCAAAGAGGTCAGTTGGTTGTTGCGAACAATGAGCCTTTGAAGCTGAGCCAACTGTCCAATTTCGGCAGGCAAAGAGGTCAGTTGGTTGTTGCTAACTTCGAGCCACCCTAGCTGAACCAACTTCCCAATTTCGGCTGGCAAAGAGGTCAGTTGGTTGTTGCGAACACCGAGCGTCTGAAGCTGAGCTAACTGCCCAATTTCGGCTGGCAAAGAGGTCAGTTGATTGTTCTCAACTAAGAGCCTTTGAAGCTGAGTCAACTTCCCAATTTCGGCTGGCAAAGAGGTCAGTTGGTTGTTGCTAACATCGAGCATCTGAAGCTGGGAAAGCTCAACCAGATGGTTCTGAAACCAATTTTGAAAACCTTCAGCTTGGCTTAGTAATTCCCCTATTGATTCTATCTGATCGAGCTGGGGGGCTGCCTCTCCACCAATCTGCGCCTGGTTTTTCAATGCATTCCAGAAGTTGATGACTTCTTTAGCCTTATCTGCCTGGCGTAGGATTAGCCGGAGGGTATTGATATCATCAATTGTATAACTTGAAGCCAATTTGTTGACTTTTATGTCAAATACATTAGGGCTGGAGATTGAAGGACAATGAAAATCGAATGTTGAAAGAAAATTATTTTTTATGTTGTTCTTTGTCTCTAAGGTGATTTTTTTTATGTTCTCTTTATCGCATTGATTAGTAGGAAGCTGCATTTGGCGACCGATAGAATTCCACAGATTTATATCATTTGCTGCAACAAACCAATCTTTTGAAACCTGTTGCATTTTTCCTATTACAGAAATATCGCATTGCTTAAGAATCTCATACTTAATATCTTCATTTGATAATGTCGCAGCGATCTTATCCCAGTAAGACTTTTCAAAATGCGGTAAAAAATAAGTAATTACTTTTCCCAAAGGATATGAGATGTTCGATAGTAATTTTGGCAGATAGGATAATGGTTTAATTTTGTTTACTTTATCCCCTGGACCTGGTCCGGATTTTTCATCAGGAGAAATCGGTGAGGATTCAGTTTTACTAGGCAGTAGATAGGGCATTCTAAATAGATGCAACATAATTATATAATCCTTATATGGTTAATTAAACTTTAGCTTAGATTATAAATTAAAAATGCAATTAATGTCAATAATTAATTTTAATAGGAAGGGATCAGGCCTGACCTGATCCCTATTTCATGCATTTTCGTAGCTTTGGAATGAAGCGCAAGATCACCTCTCCGGCAGGTGTAGATTGATTGTAATGATCAATCCACTCTTGGCAAGTTTCTTGTGAGGTATTCCAGATCGAACGCCGGGGAAGTTTAAAATTATAAAAAAAGAATTCGTCGCGTGACCAATAATGATTGCACTGAATGTCGCTATAATCAAGAGGCACAGAGCAGCATCCAGGTAGATATTCCGGATAATGCGGGCCAATAAGAGGGCCTCGAGAACAATCTAGATTAACGCGCTCCGGCCTGAAGATACTTTTTTCGCCAATACAATTCCATCCGCCATTGAGAACGAGAGTTTCAATAAGCAGCATGTTCTCAGGGATTTTAGGAACATGCGAAGTGCCAAACATCACCCATTTGACTGAAACCCCTCCAATTTTTTTATTTTCGTATCGAGTCAAGAGGGAAACAAGGTTTCTATCAAAAGCTGGCACGAGGAATTCATCCGAATCTATTATGGCAATCCACTTCACTTTGGCTCGCTTTGCTTTGCTAACAGCATCCACATATGCCAAGCATTGAATGGCATTCCAGTTGGCGTTGTTAGAATTCGAAAGATTCCAACGATCGCCATTCCAATCGCAAAGTTCCACTTCCCCATGTAGAATATAGGGACGTAACACTTCTTTAAAATCATCGGTACTTTCGTTGTTGTATAAATAGAAGTGTTGAACGCCGACAAGTTTATGATATTCAATCCATTCTTTTAAATAGGGCGCTTCGTTCTTAAATATTAAAGCTGCCGCCAGTTTATAATTATAATCTTTGGCATCGACAGGGAAGCTGTTTATCGCGAATATAATAATAAAGATTATATATTTACCCATAGTCACCAACTTGAAGGAGGGGGCAGGCCTGACAGATTGACAGTTTACCGCTCACAAGCGTTTCTCCATGGGCGGATAAACTAACAAATTTAAAAAAATAAAAAAATAACCCAAACATCCAAGGCGGTCAAGGCAAAACTGTCAATCTGTCAGGGCCTGCCCTAGGGCGCTGATTCGAAGTATAAAGTTCAACTAATTAAACTGTCAAATTTTGGCTGCAAACGTAGCTCGGCATTCCGATGCCGAGTTTGGAGTGTCTTAAGAAATGGCTATGC